>ENA-OSEO01000239-OSEO01000239.1-sediment-metagenome-genome-assembly--contig:-NODE-239-length-155138-cov-5.714803_pt1 | contig 155138 bp, 142 predicted proteins | sample MGYA00237883_ERZ534232 | MGnify/ENA metagenome assembly ERZ534232
CATGCATCCGAACCGCGTTCCGAACGCTGTGAAGAGTTGAAAAACAAATATGGCATATCAACCTCGGCTCACAATCTTGAGGTTGTGGACGACGCCGATGTCGTGGTGTTAGCTGTCAAACCGCAACGATTGGAAAAAATTCTATCGGAACTAAGCGGGCATATCCCTTCCAAAGCCGTTGTTGTCACTATCATTGCTGGCGCTTCAATTGAGAAAATTTCCGAAGGGCTGGGACATGATGTCGTTGTTCGAACCATGCCCAATACACCCGGTCAAATTGGTAAAGGCATCACTGTTTGGTTTGCACCAGAAACCGTTTCCGAACCTCAACTCAAAAAAGCCCGTTTGATGCTGCAAGCCTTAGGGGAAGATGTTCAGGTGGATGAGGAATATTATTTGGATATGGCTACCGCTGTCTCCGGTACCGGTCCCATGTATGTCTACTTGTTCATGGAAGCCTTCATGGACGCTGCCGTTCACCTTGGATTTTCACGTTACGTGGCCGAACAATTGGTGATCGAAACCATTCGGGGATCCGTGGATTATTACGAAAGCCAATCTGTGCATGTGGCTGATCTTAGAAACAAAGTCACCTCTCCCGGTGGAACCTCCGCAGCCGCACTCTATTATTTGGAAAAAGCTGGCTTCAGAACAGCCGTTTCTCGCGCTATCTGGGCAGCCTATGAACGCTCGCAGCAATTGGGCAAAGGGAAACTAGACCAGCACCCAGAAAAAAATAATGATAATGGAAAGCTAGATTAATGAACACCTAAGGAGTTATGAATGAAATATCGCAATCTGGGAAATTCAGGTGTGAAAGTTTCAGTGGTTGGTATTGGTACCAACCGCTTTGGTTCAGACAAAACACCACAATTAGAAGTCAATCGTATCATCGACCAGGCTTTAGAACTGGGAATCAATCATCTCGATACAGCGGATGCCTATCAGAATGGAAATTCGGAAATTATGCTAGGAAACGCGCTCAAAGGCAAATGGGACCGCTTCTTTCTGGCGACAAAATTCTTCTTCCCCACCGGGGAAGGCATCAATGATCGTGGCGCTTCTCGTTATCATATCTACAATGCCGTGGAAGCTAGTTTAAAGCGACTTCAAAGCGATCATGTTGACCTCTATTACATCCACCGTTGGGATACAGAAACCCCCATTGAGGAAACACTGCGCACCCTGGATAATCTGATTCAGATGGGGAAAGTTCGCTATCTGGGTGCTTCCAATTTCGCTGCCTGGCAATTGGCAAAATCTAATTTACTGGCCGAATTCAAAGGCTGGAGTGCTTTCTCAGCCGTGCAATCCCATTACCATATGTTCGAAAGAGATCTCGAAAAAGAAGTGATTCCTTTCTGCCAATCTGAGAATATAGCATTAATCCCATACTTTCCTCTCGCAGGTGGATTTCTGACCGGAAAGTACCAGAAGGGCAAACCCGCTCCGGCAGGATCCCGTGGTGAAAACAGTGAATATGTTAAGAAATACATGACCGGCACAAATTTCGCGATCCTTGAAAAATTAACCACCTTTGCAAATAATCATAGCCATGAGATGAACGAACTGGCCATCGCCTGGTTACTGGCTCAACCTCAGGTGGCATCAGTGATCTCAGGCGCAACCAGCCTGGAGCATGTCAATCAGAATGCGACAGCAGCAGAATGGGAACTTACCAGGGAAGAATTGGAAGAGGTTGACCAGATTTTGAAGGGAAGTTCATAAATTTCTCCTGATTTTGATTTGACAGAATTTCATACCTCTTCTAAACTAATCCAATGCTTGCCCGCGTTTTTTCTTGTGGCGTCATCGGATTAGATGGCGTCATCATTGAAGTAGAAGTAGACTCAAGCAACGGACAATCCAAAGTGTTGATTGTAGGTCTACCAGACGCAGCGGTTCAGGAAAGCCGTGAACGCGTTCAGTCGGCAATTAAGAACAGTGGTTTTACTTTTCCGCGCAAACGAGTTACCATCAATCTCGCTCCTGCCGATGTGCGTAAAGAAGGGCCGGCTTACGATCTACCCATTGCGGTCGGAGTTCTGGCTGCAAGCCAGCAAATCAACCCGGTCAAACTTCAAAAAAGTCTGGTGGTGGGTGAACTTTCCCTGGATGGCACCCTGCGCCATGTGCGCGGAATACTTCCCATGGCTGCCTTAGCCCGCCAGGAAGGTTTTCAACGTTTGATTGTCCCTAAAGTCGACGCGGAAGAAGCTGCCCTGATACCGGATCTGGAGATTATAGCTGTCGAATCCTTACGGCAATTAGCCGATTGGTTGCGGGGAGAAATAGAAATTGAGATCCCTAAACCATCTTTTGCATTGGATGAAGCCATCCTGCAATACCAGACTGATTTCCAGGAAATCAAAGGTCAGGAACATGTCAAACGTGCTTTGGAGGTGGCCGCCGCCGGAGGGCATAATGTGTTGATGGTCGGGCCACCCGGATCCGGGAAAACCTTGATGGCGAGAGCATTACCTTCCATCATGCCCACCATGACCATTGATGAAGCCCTGGATGTCACCCGCATCTATTCCGTGGCAGACCAATTACCGTCTGATATCCCACTGATGCGCAATCGACCATTTAGATCACCCCATCACACCATCAGCCATGCCGGTCTGGTGGGCGGCGGAAACTGGCCACATCCCGGTGAAATCTCCCTGGCTCACCGTGGTGTCCTTTTCCTGGATGAGTTGCCGGAATTTGGTTCGCGGGTGTTGGAGGTCATGCGCCAACCGATGGAGGACAAAGTCGTTACCATCAGTCGCGCGCAAGGATCCCTCACCTTTCCGGCTAATTTTCAGCTCATCGGTGCCATGAATCCATGTCCTTGCGGATTTTTTGGGGATCCAGTCAAACCCTGTACTTGCGCCCTGGGAATGGTGCAGAAATACCAGAAGCGAATTTCCGGTCCCATGCTGGATCGTTTTGACATCCATGTGGAAGTGCCACGTGTGGAATACGACAAGTTGACCAATCAACGTCTGGGTGAATCCTCAACTATCATTCGTGAGAGAGTGGAAACAGCCCGGCAACGCCAGATCCAACGCTTTTCTCACAACGGAAGCAATCCCGACGAAAACCAAAAAAACCTGTTGATGACATCCAACGCTGATATGGGAGTCGGAGAAATCCGCAAATTCTGTCATCTCGATGATGCTGGTGAAACCCTCATGCGCGCTGCCATGCGCCAGTTACAGCTCTCCGCGCGTGCATTTCACCGTGTGCTCAAAATTGCCCGTACCATCGCAGACCTGGCAGGCAGTGAGAATATCGCCCCCAACCACCTGGCAGAAGCCCTGCAATACCGTCCCAAAATGATGCTGGATAATCAGGGATAATCGGTTAAAAACTTAAACTTTATCCTCTAATCCAAAACGCTCCATAATACGGTTGGCATCCGATTCATTTTCAGGCCGGACAACATTCTCAAACAATCTCCAGGTTTCCAAATGTTTAATTGATTCACCCGTTTTCAGGATCGTCTTTGGTCCTAATGTCTCCAGCTCGAGAAACCGGTCATTACAATAGCACTCACTTGAACTTCCCAGATCGTAATATTCAGATCCTTCAAGAAATTGAGCGCATTTAACAAATAAACAATCATCCAGCCAATATGCCAGCCAACCTCTTGGATTAGGAAAACCTACTTTAAATGGTGAACTAACTTTTGCGTTCAGGATTATGAAATCATTTCCCCATTGAACATTAGGATCGTTCACATCTGTATACGGCCAGATCGCTAACGATCGATTAGGTAGAAACCCTGTATCTGTTCTGTTTTGCGGCAAGATCGCCACACCACCGGTGCGAAATTGAGTAATCGCCCAGGGAGCGCATTTGAGGGACCTGTTGCCACAATTTATAAGCGCATGCTCCACTGAAACAATTGCTTCATCAGGATCCAGTTTTATACGAATTGTTTTTTCAATCCCGGAGTTCTTTTCTATATCTTTCTTGATCAAAATGGTATCAACATCTTCAACAATCTGTACCGGCTGGTCATCATATTCATAGGTCAATGGCATATGCTCCGGTGCCATCCATAATCGATGCCCTCCATAAAAATGGTATGGTTTTCCATCCGGCAATTGGGTTGTGAAATCTGGTAGTTCAGCAAAGAGATTTGTACCGCTGTGAAAATTAACGCTTAGGATACGAGGTCCGATAGATCCAGATATCGTAAGTTGAATCTGTTTATTTTCAAGAATGACACAATCGTGATTTTGAATGGTTGTATTTTTCATTGTGAACTTTCATTATGAAATTGGATGCTCAGGCGTGATTATATCATTGGAGAAATCCATCATCACACAAAGGGCAAAGAATCAATAGATTCTGGGATTTACTATTATATTCACCGGATTCAGTAAATGACAAATGAATCAGTAGATATCCAAATCTAGTTGATTTATTTCAATTGATCCGTAAATTTCTCTTTAAACTTCTTTAATTTCGGATTAATCACTACCTGACAATAACCAGCCCAGGGATTCTTTTCATAGTAATTCTGATGATATTCTTCAGCCTGGTAGAATTCAGTCAAGACATCAATTTGGGTAACGATCTTACTTCTCCACAAACCGGATTGGTCAATTTGATCAACTAATTCCTTCACTTGTTCTTTTTCTGTTTCATCCTGCGCCAGGATAATGGAGCGATACTGAGTACCCACATCAGCGCCCTGGCGATTCAAGGTAGTCGGATCATGTACCTGAAAAAAAACCTCCAGTAACCCACTCAATGAAATCATTTCAGGATCGTAGGTAACTTCAACGACTTCCGCATGTCCAGTTCGGCCAGTACAAACTTGCTCATAATTCGGTGATGATACACTTCCCCCTGCATATCCAACAATTACATCTTCAACACCGGTTAGATTTTTATAGATCGGATCAAGACACCAAAAACATCCACCGCCTAAGACAATTTTTTTAAATTTATCATTCATACCATTTTCCTTTATTACCACTAATATGTATCAATATAAAGAAAAACTTTGTCATGGTCAAAAATTAGCATAACCTGTTAAAAAAGAAACCGGCGAAAAACCGGTTTCCAATCTATTCGATTTTAACTTCCTATTTATTTACCTGGAATCTCACATCGCCTTTTTCAAAGTAATCAATAATCTGGCGGATTGCTGCCAGTCCAGCATTTACATTAGCTTCTTCGGTTTGCGCACCCATCTTCTTGGGGGTAAAGTAAAATCGTCCAGCAAATCTTTCTTTTATCACACCTGAACAACCAGGTTCGACATCGGAAATATATTCAAAATCTGATCGTTCTTCGAAGACCTTCAATAAATCACTTTCATTCACTACTTCTTTTCTGGCAGTGTTGACTAATGTTGCTGGTTTGGGCATGCTCATCAGAAGTGAGTAGTTAATAGAGTTCTTAGTTTCAGCGTTTGCTGGAATGTGCAGGGAGACATAATTGCATTTTTTATATAATTCTTCTACTGTCCCCACCCAATGGACTCCATCAGCCTCAATGGTTTCTTTCGAGAGGTATGGGTCATAAGCATAAATTTCCATTCCAAATCCTTTGGCAATGGTTGCGACACATTTACCCACATTTCCATACGCATGGAGTCCTATTGATTTGCCTTTGAGTTCGGACCCAGCTTTGCCATTAAATTGTTTGCGTGCCTGAAAAATCATCATACCAATGGCTAACTCTGCAACAGCATTCGAGTTTTGCCCTGGCGTGTTCATTGCAACAACATTATGGGCAGTTGCAGCAGCCAGATCAATATTGTCGTACCCAGCACCAGCGCGGACCACAATCTTTAATTGTTTGGCTGCATCCAGAACTTCGGCATCCACGATATCGCTGCGAATAATCATTGCATCAACATCGCTGACAGCTTTTAATAAGTCAGATTTATCGGTATATTTTTCCAACAAATCAATCTGATATCCAGCTTTGTCTGCAATTTCCTTAATCAGACCCACTGCTTCAGCAGCAAATGGTTTTTCGGTTGCTAATAATACTTTTTTCATCCATTACCATCCTGTCTGTTAATTAATGTAACTTCTCAAATTCCTGCATGCAATTGACCAACGCCTGCACACTTTCCACGGGCAAGGCATTGTACAAAGAAGCTCGAAAACCACCCACATCCCGGTGGCCTTTAATCCCAACCATTCCTCTTTCACTGGAGAATGTTTGGAATTCTTTTTCAAGGTCTTTGTATTCTTCTTTCATGACAAAACATACATTCATTAATGAGCGATCTCGATCTTCAGGCACTGTCGCAACAAAAAGTTTATTGCGATCAATTTCATCGTAGAGCATATTGGCTTTTTCTTGATTTATCTTCTCAATAGCCTTCAATCCACCTAAGTCTTTCAGCCATTTCAATGTTTGTAATGCAGTGAAGATTGCAAAAACGGGAGGGGTGTTAAACATTGAGCTTTTATTAATATGAGTCCGATAATCAACCATTGTTGGAATTGGACGGCTGACCTTTCCTAAAATCTCTTCTTTGACAATTACAAAGGTCAACCCAGCAGGAGCCAGGTTCTTTTGAGCTCCTCCATAAATTAATCCGTACTTCGACACATCCATGGGACGGCTGAAAATATCTGAAGACATATCCGCCACCAATGTGACCGGAGAATCGAGATCTTCTTTAATCTCAGTTCCATAAATAGTATTGTTGGTGGTGATGTGGAAATAATCAACATCGGTCGGAATACTATATCCACGTGGGATGTAGGTAAAATTCTTATCCTCCGAGGAACCTAAAACAACAACCTCTCCAAATAGTTTTGCTTCTTTGGTTGCCTTTTTTGCCCAGCTACCGGTAACCAGATAGGCGGCTTTTGTCTCAAGAAGGTTGTAAGGTACTGTAAAGAATTGCGAGCTGGCGCCACCACCCAGGAATAAGACTTGATAGCCATCCGGAATATCAAGCAATTCTTTGAATAGGCTCATGGCTTCTAAATTCATCGCATCTACTTCTTTACTGCGATGGGACACTTCCAACAGAGATAAACCGGTTCCAGCGAAATTGATCACAGCTTCGGCTGTTTTTTCAATGGCTATTTGTGGTAAGATGGACGGGCCTGGATTAAAATTATGTTTCTTCATTTTCTATTCCTTTTTTTCTGTTAGTTTCTTTTTCCTTGATATGCATATTATAGGAAAAAGAATGTTGAGTTACATTTGACAAACATCCATATTTTCAAGTATTTCTCTCTTTAAAGTATGAAAAACAACAAATTTAAAGTTCAATTGTGAGTTGTTCCATCCGGCATGATGGTGCCATACAATGATTTCGCCCGCAGGATCTTATAGTCTGGAACATTGGAACCGGTTAAATCAGCATCCGTGAGATTCGCATTGGTTAGATCGACGCCACCTAAATTTGCATCAATTAAATTAGAACCTGATAAATCAGCCTCCATCAAGTCTGCTTCAGCTAAATTTGCTTCCCGCAAATCTGCACCTCGTAAGTTTGCTCCTCGAAGGGTAGCTTTTCGTAAATCAACACCAATGAGATTGGCATTTTCAAAATTACAACCTCCCAATTTTGCTTCCGACAAATTTGCCCCCCTCAAATCCGCACCACTAAAATTTGCATTGGATAATGTCGATAATGGGAGATTTACACCTCTTAAATCTGCACCACTTAAATCTATATAACTTAACCACAAAGGTTTTTCCTGATTAAGCAACATGTAAATTTCATAACGTGAAAATTCAGACATAGTCACCTTTCAATGAATGTATTAATTATTAATTTGTACCTAAATGACTGTCTATTAATGATAAAGGTAGGAATTATTATGGAATGATCCTATCTCAATTGTATTACATTTTCCCTGTTTTAGAATAGTCGATTTCTTTAGCGAAACAAGAAAAGACCCATCTTCTCGAAATGGTTCTCATTATTCGTAGTTTATATTTAATCAGTCGAAGCACAGCGGAATCCAAGATTTTCGTACCAATATTTAGGAACAGATTTATATCGCAAAGTAGATCGTATCCACCAAGTTCCATTACTCCAGGGACCTCCACGCCATACATACAGATATCCATCATCTTCCTCACGGCCATCATCTGGATTATAAGGGTATAGTTTCGGGATAGAACTTGTCCACTCCCAAACATTACCTGCCATGTCCATGACACCGTAAGGACTCGCACCATTGGGATAACTACCCACAGGAGCAGTATCAGCATATCCATCATCAAAAGCTGGATTTGCATGTTCCCTCGTGCAATTTACATCACAAAAATTTGCCTTATCTTCAGTTATTGGGTCATTTCCCCATGGATATCTACGTCCATCCGTCCCTCTTGCGGCTTTTTCCCATTCCGCTTCCGAGGGTAATCTCCCACCAGCCCACTCACAAAAAGCGTTTGCCTGCCACCAATCTACCATGATAACTGGATAATTATCAAACTCTGGATTGCCATAATATTCCTGGCGGGTATTGGAGAAGTTTACCCATGGTGGGGTACAAGCTCCATCTGCTACACACATTGCATAGCGTCCATTGGTCACTTCGTATTTATCAATCCAATACTCCTCCAAATAAACAGTATGCATGGGTACTTCTGGATAAGCTACACCATTATCCAAAGTGTGTTGAGCATCTGTATCTTGTGTACCCATAATGAATTCTCCCGCCGGAATAAAAATCTGTTCAGATTGATCTTTTTCTAAAATTCTAAAATTGGGATCACCAGCTTCAGTTGGAGCCATTGTAGGGTCCAATGTAGGAGTTACGGGAATTGTGGTCTCGATTGGACTTAATGTTGGTAATACAGTTGGTTCTAAAATTTTTTCTTTTGTTGGTTCACTGGAACTTGATGGTTGTTGAGAAGGTACAGGTGTTAAGACAGAATTGCTACATGCACTTAAAATCATTGATAACAGTAGTAAAACAAACATCAAAGATTTTATTGAATTTTCCACTGATATTACTCCTTAATCAAGGATGGTATCAAAAACCACACTGAGGTTTAATAAGACAAATTTTACTACCAATTTTCATCATTGAATCTTGATACAAATTTCGATATATTTCATATAATTATTAGAGTTTACGAATCCTCATTTTTATTTATTTTCCCCTATTTCCTCCTTTTTTTGATGACTTTTTTCAATAAAACGGATATAATGTTTAAATTCAGGGTTTTTATTTCTTTTTAACTTATTGGGTGGTTGTTATTTGATGAAGAATTTCAAAAAAATCTTAATTCTGGCAATAATCTTCATCTTTGTTTCGATTTTTGCATCCTTTAATGTATCTGCGCAGGAGGAGACTGAAGCACCGGAACGAATTAAATTAATTGAAAACACATTTACACAGTATACATGGCAGTTGGTGACAAGAACTGGTGTTCCGGTTTGTACTGTTATAATCAATCATGAAGGTTTCCCAACAGGACAGGAAACTTTAGCAGCCTGTAACGAATCCTGGTTAGCGCTTTTTCCAACACCAACTGTAATTTCCACTGGCACCCCAACTCCTCAACCTACCGCTACACCCATCGACGTGAATCAATTATGGCTGGATACCTATTGGGTTTTTGTTTCTTCTGAGGAAGTCACTCAGGTAACACAAATAACCATTCCAGATATCATTGTTAACATCAACGCACCTGGAATTCCTGTGAATGCTCCGTATGTGGTCATCAAGGCAATCGAACCTTATTCTGAATATCAAATCACCAGAATCGCAGGGACGGTGAATGAGGAGCCCTTTGAATGTTTTTCTGATCAATGCATCATTCCATTATTACAGGACTCTCAAATTCGCTTTTGGGCTGAAAGCAGTTTCGGCGATCAGACCAAAGTGGTTACCGCGATTGTTCGAATTTTCATCAGCAATGATGCCTACAATGTTCGTATAACTTCCATCGATCAACTGTTAGGGTTTACGGATTCCTGTCGGGAAATCTGGCGTGAAACTGCTTATGGTGAATCACCTGATTGGGCAGTCTTCCCAGAATCACCTGATATGTTAGCCACATTTGATAAGTTACATTATCTGGCAGGAAAATTGATATTAAACCGATTTGTGGATGCGTCAACCTGTCCGAATGGCGGCTTATTTGCCAATGGGGCACCCAATGCCTGTGGTTTGGAAGTCGTAGAAGATGCGATGTTTGCCTGGCAAAATCGATTTGACCCGATCATCTGGGCAACTGGAAGAGAATCAGGCGTTCCACCGATTTTTATCAAAAGTATCATTAAGCAGGAATCCCAATTCTGGCCAGAAAACGCCCGTTACCTATATGAAGAATACGGATTTACACAGATCAACGAGTTGGGTGCTGATGTCGCACTACGATGGAATGAAGACTTAAAAAATCAAATATGTTCTGGTTTGCTTTTCAATTGTGATGAATCTTTTGTAAAAATGAATGCATTTGAACAGGCAATGTTACGAGGTGGATTAATCCGTTCCATTGATGCCTATTGTCCTGAATGTGAAAATATGATCAATCTTGATATTGCTGAACAGGCCATTGCCCTAACCGGTCAGGTAATTAAGGGCAATTGTTCTCAAACGAATTATATAGTTAGTGATCTTGAACTCAAAGCAACCGTAACCGATATGTGGAAATTTACAATTCTCTCTTACCATGGTGGTTATTATTGCTTAAGGAATAGTCTGGAGATTGTTAAGGAAAAAGGTCTGGAACCTACCTGGGCAAATGTTTCTGCCAATCTGGTTTGTCCGGATGCGCGCGCTTATGTCGATTCCGTCTGGGAAAATCTAACCAGCTTCCAGCTCTACTACGCACCGCAACCTACTTTATCACCAGACCAATTACAGCCAACCGGTCAAAGTGACCTGGTTCAGTTCCCGCCAACGGTAACTCCAACTCTTACACCAACACCAAAAACGTATCTGGCTAGTGGGAAAATTAATGTTTACCTTTACATAGACACCAATATGGATTTTGTCATGGATGAAGATGAACTGATTGATAACGCCAACATTTTAGTAGAATTTGCGAATGGATCGACGATAACAATTCCCGTACAAAATGGTGAAGCCATTATTGAGTATGAGAATCAATTCAAAGATTCTGATGTTACCATTACCGTCCTGGAAATTTATCAATCCACTCAAGTCAGAATTCCTGAAAGTGGCGAACTTTTTACAATTTTACGAATACCACCACCTGAATTACCTGGAATACTACCGTAAAATCAGGAAAAAAATATGAAGAATGACAAAAAAAAAGATGTTAAAAATGAAAACAAACCTGAAAAGGATGACTTAAGCAGAGTTGATTCATCTTTTAATGCGAATATCGAAAATGATGAAAAGGCGAATGATCTCGAATCAAGGCTTGACGATATCAAAAAATTAGCTTCAGATTTTTCGATGGAAGATGAACCTCTTGGTGAGGAGAGTTTAGATACAGAAACAGATAGCCATGATAATGAAGAAGATTATTTGGATCGAATATCAGATATCCAGGCAGAAAAACCTTTTTTGAGTGACGTTAACACAGAGATTGAAATCGATTCCAGATTAAATCAAATTAACGAAGATCAGGAACAGACAATTCAAAAAGATAAAGAAGAAATTAAGAAGCTCAGTCCTGCACCATTTACTCCAACATCAGGCTTCAAAGATCTCGATGATTTGCGTCCGCAAATAAATAATAAAAAAGATCCAATTTCGATCGAAGATATTGAGCAAGATGCGGAAGAAATTATGGAACAAAGTCAATCGAATGAAGACTTTGTTGCGCGTGTTAAATCTTCTCTGGAAGAAGATTCTGATAAACAGGTAGAACCAACTACATCCGAATCTACCAATGTTTTTACTTCGTATGATCATGAGCTGGATGATAGTGAATTGATCCAGGAATTAGAACAAGAAATTATTAATGCAGACAAAGCCAGTAATCCATTCATTGAAGGCCAGGATTCGATGGAATCCGATGATTTTCTGGCAAATTTGGATAAGATAACAATTCCTGAAGTGGAACTGGAACAAAATCAGAATGATTTAGAGCAATTAGAAGAATTGGTTGAAAGTGAATTGATGCTCTCTTCATCATCCTGGAAAGATCTCTTAGAATCAACAGATGATGATAATAAGATTGAAGGACAAAAACCCTTTGATTTTGATCAAGAACAATCATTTGATGAATTTTTACAGGAAATCGATTCGTCTGATTCTAAAGAAAAATCAATTTATCCCCTTCTTGGTGAAGGACTCGATGCAGAAGGTAACTCAACAGAAGAAAATTCAGATTTGGAATCGGGCTTATCGTCAGAAGAGGACAAAGGTAACGAAGAGGAAGATGAGTCTGTTGATAGTTTACGCAAATCATTCATAGATGAATTTGATCAAACAGCCTATGACGAAGAACTCGAAATGAGATCCAAGAAAAAATGGCTTCCAAGAAATATTGAGACTTTTAGTAAATGGTTCAAATCATTAAGTATTCCTGAGAAAATACTGATAAGCTTAAGTTTCATTATCAGCCTGGCGGTTATCGTTTCGATCATATTGGTTGTTACTCAATGGAGTATTAATAATCGCAAGATTGCCAGCCCTCCCCCAGCCATCGAAGCAACTGATCAGGATTTAATCTATCCTACTGGCCTCCAGTTACCCGGGGGTTGGTTCTTCTTCCTTCAAAGAGGAGAAATACAGGACAACAAATGGGAACCACTAAACGCAGAATGGTTGGCAAACACCAAACTTCGAAGAGTGATTGCTATACCCTGGTCAAATCAATCTGAAGCTGTAGTGCAATCTCTGACAACACAAGATGAAATCAGCATCTATATGAACAACAATGACATCATTGTTTATCAGGTTGAGGAAGTACTCCAATTACCGCGGGAAAATGTACGAATTCTTTCGGATACCGAACCATCTCTCGTTGTCATCCTTTTCAGAGAAGACAATGAAGATCGCTGGACGATTATCGCAAAGCCAAAACCAGCCGAATAATAAGATTAGCTGCTGAGATCAATCAGCAGCTTTTTTTTACATGAAGAATGCAACTTTAAACATCTTATGTAAATGGATGCATTAATGACATTTTACATATATGAGACAACTTCTGAACCCTCTATAATCATTAACATCCCATAAAAGAGGTCTCTATGTGTGGTATTTTTGGAATAGTTAGCAAACAGGATAAACTTTTAGGCCCAACCTTAATTGATGCAGGCTTAAGACTTTCCTATAGGGGGTATGATTCTGTCGGAATCGCAACGATTACCGAAAGTGGAATCATCGATTTACGAAAAGATGCCGGAAAAGTATCCACTGTTGCTGAGAAATTTAATTTTAAAGAGATGGTTGGTAAACGTGGGATTCTTCAGCTGCGTTGGGCAACTTTTGGTGAACCATCAATGGTGAATTCCCAGCCCCACCTTGATTCAGAAGGATTGATGGTAGGAGCACACAATGGCAATGTTGTGAATAATGCAGAATTGCGGGAAGAATTCATTGCTGAAGGAATGAATGTCCGTTCAACCAATGACGGTGAGAGTTGTGTCCACGCAGTCGAAAGGTTTGTTCGCCAGGGCTTTTCCATGATCGAAGCCATCAGAAAAGCATATGATGTTCTCAAAGGTGATTATGCATTTGTCATCGGAAAAGCTGATGATGACAAATTATATGCCTTCAAGAAAGGGTCGGGGTTGGTAGCGGGTATTGGTGATGAGTACACTGTCGTTTCATCAGATCTACCCTCCATTCTTCCTCTTACCCGAAATGTTGTTTTTATGAATGATGGAGAAATTATTGAGCTGACAGACCAGAGCTATACGATTTATTCGGTTTCTACTGGATATATTATAGATCGGTCAATTGAAATTGTTGAAGAAAGCATGGAAGTAGTACAAAAAGGCGGTTTCGATCACTTTATGCTCAAAGAGATACATGAGCAACCAAAAGTCGCTGAAGAATTACTACATCTCTGGAATGAATCTCCATCCATCGATGTGACGGTAAAAGCCCTCAAGAATTCACGGAATATTTATTTTGTTGGATGTGGCACCAGTTTCAACGCCTGCGTTGCCGGTGCGGTTTACTTCAATCGTTTATCCTCCAAAACAACCATCCCAATCGCTGCCCCACAATTTATTGCCCAATATGACCGTGCTATTGGTCCTGAAGATGTTGGTATTTTTGTCAGCCAAAGTGGCGAAACCAAGGATGTCCTTAATGCAGTGGAAACCGCTCGAAAACGCGGTATGAGAATTTTTTCGCTTGTCAATGTCGTTGGGTCAACATTGACAAAATTATCTGAAAAGTGGTTACCCCTGACCTGCGGCTATGAAATCAGTGTTCCAGCAACGAAGACTTTCACCAATCAACTCGTCGCTTTTCTTTATCTTGCCTATAAAGTGGCTGCTAAAGACATCAGCGAATTGAACCAACTTCCTGATCACATGTTAAAAACAATCGAGAATACGGAAGATCAAGTAAAAACAGTTCTCCCATATGTTCAGGATTGGAATGATCTTTATTGTCTGGGGTATGGGATAACATATCCGATAGCGCTGGAAGGTGCACTGAAATTAAAAGAGATCACCTACGCGCATTGTGAAGGAATGTTGTCAACTGAATTTAAACATGGACCATTAGCGGCGGTAATAAAAGATTATCCGATCATTTTCTCCACAATCCGAGAAGATATTCCATTAATTATTTCAGGTATTAATGAAGTGACCTGTCGAGGAGCCAGAGCCATTGTGGTTGGACCGGAAGACGAAAGATTAGATTCCAATGCTCATCACACAATTCGCATCGCAGAGCCTACCCCAGAATTTGCTTCGATTTTAGCTATCATTCCATTGCAATTACTTTCCTACTATATGAGTGTCCATAGAGGATTCGATCCGGATTTTCCACGCAATCTTAGTAAAACATTAACAGTCGATTAGTGAAATTAAGCTGAATTTCTTTACTGCCAAGTATTAATTTTTTGATATGTCATATTTTTCCATCAAGTGATTGGATTTTTTGAAACGAAATCCCTCTGTATTCCGTATATTATTAAAATAAATAAGGATGGAAAAAAATGAACGGAAAAAAATTATTGCGATCTAAAAAAGAACGAATGATAGGTGGTGTTTGTGGCGGATTGGGAAATTACTTCAATATTGACCCAACGATTGTTCGTTTAATTTTCGTGTTAAGTTTCTTTTTCTTGTTTAAGAGCAGCTTATTGATTTATTTATTGCTATTAATAATCATCCCTGAAGAACAATAAAATCATCAATCGATATTTACCCGGTAGGATTAACAATTCTACATTTATATTATCTTTTCATCCGTTTATGAGTTTGCCATACCACCCTGAAGAAATTTTTTATGTGATGAATTGGATGGATATGGCTGGTTTCATTGCCGTATAATGTTCTGATGGGAATCCAGCCAACAGAATAATTGGATTTAATGCAGGTGGCAATAACATCAACCTCAAATTCAAAGCCTGATTCTTTACTTTGTAAAACTTTTTCCAATAATCTTCGACTTAATAAACGATATCCGGATTGGTTATCCAATATTTTCACCCCCATCGCCCAGGAGAAAGCCCAACCTCCAACCGTGTTGGCAATTCTTCTGGAAAATGGCATCTTGCTGAAATCACGATATCCAATGATCAAATCCAATTTTTCAAGATCAAAAAGTGAAATGAATTTTATCGATTCCTGCACGTCATGCTGACCGTCTGCATCTATCGTAATGACATAGTCACAATCCAAATTTATTGCTTCCTGAAAACCTCTTTTCAAAGCTTGGCCTTTGCCCTGGTTGGGAACCTGTAAAAATACCTGAGCTCCATTCTTTTGAGCTATGACTGAAGTACTGTCATTTGATCCATCATCAATCACAAAAGTGGGTAAAATTTTAGTCGCCTGGCTAACAACATAACCTATATGCTTTTCTTCATTATAAGCAGGGATAATAATAAACCCGGTTTTATCTGTCATTCTTTCTCTATTCTCAAAAAAAAACAACATTTTTTTTGAGATTATATCGCACTCAAGGATTGATGATTGAAAATTTCAACAAAAACAGAAATTTATCTCCAATTTATTAAGAATTCTAAGAGAAAATGGAAGCAAATCATCCTTTCAACCTTACAAAAATAAAAGAAATGTAATGAGTTTTCAAAAAACACTTGCATTTCGATTCATTTTCCGCTAAAATGTGGATAATTGTGGAGATAAGTGGGAGAAAGTGGAGCGCCGGGATGCCGGCGTTCTGCGATTATAGGAGTCTTAGAACTTATGTTCCTTGGTACGTACGAACACACACTAGATACAAAAGGCAGAATGACGATACCCGTTAAGTATCGTGATTTAGTATCGGGTGGTGCCTTCATCACGAAAGGTTTTGATCAGAATCTCATGGTTCTAACAGAAGAAGTATTTCAAAGACTTTACGATCGTGTTACCAGGATGAACTTTGCTGATCCTACTGCTCGTGAATTGAGGAGATTGATGTTCGCCAATGCCTTTTCGGTGGAAGTCGATAAAGCCGGACGCATTCTTATTCCTCAGATTCTACGATCACATGCTTCTCTCGATGGCGATGCATTAATTTTAGGAAACGGCAGCTATTTCGAAATCTGGTCTCCCAATCTTTGGCAAGATCATTCAGACAAGCAGATAAGCAGCGATGCAAATAACGAACGTTATGCCACATTAGACTTATCACTCTAATGAATGACCAGCTTTCACCCACGCCTGCTCCGCATATACCAGTACTTTACCATGAAATCATAAATGCGCTTGCTCCCTACTCTGGTGGCTTTTATATTGATGGAACCTTAGGTGCTGGTGGTCATGCCATGGGAATTTTAAATGCTTCTTCTCCAGAAGGAAAATTACTTGGATTAGACCTGGACCCCCAGGCGCTGGTTATCGCCAATCGGCGTCTTTCTTTGTTCAAAGACCGGATTTTTATCCGCCAAGGTTCTTATGTCGATATGGCATCCTTTGTAAAAGAGATTGGATGGCTTTTTGTCGATGGAATTATTCTTGATTTAGGTGTATCGTCCATTCAGCTTGATACAAAAGAAAGAGGGTTTTCCTTTTTATCTGATGCTCCATTAGATATGAGATTTGGTGACCAGATAAGCGTCAATGCAGCAGATCTGGTCAACTCATTGGCAGAGAATGATTTGGCAAACATTATCTGGAAATATGGGGAAGAAAAATATTCCAGGAAAATCGCCAGGATCATCTGTCAGAACAGACCAATCAAAACGACCTTCGAATTAGCCAATCTGGTCAAAAAAGCTTACGGGAACCAATATAGCCAGATCCATCCCGCTACGCGGACATTCCAGGCAATCCGCATCGCTGTTAATCAGGAAATGCAAGCCATTGAATCTGTTATTCCTCAGGCTATTCGTCTGTTAAAGCCTGGGGGAAAATTGGCAATCATATCCTTTCATTCATTGGAAGATAGGATTGTGAAGTCAATTTTTAGAACAGAAAGTAAAGATTGTATATGTCCACCGGATCAACCCATTTGTACATGTAACCATATCAAATCAATAAAGGAGGTAAATAGAAAACCCATTGAAGCATCTTCAGAAGAAATAACCAACAACCCTCGGGCGAGAAGTGCAAAGTTAAGAATCGCAGAAAAACTTAATTTGGCATGAGTATTGCAAACAAATTGTATTAATATTGGTAGGGACGCATGAACAAAAGATATACACAAGCTCATCAACAGAAACCATGGAGACTCCAGATTCAAAGGTTTGGTCTGGTGTTGCTTTTATTGGTTGTGCTTGTTCTATCTTTTTTTATGAACCTTAATTTCACTGCCAGAGCGGCTCAGGCTGGGGTTCAGGTACGATTATTAGAAGCAGAGAGAGAATCACTGATTCGCTCCATTTCTGCGAACAACACCAATCTTGCCTTGCTAACCTCGGCAACAACCATGCAAAACCGGGCAAAAGAATTAGGATTTGTTCCTGCAACCAGAGCAGATATCGAATACTTATATGTTCCAAATTACATCGGTAAACAACCTGAACCAGTAACAATCCCCCGATCTGTTAGTGAGCAGGAAAATTTCCAGATGGTTCCAGCTTTTACCCAATCAATCTGGGATTGGTTGTATCAAGGGACCTTTATTATGTTAGACAAAGAGGGTCAATAACATGCGACAAGAAAAAATTCGCTTTTATTTTGTTGGTATTGCAATGATCTTGTTTTCTATTGCCATTATTTTTCGTTTAGTTCAAATCCAAACGGATCCGATTTTTCAGGAGATCAGCGAGAAAGTTGGGAATCAGGCAATCTATAAACCCAAAGATTTTGAAGCGGTACGTGGAAATATATACGATCGATGGGGAAATTTACTGGCTGGTAATAATGAGGTTTATGAAATTGGTATCAACCTGAATCAAATTACTGAGAATAATAAAAATGAAATCATAAATTATTTATCCAGCCTGACTGGATTAAATAGAGATTATGTAAAAACCAGAGTCGAAATCCCGTATCAACCAGAGCCATTGAAAGAAAATTATGCTGTCTTTTCAACTATTTATAGAAATGCTACCGAGAAAATGGTTGAGGAAATTTCTCTGGCACAGGAAACAAACCGTGCACTTTATCCAATCACATGGAATGGCCGACTTGAAAGAACCTATCCCGATCATCGATTAGGCGCGAATATTCTTGGTTTTTATAGTTCTGAAGGTTTCTTTGGAGTGGAAGGTTTTTACGACAATATCCTCTCAACAGTTGAAACATCCACATTTATCTCCATGAATCCTTATGATGTCATGGAAATACCTGAAATTCCACATGGTGCGAGTGTGATTTTGACGATTGATCGTGAAATTCAAGCCAGAATGGAAGAGATTCTGGATCGATCCATCAAAGATTCCGGGTCAACGTCTGGTACCGTCATCATAATGGACCCTGAAAATGGAGAGATTTTAGCTATGGCAACTACACCACGAGCGAATCTAAACCAGTCATCCGAACAAATATTGGCTGAATATCCTACAATTAATGTGGATGGTTATGATATTCAGACGCCATTCAATCGTGCAATCATGCAAACTTATGAGCCAGGATCTGTATTTAAGATATTTACTCTGGCAGCGGCATTGGACTCCGGAGCGGTAACCCCAGAAACAGAGTTTCTCGATACCGGTGTTGTTAATATTGGTGGCATGACGATATACAACTGGGATTATGGTGCCTGGGGCTACCAGGATATGACAGGATGTATGCAACATTCTTTGAATGTTTGTCTGGTCTGGATGGCTCAACAAACAACCACAAAAACCTTTTATGAGTATCTCTCTGCTTTTAATATTGATAGAAAAACCAACATCGATTTGGACGGAGAAGCCAGCTATCCATTCCTTTCCCCCAGTAACCCCACCCCATTTGGGTCCGATCCGAATGCACCCCGCTGGTATGAAGGCATGATCGGACCTCATTCATTCGGTCAGGGTGTCTCGGTTACGCCAATCAGGATGATCACCTCCATAGCAGCAATAGCCAATGACGGACGTATGATGGCACCTCACATTCAAAAAGCTGTTATTCAGGATGGCAGGATCAGATACTATAATCCAAAAATTGTTTCGACACCGATCAAACCTGAAACAGCACATACAATCACCGAGATGCTGGCAAATTCATTGGAAAATGAAGCATCCGATGCATTGGTCGAAGGATATCGTTTGGCTGGAAAAACAGGCACCGCTGAAATTCCGAGCCGACAGGGTTATGTGGCTGGACAGACAAATGCATCCTTTGCAGGCTGGGGTCCGGTGGACGATCCCAAATTTGTTGTGTACATTTGGCTGGAAAAACCTCAGTCCAGTATCTGGAGTTCAGTCGTAGCTGCTCCGGTGTTCAGTGAGATTGTTGAAAACCTGGTAATTCTGATGGATATACCACCCGATAAAATTCGAATGGAAATGGCAAGCAGCCAATAAGGAAGAAATGCTTACAGTAGCCGATATTTTTGAAGCCTTAACTCATACCAGACCAACTGCCCCGCAAATTATTAGCGAGGCAGCCGTTGATTCAAGACAGGTAATTCCCGCTGCGCTTTTTGTAGCCCTCGAAGGTGAACAACAAGATGGACATCTATTTGTGAATGATGCTTTTCATCGAGGTGCACAGGCAGTTCTTATCGAAAAAGAAGTTGAAACACAATATCCAATTTTGGATCTGAGAAACAATAAATTACCTGATATGTTGCCGCCTTTTGATCAACCATTCGCATTGTTGGTTGTCAATGTACTCGATGCTTTACAAAAAATTGCCGCGTTTTGGCGCAGGAAACTCAAAATCCGTGTCATTGGGATAACAGGATCAGTAGGTAAATCCACAACCAAAGAATTAATTGCTGAGGTTCTCAGTCAGAAATTCAGAACCTTAAAAAATGTTGGGAATCTGAATAATGAGTTAGGATTACCTCTCACTATTTTGCGAATGACAGAAAGTCATCAACGTGCTGTATTGGAAATGGGTTTTTATGTGCCGGGTGAGATCAAACTCCTGTGTGAAATAGCAGATCCTATTGTTGGAGTCATTACAAATATTGGTGCGGTGCATGCTGAAAGAGCTGGATCATTAGAAGCAATTGCTCAGGGGAAAGCGGAATTGGTTGAATATCTACCTTCTATAGGAACTGCGATCCTAAATTACGATGACCCTCTTGTCAGACCCATGGCTGAAAAAACGCAAGCCAGTGTTCTTTTTTATGGCTTAAACCCCCAGGCTCATCTTTGGGCGGATCAGATTGAAGGATTAGGCTTACAGGGTATTCGATTTTGTCTGCATTATAAAAATGAGAGATTATTTTTACGGGTTCCACTGATCGGTCAACATTCTGTGCATACAGCCTTACGCGCAGCTGCTGTTGGATTGGTGGAAGGGTTGACCTGGCAGGAAATCGTCAATGGATTACAACAAGGTATTACACAATTAAGACTTGCAGCAGTTACGACACCAAGTGGTGCTCTTATATTGGATGACACTTATAATGCTTCGCCTGATTCTGTGCTGGCTGCCTTAAATTTATTAGATGAATTACAGGGCGAAAAATGTGCAGTACTGGGTGACATGTTAGAATTAGGCCTTTATGAAGAACAAGGGCATGAAATGGTTGGTGTACGAGCTGCACAGGTGGTTAAGCGATTAATCACCGTTGGTGAACGTGCCAAAATTATTGCACAGGCAGCCAAACGCTCAGGTTTACCTGGACAAGCGATTACCAGTGTTGATTCAGTGGATGAAGCCATCCAGGTATTACAAGGAACCTTCAAGAAGGATGATGTGGTGCTTGTTAAAGGATCCCACGGATTACATATGGAACAAATTGTTTATGCCCTGGAGGTTGAAGCATGACAGAAGCTCCGATGGCATTAGCATTAAGTGGGATCAGTTTTTTAATGGCAGTCATTTGGGGACCGCCATTACTCAGGGTATTAAAACATTTTAAAATTGGAAAAATCATCCGTGTTGAAGGTCCAAACTCGCATATAAGCAAAATGGGAACCCCCACCATGGGCGGTGTCATGTTCATCGTTCCGGTAGCATTATTAACCATTCTCCTGAATGCGGCTAGTTTGCTTGGTTTTAACGTACTGGGACGATCGGTTTTACTTCCTTTAGGCACATTATTTGTCTATGGTATTTTAGGAATGATCGATGATTGGGAAGGTATTCGCGGTTCTCGAAAAGGGATTGGTATGCGAGCGCGAACTAAATTTTTTCTTCAAGTTATTATTGCGACCTTTATAGGCCTCACACTAAAATACGTTTTGGATGTACCGGAAATGTTCTGGCCCAGTCTAAAAATAGAAATTCCGCTTGGAATTTTTTATGTTCCTATTGCTATTGTTACCATTGTTGGTTTTTCTAATGCCGTAAATTTGACCGACGGATTGGATGGTCTGGCTGGTTTGATTTCAGCAACCGCTTTTACAGCCTTTGGTGCGATTGCATTAATTCAAGGACAATTCTATCTCGGGCGTTTTTGCTTTACGCTAGTTGGCGCAATTTTTGGCTTCTTATGGTTCAATGTCCATCCAGCGCAATTGTTTATGGGAGACACCGGATCTCTGGCTTTAGGAGCTACCCTGGGCGTGGTGGCATTAATGACCGGTCAATGGTTATTGCTTCCAATTATTGCCATTATTCCATTAAGTGAAACTTTGAGTGTTATATTGCAAGTAGCCTATTTCAAATTATCTGGAGGATTACGTTTATTTAAAATGGCTCCATTACACCATCATTTTGAGTTAAGTGGCTGGAGCGAAACCCAGGTCGTACAACGATTCTGGTTGGTAAGCTTGATTGCCACGTTAATTGGAATTGCATTGGCTTTATTATGAAATCAAACTGGATGGATAAACAGGTTCTGGTAATTGGAGCTGCCCGGCAGGGTTTGGCGCTGGCACGATTTTTAGCCCTTCAAGGTGCCATCGTCACATTGAATGATGGACGATCAGAACAAGACTTGCAATCATCCAAAGATCAATTAAAAGATCTTCCCATCCGCTGGGTTTTGGGTGAACATCCTCTGGAATTGTTACAAGAAACGGATCTTGTTTGTATCTCCGGTGGCGTACCACTTGATATTCCGCTTATTGTCGCAGCTAAAAACAAAAATATTCCTTTATCGAACGATTCTCAGATTTTTATGGAAAACGCACCCTGCCCGGTCATAGGCATTACCGGTTCGGCTGGTAAAACAACCACAACCACCTTGGTGGGAGATATTGCTCAAAATTCTTGTAGTCAGAACCAAAAAGTTTGGGTTGGAGGAAATATTGGCAATCCGTTGATCAATCATGTTGAAGAAATGACTGCCAATGACCTGGTTATTCTTGAATTATCCAGCTTTCAACTTGAATTGATGACAATTTCACCCAACGTTGCAGCCATCATGAATATCACACCTAACCATTTGGATCGTCACGGCACTATAGAAGCCTACACCTCAGCGAAAGCAAATATTCTCAAGCACCAGACATCCAATGATTATGCAATTCTCAACCGGGATGACCGCGGATCTTTTGGATTGAGGTATTTGGTCAAGGGGAATCTGGTAAGTTTTGGGTTTTCTCCAATCCCTCAAGATCAAATTGGTTCATATATTGACAATGGCGCTGTCTGGGTCAGAAACCACAGCACAAGTGAAGAAATCTGTAAACTCGAAGAAATCACGCTTCCAGGAAAACATAATATTTCAAATGTTCTGGCAGCCTGTGCCATTTCTCAGGTGGTTGGCTTCAACAAAGAGGTGATCAGAGCTGCCATTCTCGAATTCAAAGGTGTTCCTCATCGTTTGCAATTCGTACGTGAGTGGAATGGAATTCGATGGATCAATGATTCAAAGGCAACAACCCCAGAAGGATCCATGGCAGCCATACAGGCTTTTTCAGATCCAATCGTTCTGCTTTTGGGCGGAAAAGATAAAAATTTACCATGGGAGAATTTATTACACCTGGTAAACCAGAAAGTAGATCATGTAATTTTATTTGGTGATGCTGCCAAGAAAATTCATGGCTACATAAAAGATATGAAATTTCACAATCAGAGGTTCACTCTGGATATATGCAATCATCTTCAGGAAGCGGTCATCACTGCCAGTAAAATCGCTGAAATAGGCGACATTGTTTTGTTGTCGCCAGGTGGTACCAGCTACGATGAATTCAAAGATTTTGAAGAGAGAGGAGAAAAGTTTCAATTATGGGTCCAACATCTCCAGTAAAGTCCAAAAGTTCTACCCAGGCAAACCTCAAAATTCCCTTTTTGAAGACGATTGATTTTCCGCTGGTATTAATTGTTTTAGCATTGTATTTATTTGGTCTGGTGGTTCTCTATTCGGCATCCATGCCGATGGCTTACTATTCGAGTATCCCAACCTCACCCTGGGATTATGTTTCCAGACAGGCATTATTTGGTTTGATTGGGTTGGCCGGTGCATTCTTTATCGCCTGGATTGATTATCGTGTCTGGAGAAAATTCATGCTTCCAGCACTATTAATAACCTGGCTTGTTCTGTTTCTGGTCTTGATTGTGGGATCATTCCGACATGGCTCAACCCGCACATTTTTTGATGGTAGTGTGCAGCCATCAGAATTATCCAAGGTATTAATTATTCTTTATCTCTCCTTCTGGATAAAAAGCCGGCAGGAAAATCTCAAAAAATTGACATTCTGGGTAATACCGATTGGATTTATTATCGGTGGGACTGGTGTGTTGTTAGCACTGGAACCGGATTTCAGCGCTGTGTTGACACTGGTCATGATCAGTAGCGTGATTCTTTTCCTGGCAAATTTGGATTGGAAACAAATCGTTCTGATCGGTTTGGTTGCAGCATTATCATTTTTTGTCATCATCCGTGTCACCACCACAGGAAGTACTCGCTGGGGACAATTTATCACGGGTTATAACGATCCAAATCAAGCTTTAACCCAGGTAAAACGGTCAATCGAGTCCGTTGTCAATGGGGGTTTCTTTGGCGTAGGTATAGGTCAGGGAACTGTAAAGTTTACCGGTCTAGAGGTAGGACAATCCGATACTATTTTCACGGTCATTGCTGAAGAAGCCGGATTTTTAGGCAGTATAGGTGTGTTGGTTTTATACCTGCTTTTGTTATGGAGAGGTTTTAAAATTGCGCTTGAAAGCGAAGATCTGGCAGGCAGGTTGATCGCTGGTGGGATCAGTTCGTGGATCGTTTTAGAAGCTTTTATCAATATTGCCAGTCTTTTTAACATCGTGCCTATCGGTGGTAACACCTTACCATTCTTCAGTCTGGGAGGTTCCAGTTTAGTGTCCATCCTTACGGGAATTGGGTTCGTATTAAGTGTCGGAAGAGTGAATACGATCAAGCAAATTCAGGAAAGGAGTTCCTACAGTGCGGTTGTTGATTTGCGCTGGCGGGACAGGAGGAGGAGTGTACCCCGCACTCGCCGTCCTGCAAGCCATGGAAGGCAGTTATAGTGATATCCTCTGGGTCGGTGGAGAAGGCGGTATGGAAGAAAATTTAGTCAAACGACTCAACCTCCCTTACCTGGAAATTCCAGCAGCCGGAGTGCATGGTGTTGGTTTGCGTTCCCTGCCTGGAAATATTTATAAACTCATCAGAGGTGTCATTAAATCTGCTCAGATTCTTAAACAATACCAACCACATGTTATTTTTTACACCGGTGGGTATTTAGCTGCACCCATGGCGATCGCTGGATTTAAGAGACCATCCGTATTGTATGTCCCCGATATCGAGCCTGGTATTGCTTTGAAGTTCATTTCAAAATTCGCACACGCAATTGCCTTAACAACAGAGAGCTCCAAAGAATATTTTAATCAGACCAAAAATTCAGTCGCGACCGGTTATCCACTCAGAAAAGAGTTAAAGCGACTTTCAAAAGGTGAAGCCAGAAAAGTCTTTAATTTACATGACCGCTTGCCTGTGTTGTTGATCTATGGTGGCAGTAAAGGCGCTCATACCATCAATCAGGTTATCAAAAAAAATCTGGAGATTTTATTAACCAAAACCCAGATTATCCACATTATAGGAAATTATGATTGGGAAGATATGCAGCAGGTATACTCCGAACTTCCAGTTGCATTATCTGAGAATTATCGAATTTATCCATATATCCATGAAGAAATGTCAGCAGCTTTCTCCAGTGCAGATTTGTGCGTTTGCAGAGGAGGTGCGTCCACGTTGGGAGAATTACCATTTTTCGGCTTACCAGCCATCGTAGTTCCTTACCCTTATGCCTGGCGCTATCAAAAAATAAATGCCCAATATCTAGTTGACCATCACGCAGCGATCATGCTTCCGGATGAAGAAATGGACAACAGGTTATTGAATGAAATCATTGAATGTTTATCTCAACCTAAAATTCTAGATGAAATGAGATCAGCGATGCATTCATTGTCCAAACCAGATGCCGCGTATCAAATTGGGAATCTGATCACACAACAATTCAGTTTAGCCAGCCAGAAAGGTGGTCATGTATGATTTCATTAGATGTTATCTTCTGGATGTACGTTTGTTTATTTGCTTTAATTGGAGCCATGCGTGGTTGGGCGCGTGAATTGCTGGTTAGTTTCAGTGTCATACTTGCATTATTTGTTCTCTCCGTTCTGGAACGCTTTGTCCCCTTCATTCGCGATACATTGATGGTCAATAATCCGGATTCTTTTTTCTGGTTAAGGTCCATTCTTTTGATGTCCCTGGTTTTCTTTGGTTATCAGACCCCAAAATTCCCTAAACTTGCCAGTTCAGGTCGCTTCATCCGGGAAAAATTTCAGGATGTTTTGTTAGGACTCTTTTTAGGCGCGGTAAATGGGTATTTAATTTTTGGAAGTCTATGGTTTTTTCTGGATGATGCCAGCTACCCCTTCTCTTTCATTATTCAACCTGATGTAAATTCTGAAATTGGCATTGCAGCCCAGGAATTACTTGCTTTCATGCCACCTGAATTGTTAGGAGGTCCTACGGTTTATTTCGCTGTAGCTATCGCATTCGTGTTTGTTCTGGTGGTTTTCCTATGAAAAAGCACGTGTTCCTTATTGGGATTGGTGGAACCGGTCTTTCAGCCATAGCCCTATTATTGCAGGAAAAAGGGTATATTGTGAGTGGTTCTGACCAGCAAATCTCCGATCTAGCCAGAGAACTGATGAATAATGGCATTCCTGTTTACCAGGGCCATACTGCGGATTATCTGGTAGGCGTCGATCTGGTTATCCGCTCATCAGCAATTCCGGATAGCAATCCCGAAGTTCAGGCTGCTCATGCTGCCCATATCCCGGTATATAAACGCTCTGATATCCTGGCTGAATTGATGCAAGACCAAAAAGGAATTGCTGTTGCGGGAACACATGGCAAAACAACCACGACTGCTATGATTTCGACCATGTTACAAAAACTGGGGCTTGATCCCAGTTATATTATCGGTAGTTTCTCAAAAGATCTTGGTAACAATGCTCACTATGGAACAGGTAATTATTTTGTGATCGAAGCTGATGAGTACGATCGTATGTTTCTGGGATTATCCCCCACCATCGCAGTGATCACCAATCTGGAACATGATCATCCGGATTGTTACCCAACCTTTTCTGATTATTTACAGGCGTTCCAAGCCTTCACAGAAAAAGTTACGCCTGATGGTAAGGTATTTGTATATCGAGATGATTTCGGAATTCAAAAACTACTCCCATTCATCACCCACTCCGCTGTACTGACCTATGGCACATCCTCGGATTGTGATTACCAGGCGAAGGAAATCGCACCAAACCGGATGGGTGGATATCACTTTGCCATCTATCAGAATACCACGCACTCTTCTACCAGATTGACCACAGTGGATTTGAGAGTCCCTGGCATGCATAATGTGATGAATGCACTGGTCACACTAGGAATATCTCATAGCCTTGGATTGGATCTTCAGTCTGCTGCCAACTCTCTGACCGAATTCAGCGGAACATCCCGTCGGTTCGATATCCTGGGAGAAGTGAATCAGATCACCATCATCGATGATTATGCACATCATCCCACCGAAATTCAGGCGACCCTTCAGGCAGCCAGGAGCCGCTACCCGGGTAGAAAAATTTGGGCAATCTGGCAACCACATACCTTTTCCCGCATAAAAATTTTGTTTGATGAATTTAAGAATTCTTTCACCCAAGCTGATCATGTCATCGTCAGTCAAATCTATGCTTCACGCGAAAAAGATGATGGCTTTTCCTCATCTCAGGTTGTCGACGCCATGCAACATCCAGACGCTCGCTATATCGCCTCTCTAGCAGATATCAGTGATTATCTGGTTGATAATCTTTCATCCGGTGATGTTATGCTGGTATTTTCCGCCGGTGATGCAACACAGGTCAGTAAAGAAGTTTTATCCAGGCTTACCCAAAAGGAGAAACACCATGAATTATGAAAATGATTTTGACACAGAAGTACAGAAAGTTGAATTATTCACCTTTCTACCCACTATCATCCTACCGCCTGAGAAAGGTAGTGTTGATCGTAAACCCAGGCAGAATAAAAAAAACCGATCAACGATCCAAAATAAAAAAGAAGTCGTTCACAAATTAATTAAGTATTTCAAGAACGCATAAAGGTTTCATTCATGACTCATCCGCAATCAATTGGTATTCTGGAAAAGAAATTCGGTAATAGGCTGCAACATCAGGTTGCACTGAAGAATTTTTCTACCGCCAGGGTTGGTGGTGCTTCTGCCTGGTTTGTTACCGTGAGGAATGCCAACGAACTCGCTGATGCAGTTCAGATCTGTTGGAACAATCAAATAAAATATTTCCTTTTGGGATCCGGATCCAATGTTTTATTCAGTGATGAGGGTTTCGACGGCCTGGTAATTCTTAATCATGCCAAGAAAATTGAAATGAAAATCTCAGGCGAGCATCCCACGCTGTGGGTTGAATCAGGCGCGAGCCTGGGATTGGTCGCCCGAAAAGCTGCCTTATCAGGTTTATCCGGCCTGGAGTGGGCTGCCACCGTTCCGGGTACAGTTGGAGGCGCAGTCTATGGCAACGCAGGCGCGCATGGCAGCGATGTGCACAGCAATTTGCTCCTGGCTGAAATCTTGCAACATGAAAAGGGGAAATCTATCTGGAAAAAAGAAGATTTCCAATTTAGCTATCGTAGCAGTATTTTAAAACGCCAAAAGGAAAGTGGAATTGTCTTATCCGCAACGCTAGATTGCCAATACGATGACCCACAAAAAATTAAAGAAAGGATGAATGCTTTTCGTGAACACCGCCGCCGAACGCAACCTTCTGGAGCCAGCATGGGATCCATGTTTAAAAACCCTCCTGGGGATTATGCCGGCAGGTTGATTGAAGCAGCCGGCTTGAAAGGCTATACCATCGGTGGTGTAAAGGTCAGTGAAGTACATGCTAATTTTTTTGTCAACTCAGACCAGGCAACAGCCCGTGAAATTTACAATCTGGTGCAGCATGTACAAAAAACCGTCAAAAAAGAATTCAACATAGAACTGGAGTTAGAGGTAGAAATGATTGGGTTCAATCATACAGCAAATAACAATCAAGCAAACCATGGAGAAGCTTCGATATGAACCGATTAACCGTAGCGATTTTATTTGGCGGTCGATCAGGAGAGCATGAAATATCGCTTCTCTCTGCTCGATCGATTCTGGAAAAAATTGATCGTCAAAAATACAAAGTTGTCGAGATTGGCATCACCCACGATGGCATCTGGCTGGTCGGTACTGATGTTTTGACCGCTTTTGAAAATAAAGACCTGACCAGCTTAAAACCAGCGATGCTCATTGCCGAACCCGGTGGTCATGTCCTTTATGCCCGCGAACAGACTGTTGAAGGCATCCTTCTAACACCATTTGAAAAATTAGATGTGATATTCCCGGTCACACACGGACCTTTCGGAGAAGATGGCACTATCCAGGGATTATTAGAGATGACAGAGATCGCCTTTGTTGGTGCAGGCGTGTTGGGTTCGTCTGTTGGCATGGATAAAGCCGTCTTCAAACAGGTAATGCGCGCGCATCAAATTCCTGTGGTGGATGATTTGATTTTAACCCGCAAAGAAATTGAAGCCGACATAGACAAGGTTATTGGAAAAATCGAAGCAATGAAGCACTACCCATACTTTACCAAACCCGTAAATATGGGTTCCTCTGTTGGCATCAATAAATGCAAAAATCGCCAACAGCTCATCGCAGGCTTACTGGATGCAGCCCAATATGACCGCAGAATACTGGTGGAAGTCGGACTGGAAAAACCGCTTGAAATTGAAATCTCAGTACTCGGGAATGAATTCCCGCAGGTATCTGTTCCTGGTGAGATCGTCCCGGGGGATGAATTCTACAGTTATGATGACAAATATATCAATGGTATTTCGAAATTAATCATCCCTGCCGAATTACCTCAGGATATGGTTACAAGAATTCAGGAAACAGCCATTAAAGCATATCAATTAATTGATTGTGCTGGCATGGCCAGAGTCGATTTTATGGTGGATGAGAATGAAAATCAGATCTACCTGAATGAAATCAATACCATTCCTGGTTTTACGAAAATCAGCATGTACACCAAACTTTGGGAAGCTTGCGGAATTTCGTTTACAGAATTAATCGATCGTTTGATTGAATTAGCCCTGGATCGACACAAAGAAAATTCCCGGTCCATTCATCAATACCGGAGGAGTAGCTTATGAGAAATGCAACCAGTATCCCGAGAGCCACCCTGGTGCGAGACAGACAAAAACAACAAACAGAAGAAAAAATCAAACGCACAACCAGAGCAGTTCAACAACCCGTTCAAAAAGCGACTACTCCAATGGTCAGCCGTCGTGGGACCTATGCAACCGCTTATCCGGTTACACCAATGACAAAAAATCGCCAATACAATTATGCCATTGGTGCTACCGGGGCTGAAGTTCGTTTACCGGCTATTTCATCCATCAATATCGGCTGGCGTTTTCTCTCATTCTTCCTGGGAATATTTTGTCTGGCTGGAATTTATTTATTATTTAATGCTGCAGAATTTCGTGTCAATCAAATCCAGACCAGTGGATTACTGCGCCTGACAGCCGCTGACCTGAACGCTGTTATGAAAATTCAAGGTGAATCACTCATCTGGATGGATGTCAATCAGGCTAAACAGGATTTGGCAATTGCTTTCCCAGAGTTAAAGGATGTTCAGATTTCAGTTGAATTTCCCAACCAGGTGAAAGTTTCCGCTTTTGAACGCCAACCGGTGCTCTTATGGCAAACCGAAAAGCAAGCTTATTGGATGGATCAGGAAGGTGTATTAATCCCACCGCGTGGTGATGCGGGTGATCTACTGACCATTCGAGCCTCCGCTGCTCCCCCATTGGTTACACTTCCTCAGGATCTAAGCACATCACCCCGACTCGTAACACCGGAAGATGACAAGACTGCACAATTATCCGTTGCAGCATTACAAGGCTGGGGAGAAACGGTCGACCCGGTCATGATTGATGCAGCTTATCAGTTGATGGCTTTTCTTCCTCCTGGTTCACAAATCCTATATGATCAAACTCATGGTTTGGGATGGAAAGCAGAACAGGGATGGGATGTGTTTGTCGGGTTGACTTTAAACGATATTAATTATAAATTAAATGCTTATCAAGCACTCGTTGAGAAATTTACCAGAGAAGGAAAAAATCCCAGCATGGTTAGCATAGAATTTGCAACCAGACCTTATTACCGGGAGTAAATTATATATGGAAGAACCAATTGTTGTCGGAATTGATATAGGTACCACCAAAGTATGCACGTTGATCGGTCGTATTGAAGGCGATCATGGCATACGCATTCTTGGTGTAGGAATCGAGCCCTCCGCAGGAATCAAGAAAGGCACCATCATTGATTTGTCAGCTGCTTCCCAATCGGTTGCCCGTTCGGTGGAAAAAGCACAACGTTCCTGTGGTCTGGAAGTCTCCGAAGCCTTTGTCAGTCTGGCTGGTTCGCAAATCTCTTCCGTTAATAATCGCGGCGTTGCAGCCGTTACAGGGGGTGTTATTGATATCAATGACATGCATCGTGCTTTAGAAGCTGCACAGGCTGTAAATATCCCTCATAATCGTGAAATTTTACATGTTATCCAACGCGGATTCATTGTTGATGGTCAGGATGGTATCCGCTCTCCCATCGGGATGCATGGCTATCGCCTGGAAGTGGAAGCGCACATCATCACCGCTGCTGAATCCACCGTGGAAAATATTCGCCAGGCAGTGGAAGGTGCAGGCATCCAGGTGAGTCAATTCATCCTCAATCCGCTCGCATCTGCAGAAGTAGTGCTGTCTGAAACCGAGCGCAACATGGGTGTCATCGTCTGTGATATTGGTGGCGGCACCACCGATTTAGCCATTTACATCGACGGCGATGTCTGGCACACCATGGTGTTAGCGGTGGGTGGTAACCACATCACCTCCGATATAGCCCATGGATTGCGCTTACCTTTGGATGAAGCCGAGAAAGTTAAGAAACAATATGGTCACGCCATTAAAGCCGAAGTCGGGGAAGACGAATCCTTCCGTGTTCGCAGCTTTGGCGACGACCAGGCAACACAAATTCCCAGACGCGATTTATCGCATATCATTGAAGCCCGTGCCGAGGAAATCTTTGAACTGATCTTGGATGAGATCAAACGCTCTGGATATGATGGTTTATTACCGGCTGGTATGGTATTAACTGGCGGAAGCAGTCTTTTGCCAGGTATCCGTCCGCTGGCCAGTAAGGTGTTAGGTTTACCAGTTCGTCTGGCTAGACCTGAAAACCTGGTGGGGTTGGTGGATCAATTACATTCACCAGCCTATGCCACCAGTGTCGGGTTACTCTATTTTGCTCTGGCGATGAACGAATCGGCAATGCCTGCGCGTGGTGGTGGTCGATTTGTATCGAAAGGAAGTGGTCCGGATTGGTTAGGAAAGATTGTGGAATTCCTTAAAAAGATTTCCCCATAATTTCTAGATCATCTGACCATGACCGCAAACTGTTTTCGGGAGGAAGGATAATGGAATTTCAATCAGAATCATTTGCAAGAATAAAAGTTGTTGGTGTTGGCGGCGGTGGCTGCAATGCAGTAAACCGCATGATCCTGGAAGGCATGTCAGGAGTTGAGTTTATTGCCGTCAATACCGATGCACAGGCGTTACTGCTTTCCAAAGCAGAAACAAGGGTGCGTATCGGTGATAAGACTACCCGGGGTTTAGGTTCGGGTGGTAATCCAGAAATTGGTCAGAAAGCTGCTGAAGAATCTGCAGAAGATCTGTACGAAGTATTACGCGGATCAGACATGGTCTTCGTCACCGCCGGTTTAGGTGGTGGTACGGGTACAGGTGCTGCAGCAATCGTGGCTCAAATTGCTAAGGAAGTTGGCGCTTTGACCATTGGGGTTGTTACAAGACCATTCACTTTCGAAGGTGCTCGACGAACAAAATCAGCCGAAGGCGGTATTACCCGCTTGAAGGAGCATGCAGACACCTTGATCGTCATTCCGAATGACCGTTTATTGCAGATCGTTGATAAACGTGCAAGTCTGCAAGATGCTTTTCGTATCGCAGATGATGTCTTACATCAAGGCATTCAAGGTATTTCTGAATTAATTACAGTTCCAGGAATGATTAATCTTGATTTTGCTGATGTTCGTGCGATCATGAGTGAGGGTGGCGCAGCATTGATGGCGGTCGGTCGAGCCTCTGGTGAAGATCGTGCCCGCATTGCTGCAGAAGCAGCCATTTCCAGTCAGCTTCTTGATATCACAATCGATGGAGCCCGCGGAATCCTCTTCAATGTTACCGGTGGTCCCGATCTGACTCTCTTTGAGGTCAATCAGGCTGCTGCCATCATTAAAGAAACCGCACATCCGGATGTAAATCTCATCTTTGGTGCTGTCATCGATGAAAACTTGGGCGATGAAGTACGCATTACGGTCATAGCCACAGGTTTTGACCGGGCGGGCGTTCGCCAGAACCCGGCTTTTGATGCGAAACCGGTGAGCAGGAGTGATGAAATAAGACCTCACACTTCAAGCTCTCCCCATCGACCAGAAAGAGTCGCAGCGGCGCCCACTGAATTCCAATCTAGTATGATCAATACGGACGACCTCGATATTCCCGCTTTCTTACGCAATCGCTCACAACGCTAAGCGGAAAAATCCTCCCAGGTGCTTACAGCTTTTGCCTTCAAAGCTGTAAGGATTTACGAAGGGGGCTGTGTCGCAGGAATTCGATCCACTACATCGTTCAAAATTTGATCCATTGGTCCTTCCACTTACTCCACACAAACCGCGTTACAAAACTCCCCACAATTTTTGAAACGCAACAAAAAACACCGGAACGCGCACGGTGTTTTTTATCTCCATAAATCGGGGCAAGCAGGTGTTTTAAGACCTTTCTTCCCCGAATTTTTTAACATGGTAAATATCCGCATTAAAAGCATAATGGTCAAAGAAACCTACTAGTAGGGATTCATCCATTTGATCCGTCTGATACCCCCCATATGTGCACCGTATATATAGGACAATCATTTGTTTATTCATCCATTTATTATTATAGAATTTTTATTCTAATATCATTAAAATTTTAAGCAAAACGTTTCTTATTTTGCTTGCAGACATGATTCTCTTGTGCTAAAATGAAACCCATAGATGTGAGGTTTATTAATTTATTACCCCCATATATAGGGGTTTTGTTTGTTTGGATTTATTTTTTCATCGTCATACAAGCTTGTAAATCCATTTTGAGGGAGCTTTCTTGAACTGTCCGTATTGTCATAGTGATAAATCGAGGGTTATTGACACGACTCATGATGCCAGAGGCGGAGTACGCAGGCGTCGCGAATGTGAAAGCTGCCATCAACGCTTCAGCACGTACGAACGCCCCATTCTGGCTACTCCGCTCATCATCAAAAGGGATGGTACCCGCGAAGAATTCGATCGCGAAAAATTACACCGCGGCATTCGCATTGCCTGTGTCAAAAGACCCGTCACCGCTGCCCAAATTGACAATCTGGTATCCGAAATCGAAATTGCTCTTCAAAAATTAGGGCGCGCAGAAGTCTCTTCACGTGTGGTTGGTGATATGGCATTCAATGGTTTAAAAGAGCTCGATTTGATTGCCTACATCCGCTATGCCATCGTTTACCTGCGCCTGGATGATTTGAATGCCATCAGAACAGAAATCGATCGATTGTTAGAATCGTAATTTATTGGAGGTAGATAATGACTGTTGTATCAAATTTTAATCAAAAGGTCAGTAGTTCCGGATTGCTACCAACCCCCCCACTCCCGGAAGGACTACCCACAATTGAACTTTCAGAAAACTCAAGGCAAGTTCTGGTCAAGCGATACCTCCGGCGTGGCCAAAATGGTGAACCGGTTGAAAGCATTGAAGAAATGTTCTGGAGGATCGCCTATCACGTTGCCAAAGTCGAAGAAAATTGGAATGGCGATCCCATCGAACGTGCCAAAGAATTCTATCGCATGTTGATCGATAAACGTTTCTTCCCCAATTCCCCCACCTTTACCGGCGCCGGCACACCTCTGGGACAATTAGCAGCCTGTTTTGTGCTGCCGATTGATGATGATATGGGACGTTCCTCTGCTGGCATCTTCCAGACCTTGCGGGATGCTGCCCTCATACAGCAGACTGGCGGTGGGAATGGCTTTGGCTTCTCGCGCTTACGCCCCAAGAATTCACTCGTCAAATCCTCTGCCGGTAACGCCACCGGACCGGTCGGGTTCCTGCGTGTTTACGATCACGCTTTTGGTGAAGTAGCCCAGGGTGGCACCCGTCGAGGCGCTAATATGGCTGTTCTACGTGTCGATCACCCGGACATCGAGGATTTCATCACCTGCAAGACCAATGAAAACGCCATCACCAACTTCAATATTTCCGTTGGCATCACCGACGCCTTCATGCGCGCGGTAGAAAACGACGATGACTGGGAATTGCGCTTTCCGGATATCAGCCATCCCGATCACAAGCATTTCAAAGGCACCATCGATCAAATTGAAGCCGCTGGATATCCAATCCTCACCCATCGCACCGTCAAAGCACGTGACCTGTTCTCCAAAATTGTAAAACAGGCGCATCACAATGGCGAACCGGGAATGCTCTTCCTGGATGCTGCCAATCGTTCCAATCCCGTACCACAATTATATGAGCTGGAAGCCACCAACCCCTGTGGGGAACAATGGCTGGGACCTTACGAAAACTGCTGTCTGGGATCCATCAACCTTTCACGCCACATCGATGAAGATGGCAACATTGATTGGGAACTACTGCGCCAGGACGTGGAGCTCTCCACCATCTTCCTGGATGACGTGGTTGAAGCCAATGCCTACGTGCCGGCTGTCCCACAGTTGCGCGAAGCTGCCCTGCGCGCCCGTCGCATCGGACTGGGCATCATGGGGCTGGCCGACATGATGTATTACGCTGGCATCCGCTATGGTTCCCCCGAAGGGCAGGACTTTGGTGCCCAGGTAATGGAGTTTGTGCGCTACCACGCCATGCAGACCAGCATCGAACTGGCCAAAACGCGTGGATCATTCCCGGCGATCACCGGCTCAATTTACGACCCTGAAAATATCACCTGGCAACCTCCCGTCAGTATCCTCGACTTCCACAACGACTACGGCCGTCCCGATCTGGATTGGGATGCGATCGTCGAGCAGATTCGTGAGCACGGCATTCGCAACGCCGCCCAGACCACCGTTGCTCCCACCGGCACCATATCGACTGTTGCTGGTTGTGAAGGCTACGGCTGTGAACCCGTTTTTGCCCTGGCTTACATCCGCCACGTCAACGACAACGGCAAGGATCTTCAGCTAACCTATGCCAGCCCGGCATTCGAAAAAGCCCTGGAGCGCCTGGGGATGAACCAGGAAAAACGCCAGGAAGTCTTCGAGCAGGTCATGCAGAAGGGCAGTTGCCAATCACTGGACGATATCCCCACCTTTGTGCGCAATGCATTCGTGGTCTCGTCCGATATCAGTGCTGAGGAGCACGTGCGCATGCAGGCAGCGCTACAGGTCTATGTGGATAACTCACTCTCCAAGACCATCAACTTCCCGCCTAACGCCACTGAAGAGGATGTTGCCACCGCTTACCAGCTTGCCTGGCAACTGGGCTGCAAGGGCATCACCGTTTATGTCACCGGTTCACGCGAGACTGTCGTACTCGAGACACACGCCACCGCCAAGGAAAAGGTAAAGGACAACATCCCAGCACCTGCGCCAGTACCCGCCGCCGCTACTACGGAACAATCAATCTTATGGTCAGAGAGCAAGAAACCACGCCCACGCTTCCTGAACGGTTTCACCTATCAGATCGGTACCCCGCTGGGTAAAGCCTTTGTGACCATCAACGAAAACGGCGATTATCAGCCCTTCGAAGTCTTCATCAACTCCGCCAAAGCCGGCTCGGATACTGCTGCTGTTTCTGAAGCCATCGGCCGTTTGGTGTCCTACATCCTGCGCCTGACCTCCACCGTGGAACCCAGCAAACGACTGCGCGATGTCATCAGCCAGTTGAACGGCATCGGTGGTGGACGCCCACTCGGCTTCGGCCCCAACCGTGTGCGCTCACTGCCAGATGGCCTGGCACAAATCCTGACCGACTACATCCAGGGGCGCGATGAACGCCTCTCCGGCTTGCCGGAAGGTGAAAAACCCAAAAACGGCCAGAAACCGTGGGTGGAAGTGCCGGCAACCCAACGCATGATGCAAATTGGCGATCTCTGCCCCGAGTGTGGCCAGGCCGCCTTCGTAAACGAAGAAGGCTGTCGCAAATGCTACGCCTGCGGCTATTCGGAGTGCTAGGAAATCTCTCATAATCGTACGGGCATCCCTTGTGGATGCCCTTTTTTGTTTACCCACCCGGTGCATTGCGCTCTTTCGGGAAAAAACCCCGAACTATGATTTTTATGATTACATGATGGACTATGATTTCCTCCATCGCCTAGTAGGGTGTGGTCCGTGACCCATATCATGCCCTTCGGGTACCACCCATTGCTGATCGAAAAAAATCAGAACCGGGATTTACAGGATTCCCTGGTTTTTGATTTCCTGAATTAATTTGCATGTGAGAAATTTTTATTTCCACCAATGGATGACAGGATTTACAGGATTATTATCTTCACCAATCTTATATCGGATTCGTAGGGTGGCGTCCGTGACGCACCATCAGACTCGTAGGGTGGCGTCCCCGACCCACCATCAGGCGCTTCGGGCAACATCCTTCCCTCCGGTATGATGCACTTAGGGATCAGAAATCTCCATCATTTTACAGAATTATTCCGGAGAAAAGACCACCAAAAGTGCGTTGCACTCTCTTTCGCTGATGGCTGAAAAATCCGAACTGGGATTTACTGGATTTCCGAATTCTGTATTACTGGAATTTTTTTTGCACATGAGGATTGTTTATTTTCGGTGTTTGATGAAAGGATTTACAGGATTATTCTTTCATGTAGTTCCCGCGCTCATCAAATCTTAGGGACATCCCAAGTGGATTCCCTTTTTTGTCTCGATAATCCATTAGTAAACGATCTGTAAAAGATCAATCAAATGTTTTCAATTGGGGATTCTCTTTCATTTGATGAAAAATCATGAAGGCACACTAATATTCAGAGAATGGCACAAAGAATACTATTTACAATAAATAATTCTTGTTCTCTTATAATGTTGTTTATTCTAATTGTTAATTGGAAAATGATTGATACTTGAATTACAGTATGTAAAAATATATAATCAATTAAATTACTCTAATAAAGGGGGTGAATATGTGATGAAATAGAAAAAATAAAAACCAAAAATTTTTTCTTATTCATTTTCAATTAATTGGAGGATAAAATGATATCAAAACCTGTTTTTACACGCATCTCAATAATTCTGTTTTTATTTATATTTATATTTGGTTCTAACTTTTCATATTTAAATCCTGTTAAAGGTGAAACGACCAGAACCGGGGCGTGGGTTGACACAATCAATGTCAATGTAGTTGATATTAACAATGCTGTTTCTTCAATTAAATCTGGAGACATTGACATGTATGCATTAGGACCTTTTGGAGTTGATGTATCAGGGATTCAAAATGATCCATCCATAGATATAAGTAGTTCTATTGGATTGTTTTTTGACCTGACTTTCAACCCTGCTGAATTCTATGATAATAACAAACTAAATCCATTTGCAGTAAATGAAATTCGCGAAGCGATGAACTGGTTAATTGACAGGGATTATATTAATCAAACTGTATATGGGGGCAATGGTTTTGAAAAATTCTTTCCTATCGAAGTTGGATCTCCGGATTATTTACGCTACTCTGAAAAAATATCTGAATTAGAGTCTTACTACTCATATAATTTCGAATTAGCAGAAACAACAATCTCAAATTCTATGGTTGATTTAGGGGCTACAAAGATTAATAATAAATGGATTTTCAATAACGAACCTGTTGTTCTTACTATTTTAATTAGAAATGATAGTGATGGAACTCGTATACCAATTGGAGATTATGTTGCTAATCAATTAGAATTAATTGGTTTTGATACGTACCGATATTATCTTCCCAATGGTGAAGCTGTGCCAATTTGGATGGGTAGTGATCCAGCTGAAGGTCAGTGGCATGTATATACAGGGGCATGGAATTCCGGACTTGCACGTGATAGTGGAGATATGTTTGAATTTTTCTATAGCCCGAATAGTTATTACGGTTTTTCTCAATTATGGCAGTCGTATGATCCAGTTGCTGAATTTGCAGAATTAATTGATAAATTAGCACATAATTTATTTTCGTCATTACAAGAAAGAGATCTAGCATTTGAACGGGCATTAGAACTTTCTCTTCAAAATTCTGTAAGAATTTGGTTAATCGACAGTCAAAATTTTGTTCCTCGTCGAGCAACGACCACTTTCGCAAACGATTTGTCAGCTGGTGAAACCACCCCACTGTGGCCATTCACGATACGAAATCGATATTCTGAAGGTGGAATAGTTAATATAGGTATTGGGGATATTTTCTTTGATGCCTGGAATCCAATTGTGAATCCCAATTGGGCGCCTGACGAATATTTAAAGCAAGCTACAAAAGACTCCGCTTTTCTACCTGATCCTAACACTGGCTTATTCCATCCTCAAAGAGTCGAAAGAGCCGAAATTTTTGCTAATCCTGGTTTACCAATTCAAAAGACACTCGATTGGGTTGACCTAACTTTTACCGAAGATATTGTTGTCCCTGATGATGCTTGGGTTAACTGGGATGCAGTGAATCAGGTATTCTTAACAGCAGAAGAAGTAGATCCTGAAAATTTAAATAGAAATGCACTAGTAAAATCAATTGTTTACTATCCAACCGGTTTATTTTCCTCTGTAACCTGGCATGATAGTAGTCCCTTAGATCTGGCGGATTTTATTCTCCCAATGATTATGAAGTTTGATCGGGGAAATCCCGATAGTCCAATTTATGATCCATCCGATGAAGAAAATTTGAATAATTTTATGAATTACTTTAAGGGGGTAAAAATAATCTCGGAAGATCCATTAATTATTGAAACTTATTTAGATACATTTAAATTAGATGCTGAATTGAATGTAACTTCCTGGTGGCCAGAAAATGCACCATGGCATACTACTGGATTAGCAGCTTGGGCAGAAGAACAAGGTTTGTTAGCATTTTCGTGGGCCAAAGAAACAGAAGCAGTTCCGATAACCAATTTCCTTTACGGACCATCTATAAATATTTTGGCAAACGAGTTAACCAGTGCATTCTCCTCACTCTATGTGCCATATGAAGCAACAATGAACAATTATTTATCCGAAGCTGAAATTGGAGAACGTTGGAATAATTTAATTAACTGGTACAACACACATAATCATTTTTGGGTAGGCAGTGGACCATTTTATATTAATTATTGGGATTGGGAAGGAAAATCAATTTCACTACAACGGTTCGAAAATTTTCCAGATTCCTCAGATAAATGGGAAAGATTCCAGGAACAATCAACTCATACATTGGCACTAAATTTTTCAGATGGTGCACCAGGAAGTTCGTTTATTATTGTTGGTCAGGGTTATTCTCCAAATACTGAAGCAACGATCCAAATTTTTGATAACGAGATTGGGACTGTTTTCACTGATTCAAACGGGGGGGTTAGTTTTTCCATCACAGTCCCTAATAACACTGATACCGGCTTAATGGAGTTGGTTGTAAGCGCTGATCAAACGAATTCAGTTTGGATAAATATTGATCCTGTATATCCAATCCGTCCAAGAATTGAGACAAATGTGAATTTCAACTTACCACTTTATATTGAAACCGTAGAAGGTGAAAATGTAGAGATTCAAGCGGATACACAAACATATGTGTCGTTTTCTACAGTTTTTTATGGTGGGGAGACCTGGGTAGAACCAGCAACAGAAACACCGCCTAACTTCACCACCCTCCTCAATAGTTTTAATCTCCAAACTACAGCTTCATTTGACACAGCCCAAGTCTGTTTGGATTATGATGATAGTGGGCTGGATCCATTGGAAGAATCTCTGATGCAATTGTTACATTTTGAAAATGAGGTTTGGGTGAATGTAACTGATGAGGGCTATCCTGATGTTGAGCAAAATAGAATTTGTGGAACGGTATCAAGTTTTTCTCCGTTTGCTCTTATTGTTCCTGAAATACCTCTATCAATTCGTGAAATTTATGCACCTTTGGAACCTTTACCAGTCAATACCCTAGTTAATGTTTCCGCATCCATTCAAGGTCTATATCCAGACAAGAATTATGTGGCGACCTGGAATTGGGGAGATGGAACAAATTCGAAAGGATTAATTGATTTAGAAAATCGCTCCATTATCGGTGATCACAACTATGCTCTTCCAGGTATCTATACGCTTACATTGAATATTACGGACGAGCAGGGAAATATGACAACGAGAGAATTCCAATACATTGTCATTTTTGAACAATCTGGTGGATTCGTTACAGGAGGCGGTTGGATAACAACTCAGGAGAACAAAATTAATTTTGGCATAAATGCACGATACCCGAAGGATTCTAACGTTCCTGATGGTCAAATGGAAATCGGAAATCCTGACTCTGATTGGAAATTCAAGAATTCATCATATCAATGGTTTGCGATTTTTGATAATTTATCAATACTGCACGGAGTAGGCAATTTAAATGGTGAGGATGGATATGGTTTTGTTTTCTCAGCATTGGATTCTGACATTGACAAAATTCGAATTAAAATTTGGGAACTTGACACTGGATTCGTTGTTTTTGACACACAACCTGCCTCGTCCAATTATGCTCTACCCACAACTCCATTAGGTGGTGGATCAATCGTCATCCACTGATGGATATAATAAACGAAACAGTCGTACAAAGGCTGAGGAAGTCTCAGCCTTTGTACGACTCATACGACCACCATCCTCAGTGGACACCATGATTACTAGAAACATTTCTAATGAAAAAGCCTGAACTTTGATTTTTATGATTTCATGGTGGACTATGATGATAATATTCGTTCATTCGTTCTATATTCGTTGACGGCATTCATCATTTCTAAACCACCTGTAAACTCTTCCTCTTCCCATCCGTTGTATAATTTTTAATAGGAATTTTCGTCTTTCACCTTTTATCAGTGGGAAATTTCCGTACTTCCTTCATCAAACAGCTCTGCAAATTCACTTACATCAGGAGCATTAACCTTGTTCGAACAAACATTTAAAAACATCACCAAAGCCATCCTGGCCACCCTGCAGAACCTGATCAATGCCGAAAACAGCGACCTGTTCGACGTGCTCAAATATGTGGCGAATGCCGAGCCACCCATCCCGCGCGAAGTACGCGTCGCCCATTCCCAGCCGCGCATCTTCAAAACCCTCAACCCGCACGAAAAAGAACTCATCGAATTCGTCTTCTCGCAGTACATCAGCGACGGCGTCGAGGAGCTCTCGGTGGAGAAACTGCCGGAGCTGTTGAAGCTCAAATACTTCATTCTGCTGGATGCGATCCGGATGCTGGGCAGTGTGGAGCGAATAAGGGAGTTGTTTATTGGGTTCCAGAAGGAGTTGTATGTAGGTTGGGAGATGAGGGTAAGTGAGTAATATGGAATATACTTTTCGATATCCAGATATTAGTGAATTGCGAAAAAAATATGATAAAAAAATCAATAATTTAGAATGTGACCTAAAAATTATCACCGATCTTCAAAAAAAATGGAATATAGAAATATTTGATTCAACAATAAAGAAATTAAAATCTATCATTGTTTCTGATTTTCGATATAGACAATCTTATATCGATGAATGGAAGAAAAATGGAATAGAATGTATTTTGTATTCATTCATGGTAGGAGTTGATTTTGGATTTAATAACCCAGATCAGCACGAAAACCTAAAATTTATATCGGATTTACAAAGTAACTATTTGCCTAATGAAATTCAGAAATCACTTATCGATATCATAGATGTATATTTTCATGGTTTTTTTGAAGTGATTAGTTTTGAAGTGGAAGGGGGAAATTTTTCTGAAGTATATTTATTTGAGCTTATAGAATTAATTAAGAATCAATTATTAAAAGACTGTTTTAGAATATTTAAAGAAGGTGAATCTCTATATTTTTATGATAAGGAAATGATTGAAAAATTATATGCCATAGATGAAAATGAAGATTATTTCCTTCAGATTATCAAAGAAAAAGATGACTTCATGCGTTTTATTGGATTGGAATCAAAAATAATGATGGGGATGTTGAGTTTGAATGAAAAAAATAAAATTTCCGAATGGGGAAATCTTCCAACTCATTTTTGGGGAATTCAACACGAGGAATTGTTCTTCAATGCTGCGTGTCATTTTACAAAGAATAATCCCTTAGGGTTTAGTAAGGATCATTTTTTAAAGAAAAGTGATAAATTAAGGTATAGTAAATTACCAGAATTACCTCAACCATTTTCACAGGATGTAATAAGAATATTAAGCAGGCTTTTGGGTTTATAAATAAACTATTTATTTTCGCATTTTTTTATAAATATATTAAAGTAAAAATTTAAATTTATTAGGGTAAAAAATAATATTAAAAGAATTCTTCAAAACTATTTAGGAAGGAGAGATAAATGAAAAACTTCGATACAAGAGTCTATAGTATTTCAGATTTTAAAGAATGGAATAATTCAGGGCTTCTAGAATTAAGTCCAGATTTTCAAAGGAGAGCTGTTTGGTCAGAAACTGCAAAATCATATTTGATAGATACAATTCTCCGTGGAAAACCTATGCCAAAAATAATAATCAGTCAAAAAATGGAAGATTCAAGGAATATTCGTGTAGTAGTGGATGGACAACAAAGATTACGAACTATCTTAAGTTATCTTGATGGTGATTTTAAAATCTCAAGAGCTCATAATAAAGAATTAGCAGGATTAACGTTTGAAGAACTACCTGATGCATTTCAGAAAGGTTACCTTCAGTATGAGTTAGGTGTTGATGTGATTTTTGATTTGGAATATGAAGATGTATTGGATATATTTCAAAGAATCAATTCATATACAGTTATGCTTAACCCCCAAGAGAAAATAAATGCTAAATATTTAGGATACTTCAAACAATATGTTTTTGAGTATGGGAGAAAATATGTTCAGTATTTCATTGATGGTGGAATTTTAACCAAAAATCAAGTAACGAGAATGGCTGAAGCCGAATTATCAGCAAACCTCTTTGTTGCATTAATTGGTGGTGTTCAAACGAATAAAAATAATGAACAGTACTACAGAAAATTCGATGAAAATATCGGAAATTTGGATGAGGTTTCAGAGAAATTTGATCAAATAATGAGCTACATTGGGGAAATTTATCCTGCTGAGGAAATAAGAAATACTAATTGGTCTCGTATCCATTTATTTTATACGTTATTTACATCAATTGGTCATAACTTATTCAATCTGATCAATCTAAATTCTGATTTTCGAATTAAAATGAATAAAAACATAATCGGAAAACTTCGTGTCCAATTAGATGAGATAAGCTATAAATACGATGAGGTTTCTAATAATCTAGAAGATGAAAATGTACCAACGGATTACAAACACTTTATAGATGTGTCAAGAAGACGAACAACTGATACATTTGCCCGAATTGAGAGAACAAATTTTGTTTGTGAAAAATTATTTACCGCATTGAGTTAACATGCCAGCACAAAGAAGAAAAGTTTCTGCAGTATACAGTGATTTTTATAAAGAAATAAAGCGTTTGGAAAAATTCGATAGAGAAAACCAAAGGAAATTTTCAAACTCAGTTAATTCTATTGATCCTGTAAGAATATCTAAGAGGCAATTATATTTACTGACTGAAACTTTATTTTTTTCTGGTTATAGGGCTTATGAAAATTTTCTTAGGGATGTGTTTTTATTATATTGTTTAGAAAAGAAACCTAGATCAGGAAAAGAAGTAAGAAGTTATTTAAAACCAAGAGATTTCAATCATGCAGAAATGTTAATTCAATCTTCTATGAAAAATTTAGATTGGTCATCTCCTAGCGCAATAATCACTAGAGCGGAACTATACCTTGAAGATGGGTTCCCAATTAAAACTCCAATTTCAACAATGCAAAGCTACTTAACAGATTTTAGGAGAATAAGAAATCAAATTGCACATAATTCAAAGGAATCCATTAACGAGTATAAAAAAACAATAAAGTCCCATTATAAAACAATTCCTTTGACTATTCCCACACCAGGAGAATTTTTGCTTCAAACAGAAAACAAGAGAACTCGTAAGTATAAATTATTAACTTTCTTTGAAAAAATGAAAGTGTTAGCTCATGAGTTAACTTAAAAATAATTGAAATCATTAATGGTTGGTAAAGATTGTGCAATGACAATTCATAAATTGAATTAACTGATAACACACAAATTTGATCATAGTCATTGATGGGGGTTTGTTAATGAGAAATGAACAAATTCTCTTTATTTTTTAGTGAATTCTAGTTTTTGCAAAATTAGAAAAATGCCAATTAGAGAATTATATTTCTCATTTGTTTTGAATAACCACAAATTTTTTAAATCTCCGAAAAGGTTTTATATTTCCAATAATTCCCAAACTTGTTTGGAGATATTTCAGCACCCAATATATAGCATTTTAGCCTAGCCTCATATAATGAATCCCCCATCATTTTTGATAAATGGCTAATGTGTTTATTATCTAAAAGTTTGTTTTCTAATGATTTTGAAATTAATAATGTGAATATTTGAATTGATAACTCAGAAAATTGTTCAAGTAATTTATCGGCTTTTGATCCTCTGAAACTTGTTGGGGAGTCACTGAATTCTGGATATTCTAAACCAACTATGAACGATCCTTTGGATATATTGAACATAGCTCCCATTATAGTTTCGTCGATCGATTTAATTTGGCTTTCAGAAAAAACTCTTTTCTCGACTAAAATATTTCTTAATTCCATTATGTATAAATATAAAGGTTCAATAACTTCATTCATTTGGTCTTTAAAATGGATTATTACTTTATCATTTTCCCATTTATTCCATAATTCTTCTATTTCATCTCCTTGTTTCTCAGGTTTTGATAATGGAGAATTTATCTTTTCTGAAGTAACTTGATTCTTCAAAGGAATTTTGGATTTTCGCCAAAATTCTCCCTTTTTATTGTTATCTAAAATATTTTTTATTGCTTGGGGAAAAATCTTTATGTCATTTTTTTCAATAAAGCCATGATTTATGTGTTTGAAGTTTATAATATCAGAGCCTCTATCCATTTCTCCAACAACAAAAGATTCTTTATTAATATCATAATCCCAACTCTTTTCTAACGTAAAGTAGCGAACTCTCTGTACAGTGGTTTTAAATATAGACCGGCTCAATTCATAATATATTCCTATATAATATGCTTCCGCTTGGCTTTTGGGTTTAGGTAAAGTGATTAAGTAAATTTCTTTATTTTTTTCTAACTTGAGTTTCTGACATTCTATTGTCCTTCCATATAAACTTTCTTTAAGTTTATTAGCAAGCCCATTCCATAAAGTTAGTAAATAAGCAGTCCTGCTATATGGTTTTAGCTTATTATATGTATCGTCTACTTTACCTAACACAATAAATGGCAAAGCAAAATATGTAAATTGATAGTGAAGCTCTTGTTGTATTGCCATATGCTCCTCGATCTATCTTTACTTTATTCATAATAAAGATGTTTCTTGAATACTTCTGTAAAAACAATTGAGTATTTACCACTCCTAAATCGTTATATATATTTTACATGAGTTATTTGAAAAAACTATTTCAATTAAACACAACAAATGATTAGAATTAACGTTACAACTTCTTTCCAAACAATCAATTTACTCACGGTGGAAATTCATGCTAACCAGAAATGATATCCTAAATTTTATCTCCTATTGCAAATCCAAACTCGACCTTTCCAGCCTGACCCATGCAGACGAGTACGGCTACCACAATCTGCCGCTCTGCATAGTCGACGCAATTTTCTCGATTGGCGTCAAATACCAATCCACCGAGAATGCCATCAAACACTTCTGCGAGCATTTCGATGTCACCCTGCTACGTGAAAAAGAACTGGCACCTCAATCCGAACAACTTTCTGTCTCCGCATTTATCAAATTTCAAAATGGTTTCACATTTCAGGAAATGGCGGAAAAGGTTTACTAGAACAAACAACGTACCTCCACCCGCAACGGCATCTTAAAAGCGGAAGCCACTTATCGATTTGCCAGTGTGGTTCAGAAGTTTGGTGTCGTCTCTGCAGGATGTCCATAAAATTTTGGGAGATGAGAAATTTGAAGCAGAGATTACCACTATCCCAGGGCATGGAAGCGGAGACTCAGGTACGGGTAAAGCATTTGACCTGCTTGCCTGCAAAGGTATTCCAATGCTAAAATTATTCCGATCACACGATTAATTCCTCACGAACAGTCAAATGCTTTACCCATACATAGACCACACCTCCACCAGGAACCGAGGAAGCATGATGCCAGAAACTGCTGTCCGCTGCCCACGCTGAGCTGGTGAGAGACTACCCTCTGCTGACACCGCGCAGCCTGGATCATCAGGTCTGGTTATATCAGAAACAGGCTCCGTACGGGTAAAGCATTTGACCCGTTTGCCTGCAATCGATTTCCAATGCTAAAATTAATCTGATCACACAATTGATTCCTCACAAAAAGTCAAATGCTTTACCCATACCCAGACCACACCCCCACCGGAGCACAGCATGCCCTACAACCCAGCCATCCACAACCGCCACTCCATCCGCCTGCCGGGAAGGCTACGTAGTTCGAGAGTTGTGTCGAAAGAGGGGATTTTGGTGAATATCGAATGCAATCCCTATACAGGTTTGAGAACAAAAAGGAGTGTGGTCGATCAGCAATATAATGCTTTTGGGTACACGGTGGTCTATTTTTGGCAAGGATATAACGGACTTTCACCCCGAATAAAGTGTGTGAATGGCTTTGCGTGCCTGATTGACAACACGGTCAGAAATCCAAAGTGAAGAATTTACTAAAGCATTTAAACCATTCGTTGCCTCGTTTTCACTTTCGATGTGCCCAAAGCAGTAAACCAATTGACCCATGAATCTCCAGCCCCACTGACTCACCAAATTGTCTGGCAATCGCATCATCAGTCAACAACCAATCTGCTTCCATCTGCATGGTTAGTGCTATGGCAGCTGCTTCACCTTCACCAATCTGTTTCCTCCACTCAAGCACTGTTTTCTGATATTGTTCGTCCAGTTCTTTGATGGCAACCCATTCAGGCAATTTGATATCGGAGGTATTCCGTTTGAATTCTTCTGCCACAACAAACGGAATAATTATTTCTCCTGCCATTTGCAATAGATGGATAATATTTGCTTCACCAAGATGTAGCAAAGGACCAGTATCGCAGGACGATACGCCTCATGCTTTTTTATCTTTCTGTTTTAGTGCCCAGTCAATGTCTTCAAGCTGGAATTTTTCAGCCAAAGAACGATCAAGCGCCAGTTTTGGAACCAAGCGGATGGTACCGTCCGAATCAACAATGGCTTCAAGTAAATCACCCTCAGCTATTTTCGCTTTACGACGGGTTGGAGCAGGTAAGGTTATTTGTCCATTGCTTCGGACCTGTAAATATTCAGGCACGAGTACCTCTCTTTCTTATATTCTGATATCCTGAATAATTGATTTCTCATATATTATAAATTTTTGGAACCTCTTTGTCAAGAATCGTGAGGAGGCTGAATCGTGGGGAGGCAAAGATCACAATGAGAATTTCAGTGTCACCCGGCTGAGTGAGAAAGAACTGGATCCGCGAGCGGAAGAACTCCAGACAACGTAAGGGTAAAGCATTCTCACCTGATTTCGCGAAATCAGGTGAGAATGCTTTACCCTTACAACTGGGACTGTCACCTCTTCGTCCCACACCCAGTCTGAGTCACTCGCCACCTCCCACGGCTGGGGAGCGATCCTGGCTCTCTCCCGGCGATCGTGCAAAACTTCAAGTCGGTCAGCTCGCAAAAAAATCAACAAGCTGCTCGAGTATCCCAGATTTACCAACTGGCATCGCAACTTCTGAGCACATCATTCGCGCTGAAGAGGATTACTTTCGGATCGTGAATTACATCCAACAGAATCCCAAAAAATGGGAAGAAAGTGAACGGGGATTTGCAGCCACCAGCGAAAGAGTGCAATGCACCAAGCAAATCAGCTATGAGCCATATCATGCCCTCTGGGTATCAGCTATCAGCCATTAGCTACCCACAACTCCCTCAACCCCCGAATCACAAATCCCTCCGTAAACTGCGGCTGCCCTACCAGCTTCAACCCTGGCATGCGCTCCAGCAAAATCCGGAAGACGGTCTGCAGTTCCAGCCTGGCCAATGGTGCTCCGACACAATAATGCGTGCCCAGTCCAAACGTTAATAACGGATTATCCTTGCGGGTCAGATCCAGCTCATTCGGGTCCGTGAAACGGGTTTCATCGCGGTTGCCAGAGATGTACATCAAGGCCACCTCCTGCCCACGCTTCAGCTCATACCCGTTGAATTCCATATCCTCCAGGGCATAACGCTCAAACATCGGCAAAGGCGTATCATAGCGCAGCAGCTCATTTACCCCTGTTTTCAGCAGCGCATCCGCTTCCCCGGCAGCCACCGCTGCCTTCAACGGCGTCAGTGCAGCTTCATTGCGTAGCAAAGCTAGCAACCCCAGCGAAGAACCGTTCACCGTGGCTTCATGCCCGGCGTTCAGTAAGAAAATACTGGTCGCCGCCAGTTCGGTATCCGTCAAGCGGCTGCCATCCACCTCCGCGGTCGAAAGCAAGCTGATCAGGTCGTCCTGTGGTTGCGCACGCCGTTCTGCTGCCAGTTCCAGCACCGTCTCCATAAAGGCATCGGCTGCCTGGTTGGCGTTCTCCACGTTTTCATCGGTGTAGTTCATCTCATACATACGCACAATCGCCGCTGACCAGGGTCGCAGGTTGGGACGAATCGGTTCCGGGATGCCCAGCAGTTCGGCAATCATCGCCACCGGCAAAGGCTCTGCAATTTCGCTCACAAAGTTAAACGGTGCCTGCTGCGGAACGGCGTCGATCAGGGCGTGTGTGGTAGCCTCCAGCTTCTCCCGCAGACTCTCCACCTGGCGCGGGGTGAATACCTTTGAGACCAACCCCCTCAGTCGTGTATGCGCCGCCCCTTCCATGTCCATAAAGACGTTATCCTGAAAGCGCCGGAAAGGTGCCAGTCTGGGATCCGGTGGTGGCCAGCCCAATTCCTCGCGGCTGTAGCGGTGCAGCATCCCACGTCCAAAGCTTTTATCGCGCAACAAATCGCTGATATCCGCGTGCAGGTTGAAAAAGATGCGGTCATATCCCGGATCATAGAAAACCGGTAACTCACGTCGCAATTCCGCCAGTTCGGGATACGGATTGGCAATAAAATCAGGCTCATTCAAATCTATGGAATGTACCGGTATTTCTTTCATATTTCCCTCGTGTGATCAATTGGTTTTTTCTTTCGTAAGATATTATCCTCAAAAATGTGATTGAAAATAATAAACAGATGTCTAATTAAAACAAATCACGACCTGTAGTCATATCATGACCCTTGGTCATATCATGACCCTTGGTCATATCATGACCCTTGGTCATATCATGACCCTTGGTCATATCATGACCCTTGGCCATTCGTTTATATCATGACCTATGGTCATTCGTTTTAAATTCGTTGACGGTAGGCAGTTCCAACAATCATCTACATCCATATTCTACTGAAAATTTCCCCATTTGGTTCGCGATGTAGCAGGTTAGCGGCTCCTTCCATGGTTGACAAATCTGAAAGCAGGGTGTCAAGCCAATGATATTAAGCTACAATAAAAACCATGATCAAACGCCTGCTGGTTTTTCTAATCCTTCCGCTTTCTATGATCGCCTGCACCTTCCTCGCCACGCCTGTCCTGACCCAAACCAATGCAGACGCGACCAGGATTGCCCGGCATTTTTCTGCTACCCCATCCATCACCAACACTTCGACCATCACCGATACCGCCACCATCACTCTTACACCAACATCCACAGCCACTTTCACTTACACCAGCACCCCCACCATCACGGATACTGCCACCATTACCCTTACCCCCACAGTTACACTCACGCCCACCTTCGACTTCCCGGATGTGAAGGTGCATACCCAGGCACATTGCCGCTACGGTCCCTCCTCTGCATATCTACACGCAGCAGATTTGTACCCTGGAGACACAGGTACTGTACGTGGTCGCTTCCCCTACTCCAAATGGCTGCATGTCAAGTTCGATAAGCTTAATTATTGGTGCTGGGTTTCGAATTCGGTCATCGATGTGGTGGGTGACCTTGACACGGTGCGCTACATCATTCCCGATTTGCAATCTGTCGGCTCCAACATGTACGGTCCCCCACAGAATGTGCTCGCCAGCCGGAATGGCGATCAGGTCACCATCTCCTGGGAACAGGTCAGTATGACGGAGGATGATGATCGTGGTTACTTCATCGAAGCCTGGGTCTGCCAGAATGGAGCCTACCTGTGGTGGACAGTCTCCTTCCCGGATCAATACACCACCAGCTACTCGGTCACTGACCAACCTGGTTGCGCCAACCCCTCCTCCGGCGAGCTTTACACTGTGGAAAAACACGGTTACTCACTGCCGGTTAAAATCCCCTGGCCGTAGCAATCACTCAATACGCGCGAACAGGCATTTCAGATACGCCCCTTCCGGGAAATTCACTGGGTGATCCAGCGGATGACCGCTGCGCTCGATCTCGTGGATTTTCCTGCCTGTGCGTTGTACCGCTGCATGAATGGCATCAAAAAAATCGGTAGCCGAAACCCGGCTCGAACAGGATGCCTGTACCAGCACCCCTCCCGGGTTCAATACTCCCAGACCCAACCGAGTCAACAGTTGATACGTGGATATAGCTTTCTCAATCTGACCCTGATTTTGGGCGAACATTGGTGGGTCCAGAATTACCAGATCAAATTTCTGCTGATTGCTGGCTGCCTTTTGAAGATAAGCGAAGGCATCTGCTTCCACGGTCTCATGCTGGCAGGCTTTTATCGCGGGTAAATCCAGATTGTAGTCAAAGTTACGCCTGGCCGACTCCAACGCCATTGGGTTCAGATCCACGCTGGTGACAGTTTTGGCATTTCCTCGGGCGGCATATAGAGAGAAGCCACCGTTGTAAGAAAAGACATTCAGCACGCTTTTTCCAGCAGCCAAAACCTCTACTCTTGCCCGGTTTTCGCGCTGATCCAGATAAAAGCCGGTCTTGTGCCCACGAATGGGATCGGCTTCAAAGATCAAACCATTCTCACAGAACAATACCCGTTCCTCAACTGTCTCTCCATCCAACACAGTACCATCTGTGATCCCATAAGTCGCCTCGACCTTCTCAGCAATATTCCTGCTCAAGCGGATCACCAGCGAGCGATAGCTGAACAAATCCTGCAAACATTCCGCAATCCAGCGCAGATAACGCGCCCAGGCAGCGCTGTAGATCTTGATCACAAAAACAGCCGCATAGCGATCAATCACCAACCCGGGTAAGCCATCATTCTCCCCGAACACCAGGCGGTAGCCATCGGTATGCTGGGCATGCAAAACTTCTCTCAGCGTATAAGCGGCTTGAATTTTCCTCGCAAACCAACCCTGATCAATCTCGGCCGGTTTAGCAAATTGAAGAATACGAATACGGATCACTGAATCCGGATCCCATAGTCCCAGCGCCAGAAACTTCCGCTTCGAGTCAAAGATCACCGCCAGATCCCCCGCTTCGCCTGCATGGCTTTGGTGGGTAATCGACTGATCAAATATCCACGGGTGACGCTTGTGAATCATCATCTCAGCGGTACTGGTTACACGCACGGCAATATTCCGTTTGGGTTGGGATGTTGGGTTGCTTAGCAAAGTTGGGCTCATATCCTCCATTATTGGTGAGAATCACAAAAATATCAAATGAACTCGTGTCCTACAGTTTTTCTAATCTCGTAAAATATGTCCTATAATTAAAAATATTCAAATCTCAGGAGGAATGTATGCGTTACGCAATATCAGGTACAGTTTTACAAAGTCTCGAATTACAACTCGATCCCGGTGAATCCATGTTTACCGAATCCGGTGGCATGGCATGGATGAGCGATGGAATTGATATGGACACCAACACCAAAGGTGGTCTCATGTCCGGTCTCGGACGTGCTCTTTCCGGTGAATCCTTATTCATGACCACCTACACCAGCCGCGTTCCCAACGGCATGATCACCTTCACGCCCGAAGCACCTGGAAAGGTTCTCCCCATTCAACTCGCACCCAACCAGGTACTTATCACCCAAAAAGACGCCTTCATGTGTGCTCAAAGTTCAGTCAAACTTGAGATGCACTTTCGTAAGAAATTAGGTGCTGGCTTATTCGGTGGTGAAGGTTTTATCCTGCAGAAATTAACCGGTCCCGGCATGGCCTTTTTGGAGATCCCCGGTGAGGTTAAAGAATATAATCTTGCACCCGGGCAAACCATGAAAATCGACCCCGGTCACCTAGCTGCCTTTGATCCATCGGTCAGCTACGATATTACCATGATGAAGGGTCTCAAGAATATCGTATTCTCCGGTGAAGGCTTATTCCTCGCTCTTGTTACCGGGCCAGGGAGATTATGGCTGCAAACCATGCCAATCGCCAATCTAGCCGAAAAAATCAAAAAATATATACCTACCAAAAGCAGTTAACAATGTCAAAACATCTTGTGTTGGTAGCAGGAAATATCGGATCTGGAAAAACATCACTAACAGAACGGATCGGGTCGCGATTACGCTGGCGCACCGCTTACGAATCGGTCTCCGATAATCCTTACCTGCCTGATTTTTATGCCGATATGGCAAAATGGTCATTCCACCTGCAGGTCTTTTTCCTGGGTCATCGTGCTGAACAACATCTCGAAATGGCAAATGACCCTCGTTCTGCGATTATCGACCGCAGTATTTACGAAGATGCCTTCATTTTTGCGCGAGCCCTGCACGACATGGGCAATATCTCCGAGCGCGATTATCGCACCTACCGTAAGATCTTCGACCTGATCATCCGCAACTTACCAGCACCCGCGTTACTGGTTTATCTGAATGCCCCGGTTCCAGTGTTGCTGGAACGCATCCGCGCTCGTGGCCGCAATATCGAAACTGGCATCAGCGAGGATTATCTCAAACGCCTCGAGAACTATTATGAAGAGTGGGTCCAAGCCTTTGATTTTTGCCCGGTGTTAACCATCCGCACAGATGACCTTGACTTTGTACACAAACCCCGTCACCTGGAGTTGGTGGTTGATCGCATTCAGGATAAATTGACCGGTAAAGAAGAAATGGTTTTCACCGAATGAAACAAAATACTGAACCCACAAACCTGACGATTCCCGGCAGGAAAAAACCCTATGTCATGGCACACCGTGGCAACAATGTGCTTTGCCCTGAAAACACAATGGCAGCGTTCAAACAATCTTTTCAGGATGGGGCTGACATTCTTGAAACAGATCTCCAACTCAGCAAAGACGACCAGTTCATCTGCATTCATGATGGCAGTATCGACCGCACCACCGACGGAACCGGTTTGGTTTCTGACTACACCACCGAGGAGCTGAAGAACTTTTCCGCCTTTTATGGCAGAGAAGCATTCAAAGCCGAGCGTATTCCTTTGCTGACCGAACTAGCCGCCATCCTGCCAGCGGATGTTGGTCTGGCACTCGAACTCAAATCCGATCGATTCCTGGAGGATGAAACCTGCCAGCGATTGATCGACCTCCTGACGACAACCGGGATTCGGGATCGCACCTTTGTGATCTCCTTTTCCAAAGCCCGTGTACAATGCGTGCACCATCTCGCCCCGGATATCCCAGCCGGGTTGATCACCATGTCCGGCTACACTCCCGACCCAGAAATGCAGATCATTGGTCCCTTCTGGCCATTGGTGTTCCTCAATCCATTTTATATCCGCCAGGTGCGCAAGAACAAACAAATCGTCTGCCCCCTTGATCCCACCCCGGATAAACGCTTATGGATTTATGAAAAAATGAAGGTAGATGCGGTCCTGACAGATAACCCACAGAAAACCTGCAAGTTGATCCAGAAACAGGATCCTTGAAAACAGAAGATCAATCTTTCCACACATCATGATGACTGGCATGCAACCACGATCCGATCCTCCCACCCGCATGATCTTCGGAAAAGGAATTAATCTGGGTGATGACAATCATTGTTCCGCCATTGGATCGCCTGCAAAAGGCTAACCTGGCAATTATGCTGGCACCCGGTGATTAACTCCAATCGCGTAAGAAGAAGCGGATATCGCGTGGCGAGAGTGTTACCATTTGATCATCCATCACAAATGTTTTTTCATTCCTGGTGAAATTGAAGGCAATGCGATGGTTTCCTCGCTGTATCACAACCACACCTTCCGGTAGATCCAGAATTCCTTCATAATTCAGGGATTTCAAAAAGTATTTTAAGATGGGTTTTAATTGTTCATGGGTGGGGTAAAAACCCAAATAATATACGTTTCCAGCACCAAAATCATGATCCGTAATAGCAGCACGGCCTGACATTGGACCACCTAAATAGCGAGAGAGGATATTCACGATTTCGTTGTCATCTGGTTGGATCGATTCAGTCCAGATGCCCACATCACCATACAAACCGGGTATATCTGAACGAATGGCAAATTGTACTTCATTGGGCAAGGATTGCCAGTCTTTGATTATTCCACCTACCAATGATCTTAATATTCCTGGTAATGGCTCGTTGACCATCACATTCGATTCATTTTTACTGCCAGATCGGGGTCCTAATACCAGTGATCCTCCTCTGGCAACATATGCTTCCAAACGGGCAATGATATCGGGATCACCGATAAACATCAAAGGCGCAATGACCAAACGATATTCACTCAAATCTGCATCATACGGAACCAGATCAGCACTGATACCCAATTCAACCAGAGCACGATAATAAGAAAAAACAGTTCTCAAATAATCGTAATCTTTTCGATGAGGTTGGATTTTGATTGCCCACAAGTCATCAAAACGAGTCAGAATCCCGACTGGCGAACTGAGCGGTTCATCCCGTAGTTGTTGCATGACCGGAGATTCTGGTAGTAAGTTGGCTATCTCTTTGTACCCCATATCCAATGAGCCATCATGTTTCAATAATCCCGATTGATAACTCTCCTGCGCAAAACGGGTAGCCCGCCAGCGAAAGTACACAACTGTCTCCGCACCATTCGCTACCGCATGCCAGGTCCACAAACGAACCGTACCAGGGCGGATACCGGGATTGATTTCTGCCCAATTCGTCTGCCCTACTTGTTGCTGCATCACCCAAAATGGTTTGGATTTTGCACCGCGTACCCAGGCATGAAAGAAACCGGTAATATAAGGGTCACCAACATCATAAGAAAATTCCGGAGTGGTATCCCAGGGAGCGTATAACCGCCTGGTAAACTTTTCTGCCTGGCCTGTCGGAGATGAATTCCAGGATAAAAAATCAAGATCATTCGCTAATTGATGTGTATCCACTTCAAAGGTGTCAAAATCCGGGTTATGAGTAATAAATTGGTTTTCGGTATTTTCCCGGAGGATATCAACCTGAATCTTCTGGTACTTTATAAATGAATCAGATGCAAAACGATGATAATCCAGAACCTGAGAAGGATTGGGTGTAGCAACGGTTAAATTCGGTGGATAAATCTCACTCCATTGTGTGTAAACCTGACTCCAGAAAATTGTACCCCAGGATTTATTCAAGTTATTTAAGGTCTGGTATCGATTAATTAACCATTCTCGAAATTGGCTCACACATCGGTCACAATAACATTGCGCGGAATGATGAGCACCAAATTCATTATCCACCTGCCAACCAATCACTGCAGGGTGTTTTCCATAGCGATATGCTAATTGCGTGACGATCTTCCTGGTGTAATCATGGAAGGCTAAATTATTGGGGCAATAATGACGCCGGGAACCAAAATTCTTACTGATACCATTTTCAGCAACGGGTAAAATATCAGGATGTTCATAGATCATCCAGGATGGTGGTGCCGAAGTTGGCGTGCTGAGAACCACCTGGATTCCTTCACTGTGTAGAATTTCCAAAATGCGGTCCAACCAATCCCACTCATACATCCCCTGTGAGGGTTCCATTTTAAACCAGGCGAATTCACCAATTCTGACGATGCGTAATCCCAATTCACGCATCGCTTGAACGTCATTCTGCCAGATCGCTTCATCATTTTGTTCAGGATAATAACAAACACCTAATCTCATGTCATAACGCCTTTATTTTGTTGATATTGAATCGTATAAGCAAAAATCGAATAACCATTAAGATTTAAAAAAACAAAAAAGTGATTTTCAATGGATAGGAAAAAGTGAAACCATTCATCAGATTATCATTGATATAATCTCTATGAATTTCCTTTGATTCATTATATATCAATAAAAATTTGGGTTTCTTTCCAGACACTTAACAATATATCTCATTCTAAAATCCAATTTTTTATCTGATTTTGAATGGTTGGATTTTCATCCAATCGTTTTTGCAACCTTTTACCTATCGTTTGCGTATATTATGATGAAGCAAAAAATGGAGTATTTGTGAATAACATCGAGCCTGATATTCTGAGACTTTCAATGAAAGGTGATGAAACTGCTTTCAACCAGATCGTTGAGAGTTTTCAAAAGCCAGTGTTTAACTTATGTTACAGAATGTTGGGCAACACGGAAGCAGCAGAAGATGCAGCTCAGGAAACATTTTGGAGGGCATTTCAATCGATCAAAAAATACAATCCTGATCGATCATTTGCCACATGGTTACTCTCCATCGCTGCGCACTATTGTATCGATCAGCATCGCAAACGTAAGCTCCCTGTTTTGGATATGGATGATTTTTTAGCCGAAACAGCACCAGATCACATTACACCCAATCCAGAAGCTGTGACGATGCAAAAAGAACACCAGACACAAATTCAGGAATTATTGAATGAACTGTCAGAACTCGATCGCGCTTCCATAGTTTTGAGATATTGGCATGAATGCTCTGAAGAGGAAATAAGTCAGGTACTCGATATATCAATCAATGCAGTGAAAAGCAGATTACACCGAGCGAGAAAGAAATTAGCCGGCGCCTGGCAAACACAAAATCAAACTTCTTCCCAAGTAGAAAGGATGAAAAATGGATCACCAGCCTTTTGAAGAATGGATATTTGAACAAAAAGAAAGAACGAAAGAGAATAGCGAAAAATTGAATCAGCATTTACTTGACTGCGAACAATGCACCGAGTTGCAATCAGCCTGGGGACAGGTTGAGACTTTGATTTTTCAGACTCCTATGGTAGCACCCGCTCCCGGGTTTATACAACGGTTTGCCACCAGAATGGAATTAAATAAAGAAGTGTTACAGAGAAAACAAGCCATCAAAACATTGATGGGTGTTGGATTGATATTAATTATAATTACGCTCATTTTAGGAGCCATATTTTTTCTTTCATATTCAACCGGGGATCTCATCCTTGGAGCTGTATCAACATTTACAGGCTTTGTCCAGGCGTTTATCAATTTACGGGTGATGGTATATCAATTTTTCCATAATCTTCCTCCCATCGCCATCGTATTAGGATGGATTATTCTGATCGTTTGGGGAATCATCCTTACTCCTCTCTGGGGGTTTGCGGTCTGGAAAGTATCAAAAAAAGGAGTTTTAATAAAATGAAAACATCAAAAATTTTATTCTCAATTTTTATTTTGTTGTTGCTGGTCCTCGTTCAGGTAAGCAGTGTTTCAGCAAACACATTAGTTGATCCACCTCCAACCATTAATGAAGATAAGGTTGTTTTGGGTCAATCATTTACTTTGAAGGAAAATCAGACCCTCAATGGTGATCTGGCTGTCATTGGTGGAACAGCTTTTTTAAAAACCAACTCACGGGTTAATGGTGACATTGCGATTATTGGTGGTGTTCTGGAAATTGATGGTACCGTGACAGGAGACATTCAAGCCATCGGGGGAACGGTTACGCTCAACGAGAACGCTGTGATTGAAGGTTCTTTTTATAATTTTGGTTCAAACCTGCACCAGATGGAAGGAGCCCGAATAGAAGGTACTCAGATTTCCAATCTGCCATTTGATTTCAATTTTGAGAAAATTGAAATTCCAGATACACCCAATATTCCGCTGGAAGCTGCCAGAAAAACCACCAGCTTTATCTCAAAATTCTTGTGGGCAATTTTGCAGATCATTGCCATGGGTGGTTTGGCTATGCTTGTGCTTTTGATTGCTCCTAAATCAACCGAACGAATTTCAACAGCCATTGGAAAGCAACCTTTCACCCATTGGGCTATTGGATTGCTGACAGCCTTTGCCTTCCCCGCTGTGATCCTGGTGTGTTTGATCACGATAATCTTTATTCCATTGGGTCTGATTGGCATGATGGCGTTGACTGTTGCTCTCACCTATGGATGGATTGCATTAGGGTATGAAATTGGTAGACGTATCTTCGGTTCAAAATCTAATTTATCTCCAGCATTGATTGCCGGATTAGGTACCATCATTCTTTCCCTGGTAGGTAGAGTTATTTGGGAAATTCCCTGCATCGGATGGTTGCTGGTAAGCACATTAAGCATGTTTGGATTGGGCGCTATTATTCTAACCCGGGTTGGTACTCGTGATTATCCTGAAGTTTTACCCCAACCTGTCCAACATACCTCATCAACCTCAGCAATAGATGAAGTGGTTCCTTCATTCCCAGAAGCGCAGGATCCTGAAAATAATTTTGAAGCCGAAGAAAAATAATTTAAATAATTCGAGGTTTAAAATGAAATTTAAAATAATGCTTGTGGTTTTTATCCTGTTGTTTACAACTTTGGCATGTTCTTTCAATGTGAACTTGCCCAAAGTCACCACTTCTGATGAAACTTTTTACATTATTAAGGAAGCTGTTCCGGAAGGACAGGAAAGCTCCGAACTGGAAATCAGTATGGGTGCAGGAAGGTTGAACATTACCGGTGGCGCAGAAAATTGGATAACCGGGGAAGTTCGCTACAATGTTTCTTTTTGGAATCCCGAAATTCACCAAACGAATTATGGCATCCGCATTATCCAGGAAACCAATAATCAAATAGGAATCCCCGATGAAAAGGTAATCAATGATTGGAATATTCAATTAGGTAATCATCCGACTGATCTTGAAATCAATGCCGGGGCTTATCAGGGAAATTTAGATCTTAGTGGTATACCACTTACTAAATTAAGGATTAGTGATGGTGCCAGTCAGGGAAATATCCGCTTTGATACCTTAAATCCCGTTGAAATGACATCCTTCCACTATTCAACAGGTGCCTCACAAATCGAGATCATCGGATTAGCCAATGCCAATACAGATAGTATGATTTTCGAAGCTGGTCCTGGTTCCTACACGCTCGATTTTTCTGGTGATCTTCAGAGAGATATCGATATTGAAATCAACTTTGGCTTGGGTGACGTAAAAATCATCATTCCCAAAGGCGTTTCAGCCTACGTAATCGTTGATGGTGGCTTGAACAATGTTGAACTGAAGGGCACCTGGAATGTATCTGGCAATGAATACAACCTGTATGGAAACGGACCTCAATTGTCTTTTGACGTGAAGATGGGCATCGGAAACCTACAATTGATCAGCCAACCGTAATTTCTAATCCTTCAGAAATCAAAGCATCCTGCTCGAAAATGAACAGGATGCTTATTTTTTTATTACAGTATTAACCCTTTTGATTCACTGGGTTTGGATCACCATTTTTATCTGGTGAAACATCTAAATAATACTTCTTTTCCAAAATTCTTTGATAGACCACCGGCAAAATATAGTAGCGAAAAGGTCTGCCCTGCCGAATTCGTCTGCGAATTTGATGAGAAGCAATCTCGAGTAATGGGGCTTCAATGAAATAGACTTTCGCGCTAATACCAGGCACCTGGTTTTCAAGTGAACTCATATCGATCTGATCTCCGGGGCGACGCATAACCCCCAAACCATTCACTTCAGCGAGCAATTCATCTGCCCGATGCCAATTCGGGTAATCATGTAATGAATCACCCCCAATCAGATAATATACTTCTGCGCCTGGATATTCTTGTTTTATGAGTTTAACAGTGTCTATCGTATAGTGTGGTCCAGGGCGATCTAGGTCAACACGGCACATTTCAAAAGTAGGGTCATTCAATAAGGATAATTGCACCAATTCAAAACGTATCTCAATCGGTGTCAAATGCTGATCTCGTTTGTGTGGAGGATCAGGCGTCAGGACCCATAACAGGCGATCCAATTTCATTTGAGAAGTAGCTTCTGCGGCTAAAATAAGATGACCCAGATGGGGGGGATCAAAGGTTCCGCCAAAAATCCCTATTCGCATATCTAATCCTGCCATTCGAGTTCATAATCTTCAATGAAAACACTTTGACCTTCTTCGATTCCCATATCCCTCAACGCGGTTTCAACACCTAATGCTTCCATCAATTTTTGGAAACGGCGGATTGAGCCTTCATGTTCCCAATAAGTCATCTTCGCTGCCCGTTGGATCGCTTTACCAATGACCCGGAAACCACCTTCCTCAATTTCGATATGGAAGTCATTCGGATCTTCTTCGGGACGATAAACCGGCATTTTCTCGCTGATTTCAGGTTCAGGAGCCTTTTGTACCAGTTCCAGAACTTTCCACAATACGGGTTGCAAATCCTGATGGATTAATGCGGAAATAGCCATTGGCTGATAACCTTTTGATTCCAGTGTCTTCTTTACCCTGGACCATTTTTCCTGAGCTTCAGGCACATCCATTTTATTAAATATCACCAACTGTGATTTTTGTTTTAAGGCGGGGTCGAATAAAGCCATCTCAGAATTGATTTGCGAGAAATCAGCAATCGGATCCTCGGAGAGACCATCCAACATATGAATTAATACTCTTGTGCGTTGTATGTGTCTTAAAAAGGCATCACCCAATCCAGCTCCGAGGTGTGCTCCTTCAATTAATCCAGGAATATCTGCAAGTACCAGTGAGTTTTCCATATCCAGATTGACAACACCCAGATTTGGTTCCAAAGTCGTGAATGGATAATCAGCAATTTTGGGCGTGGCATTTGTTACCGCCGCCAGGAAACTGGATTTTCCAGCATTGGGAACACCCACAATGCCAACATCCGCAATCAATTTCAATTCCAGGCGTAAGTTTTTTTCTTCACCCGGTTCACCTTTTTCACCAACACGCGGTACCTGGTGTCTGGCACTGACGAAGTGAACATTACCTCTGCCACCTCGACCACCCTTACAAATCAATAATTCCTGATCTCGTTCAACCAGGTCCCCTAATAATTCACCTGTGTCATCATCATACACAAGTGTTCCCGGGGGCACGTCAATATACAATGTGTTCGCAGAGCGACCGGTCATTTTTTGTTTAGCACCATTTCCCCCAGGTGAAGCCAAAAACTTCTGATTGAATTGGAAAGAATGAAGTGTATTCAAGGTGTGTTTGACGCGTAATACCACATCTCCACCACGGCCACCATCTCCACCATCAGGTCCACCTCTCGGCACAAATTTTTCACGGCGAAAATGCACGGCACCATCACCGCCTTTTCCGGAGGCTACAGATATTTTAGCTTCATCGATAAACATAACGGCCTTTCAAATTCAGGGGTCGGATTTCTCCGATCCCTGATGTTTATTTTTTCTATTTTCCAAATTTGGCTTTGAGAATGTCTTCCAAAGTTGGCTGACCAATCTCCTGCAATTCATAACGGACTCGTTGCAAAGGTTTATTCACTTTGATGACACGATTGAGATCAATCGGAGTACCGGATACGACCAGATCAACATCAGCATTATTGATTGTATCTTCCAGGTCTTTCATTTGTTCCGCACCATAACCCATTGCCGGAAGAATTGTCCCGGTTTCTGGATATTTATTGTATGTATCGACAATCGTTCTAACAGCAAATGGACGTGGATCTACAATCTCTTTTGCACCGAATCGTCTGGCGGCTACAAAAGCAGCACCATATTTCATGCCACCATGGGTCAATGTTGGTCCATCCTCCACCACCAGTACACGTTTCCCGCGGATTGCTTCCGGATCTTCCACAAACAAGGGGGAAGCACCTTCGATTACCAGCGCATCAGGATTCAAGCGATGGATATTCTCACGCACTTTGATCACATTTTCAGGATCAGCAGTGTCCACTTTGTTAATAACAAATACATCCGCATGAATGGTATTGGTTTCACCAGGATAATAACTGGTTTCATGACCGGGGCGATGCGGATCAACCACAACAATGGACAGATCCTCTTTGTAGAATGAAAAATCGTTATTGCCACCATCCCATAAAACAATATCAACTTCCTGTTCTGCCTGGCGCAAAATGGCTTCATAATCTACACCAGCATACACAATGACACCATTATCAAGATGTGGTTCGTATTCTTCACGTTCTTCAATAGTGCATTCATGTTTATCAAGATCACTATAATCAGCAAACCGTTGAACTTTTTGTTTGGTTAAATCACCATAAGGCATTGGATGACGTATGGCAGCTACACGGTAGCCCATATCACGCAAAATCAATGAGACTCGACGGGTTGTCTGACTCTTGCCTGAGCCGGTTCTTACGGCAGTCACCGAAACAACTGGTTTTGAAGATTTTAATTGGGTGTTGTTCATCCCCATTATTCTAAAATCAGCTCCTGCTTCATTTACCAGGGCAGCTTTGTGCATCACATATTCATGTTCAACATCGCTATAGGCAAAAACAACCTGATCAACATTAAGCTTTAAGATTAATTCTCGTAGTTCGGATTCTGGATAGATCGGTATTCCTTCTGGATACAGTGATCCTGCCAGTACCGCAGGATATCGTCGTCCTTCGATATTAGGGATTTGGGTTGCAGTGAATGCTACAACCTGATAATCACTATTATCTCTAAAGTACACATTAAAGTTGTGAAAGTCGCGCCCAGCTGCGCCCATAATAAGGGTTCGAATGGTCATTTGTTTTTATTTCTCCTTTTTGTTTTGAATTTTTTTAACCATCGGTTCACATCGCTTCTGGGGCTGTGATGCCCAGCAAAGTCAGATTATTTTTCAAAACCTGACGGGTTGCCAAAACTAAGTTAAGCCGTGCGCTTCTGATTGGATCTCCTTCTGAGAGAACCGGGCAATGGGTATAGAAATTATTAAACGTTTTCGCCATTTCATATGCAAAATTGGCAATCTGTATTGTCCGATACTCATTTGCTGACCGCTCAACTTCTCTGGAAAATCTTGAGATCAGATCGATAAGCTGGATCTCCTGAGAAGATAATTCATAAGAAATTTCAGGTGGTTTTATTACAATATTTCCAGCTTTCTTAAGAATACTACCACAACGCACATATGCATATTGAATATAAGGCGCTGCCTGGCCATTGAAATCAAGCGCTGACTCCCAATCAAAAGTTACAACTTTGGTGTTTTCTCTTGCCTGCATAGGATACTTAATGGCTCCGATACCTACAGCCCTGGCTGTTGCCCATTTTTGATCTTTACTCAGATCAGGATTTTTCTCCTGAACAACTTCAAATGCTCTTTTCGTGGCTTCACTGATTAAATCTTCCAACAAAACCACTGTACCTTCCCGAGAAGCCATCACCACGTTGCCTGGAAGACTGACTAATTCGTAGGGGACATGTTCACATTGTTTTGCCCAGGCGTATCCTGCTATTTCCATGGTTTTGAATACCTGGGTAAAATGCAATGATTGGCGCACATCTACAATGTATAAGGACTTTTTCAGTTCAGGATAATCGCTAAATTTTTGTTTAACTAAGGCCAGATCCTCGGTAGCGTATAAAGCAGTTCCATCTGACCTGAGAACGACCAATACGCGATATTGTTCCTTCTTTAACCCCAATACATCGTCAATCTTGACAATAACTGCACCATCAGGTCGTTCATCTATGGCTATATTTTTATCAATCAATTCCTGAACAATTTCTTTGCCTGGTTTTTCCATCTGACTATTGAAGTAGTAGACATCAAAATGGATATCTAAAGTATCATAGATCTGATAGAAACCCTGCAAAGACCATTCTCTGGTTTCTTCCCATAATTTAACAATTACAGGGTCACGTTGATCCCAGCGTTTGTATAGCGCTCTTATTTCTGCTTCCAGTTCAGGATTGGCTTCTAATTTTCCATTTGCTTCCGCATAGATTTTTCCCATCCATTGCGTAATATTCGCGTCCGGTTTTTCACCTGCATGATATTTTTGATAACACCATAACCATTTAATTACGTGGAGCCCCATATCGCCTGGGTAATTTGCCCGTACCACATCATAACCGGCAAAATCCAGAATCCTGGCTAAAGTATCACCTAATATAGCAGAACGCAGATGTCCCACATGAAATGCTTTGTGAGTATTGGGCTGGGAAAACTCGACCATTATTTTCTCATTTCTTCTTCCTGATCGGCCGAAATCAGCCTTTTTTTCCAATACTTCATCCAGAACCCGACGCGCATATTCTGCTTGAGAAAAATAAAAATTGAGGTAACCATTGACCGGTTCAATCTTCTCAAATCCGGCTGGGCTACCTATAAATTCCGCTAACTCGACTGCCAATTCATTTGCTCTTAATGGAACATTGAGTTTGAGTTGTTTTTGACGGGCTTCTGCTGCGGCTAAAGAAAATAAAGATGTGGAAATCCCCCAATGCCCACTGAATGGAATCCAGTTCCATTGAATCGAAATCTCAGGCAGGTGATTCTGCCTGGCAAAATTCTTTATAAGTTTTTCTACATTTTTCTGTTCAAGATCAAACATTTTCACCTGTATCTAAAAAACCTCAAAAATTATAACATTAAGCCCGGATAGTTAATTTGTTTTGATCAAAAGACATCCGTTTGGATGGATGAGCAGACAATTTATTTGTGATAATCATGCTTAAACCAAAAGCGGGAGGTTTTCATCTCCCACTTACGGTGCTTAATGTTAAAAAACTTACTTTTCTTCTGACTGTAAGTTCGCAAGTCGTTTCATCAAACGACTTTTGCGGCGTGCAGCATTGTTTTTATGGATGACACCTTTTTGTGCAGCCAGATCTAAAGCTTTTACAGCTTCGACCACACTGGCCATCACAACTTCTTTTGACTCCTCCTTCTCGATTGCATTTCGAGCTTTAGAAACAAAAGTACGGGCACGTCCTCTGTAAACACGATTGAGTACACGACGTTTTTCATTTTGCTTGTTGCGTTTGATCGCAGATTTTATGTTAGCCAACTTATTTCCTCCAATTCACCTGATAAGAAGATTGCTCTTCCTGAGAAGGGAACTGTTTGTCCAAAAAAATTTCCTTACGAAGGGCAGCCCGCGAATTATACCAGAATTTTAAAATTTGGGGGGAAATTACTTATCCTGTAATGCAGCTAAACCAGGCAATATTTTTCCCTCTAGCATCTCCAATGATGCGCCACCACCAGTCGAAATGTGGGTAACTTTTTCTGATAGACCGGATTGATTAATAGCAGACACGGAGTCTCCACCGCCGATGATGGATACAGCTTCTGATGCAGCCACTGCTTCTGCAACACCAAAAGTACCTTTGGCAAATTTTGGTATCTCGAATACGCCCATTGGACCATTCCAGACTACTGTTCCAGCTCCGGATATCACTTTGGCATATTTTTCTACAGAGGCTGGTCCAATATCCAGTACTCGCCACCCAGCAGGCACATTTTCCACTACTGTTACTTTGATTTCCGCATCATTATCAAAAGCGTTTCCCAAAACCAGATCAACCGGGAGATGTAACTTATCTCCACCTTTTACCAACAACTCTTTCGCGGTTTGAACTGCTTCTTCTTCCACCAGTGAGTCAGCCATTTCAAAACCTTGTGCTTTCAAAAATGTATTCGCCATACCCCCACCAATTAAAACAGCATCCGCTTTTTGTAATAAATTGTCAATCACACCAATTTTGTCACTGATCTTTGCACCTCCCAGTATAGCAACAAATGGTCTGGCAGGATCTGCGATAGCCTGGCCCAAATATCGGATTTCTTTTTCCATCAAGAACCCGGCTACTGCTGGTAGATAGTGGGCTATACCTTCAGTTGAAGCATGTGCACGATGGGCTGATCCAAATGCGTCGTTGACATAAATGTCTGCTAATTTTGCAAATTTCATTGCCATTTCGGGATCATTCTTTTTCTCTGCTTTATAAAAACGGGTATTTTCTAAAACCAGAACTTCCCCAGGTTTTAATCTTGCAGAAGCTGCTTCTGCCACTTCTCCGATACAATCTTCTGCAAAATTTACTTTATTCGGAATTAATGTGGCCAGGTGCTCAGCAACCGGGGCTAAAGAGAATTGTGGATCGGGTTCATCTTTAGGGCGACCAAGATGTGAAAACAAAATTACAGCTGCCCCATTCTCCAATAAGTAATTAATCGTTGGTAAAGCAGCAGTCATCCGAGTGTCATCTTTTATCTTTCCCTCTTTGATCGGGACATTAAAATCAACCCTCACCAACACTTTTTTGCCCTTGACATCGATATCGGTTATATTTTTCTTGTTAAACATAATCTTCCTGTTCTGAAATTAAAATCATTTGTTGTTGATATAAAATGATGCGTATTCAACCGCCGAAATTTAGCGATAAAAATACGCATCACCGTTTTTCCTTAATCTATGATTAGAGTGATTTTGCCATTTTGGCAGCTAAATCTGCGGTTCGGCAAGAATAACCCCATTCATTATCGTACCAGGAAACAACCTTCACCATGGTACCACCTATTACCATTGTATTTTCTGCATCGATAATCGATGACCGTGTATCACCTTTGAAATCCATGGAAACCAAGGGTTCAGTACAAAAGCCCAAAATACCCTTGAGAGAACCATCAGCGGCAGCTTTGAAAGCAGCATTTAATTCTTCAACTGTCACAGGTTTTTCTACTTCGGCAACAAAGTCCACGATCGATACAGTTGGTGTTGGTACGCGTAATGAATAACCATCAAATTTTCCTTTAAGATCAGGAATAACCAGTGCAACTGCTTTTGCAGCCCCAGTGGTGGTTGGAATAATATTCATAGCTGCGGCACGTGCACGTCGGGGATCGCTGTGGGCAACATCCAAAATTCGTTGATCGTTGGTGTATGAGTGAATGGTTGTCATCATACCTCTTTTGATCACCCAATTGTCATGAACAACTTTGGCGGCTGGAGCGAGACAATTGGTTGTGCAGGATGCATTGGAAACAACATGATGGACAGCAGGGTCATATTTATCATCGTTGACACCTAAAACAATTGTGATGTCTTCATTTTTCGCAGGTGCTGTGATAATAACCTTTTTTGCTCCACCCTTGGTAATGTGGACATCCACACCAGGTTTTCCTTTAGCAGGATTTCCAATTTTGTCACGGAAAACACCGGTTGCTTCTATCACAATCTCTACACCCAGGTCCTTCCAGGGCAAATTGCTGGGGTCTTTTTCCGCAAATACTTTAATTGTCTTACCATTGATGACCAGGTCTGCACCATCTACTGTGACTGTTCCTGGGAAAATCCCATAATTTGAGTCATATTTGAATAGATGAGCATTGGTAGCTGCATCAAATAAATCATTAATAGCAACAACCTCAAGCGTATCTGGATAAGTCTCCAAAATTGCTTTTAAAACCTGGCGGCCGATGCGACCAAAACCATTAATACCTACTTTTACAGTCATAATAACCTCCTATTGATTGTTCGGACAAATTTTACCATTGAATTGTAAAAATGTTCACAAATCTGAACTAATCTCACGGCCAATGGGTCCGGTTCTTTCATTATATAAATCTAAAATTGTTGATGCAAGTTTTGAAGAATCATGTCTCCATGGTGCTTCCCTATCATTCAGACTCGCACTATAAATAGGGTATTCCTTATCAAGCCCTTCTTCTATACATACATAATCAATTTCCTCTGGCAATCTCCCATTACAATTGTTATTACAGATAACTACATCAAATATTCCTTCTCCTATTATTTTCTCAATTGCCACAATATGATCACCACATGTATAACCTTCAGTCTCTCCAGGTTGTGTAGCAACATTACAAACCAAGAATTTTAATCCCCGGCTGGCTCGAATTGCTTCAGAAATGTCAGGAACCAGTAAATTGGGAATGATACTGGTATACAAAGATCCAGGACCCACGATAATGATGTCCGCATTAAGGATCGCTTGAATGGTTGGTGGAAATGCCAGTGGATTATTGGGTTCCAGCCATATTCTTTTAATTTTTCCACCCTTTCTGGGAATTTCGCTTTCTCCTCGAACTTTTACTTCTTTGTCTGTATCCTGCGTCTGAATTTGTGCGACCAGACGCACATCATGTAATGTTGAAGGAAACACCTTCCCCTGAACAGCCAGAACGCGTCCTGACTCTGCCACAGCTTCCTCAAAACTTCCAGTCAAATCTGTTAAAGCGGTTATCAGAAGATTGCCTAATGAATGCCCATTTAATCCAGCTTCTTCACCGAATCGGTATTGGAAAAGTTGGGTTGTTAATTCTTCGTCATTGGATAAAGCAGCCAGGCAACTGCGTATATCGCCTGGTGGAAGTATTCCTATTCGTCTACGTAATTCTCCCGACGAGCCTCCATCATCAGCTACAGTAACAATCGCCGTAAGATTAGCTGTATATTTCTTCAATCCACGCAGTAAGGAAGATAATCCAGTACCACCTCCTATTACTACAATCTTTTTTCCTTTATCTAATTTATGAAATTGACTGACAGTATCAACCAGATGTTTCCCGGGACGCATAAAGGGTTTTAATAGAGTTCGATTAATGCCCCACACACCAATAACGATCATTAATAGCCCCCCAAGACCGAATATCAGTGCTCGAATGGGACGTGATAAAAATCGCAATGATAGGAATGCAACCACAGGAAGATACCAGGTGTCCGGGGTGTTACGATACATATCCAGAACGACAACTGCAAAACCTAAACCTATCAACATGGAACCCAAAATAATAAGTATTCCCCATCTTTTTACACCAATGCCTGGGGTGAACCAGCGGAAGAATCGAATGAGTTGGTATTTAAACCTTTTCTTGAATGATCGTTGCTTTGAATTCATTGAAGTTATAATAATTCGGTTTATTACAAGAGTCAATAAATAAATCGTTAAGCTTCAAACTTGAAAACGGGGAAATTTCAAGAATATTATTTCGATATCGAAATATTGGCTATGAATTACAATTTGCGAAATCAAATTATCTTTATCCATTTTTCGTGACAAAATGACAATTATTATTACCAATTTGGCTATGCTATAATTCTGCTTGATGGAAATCTATGTCGTTTCAGATGTCGGTGGTACACAAATCAGGGTCGCATCATATGATGTAGAAACATTAAACCCAATTAGTCAAAAGAAAATAGCTACCCAGGCAAAAGGTCAATACCCAGTCGATCGATTAATAAAATTAATTCAGGAATTAAAAGAAGACCATACGATAAAAGCGATTGCTGTAGCTGCGCCAGGTTTTCTGGATCCGGATTTGGGAATCGTCTATGAAGCACCCAATATTCCTGGTTGGGAAAATTATCCATTAAGAAAAATTTTGGAAGATGTTTTTAACGTTCCAATATTTTTAGGGAATGATGCTAATCTGGCGGCTCTTGGAGAATGGAAATTCGGTGCTGGTATCGGTCATAGTAATCTTTTATATCTGACGATTTCCACCGGTATTGGAAGTGGAGCCATACTGAATAATAATTTACTGCTCGGACACAAAGGTTTGGCAGGGGAATTTGGGCACGTGACAGTATTGCCAGATGGTCCTATGTGCGGTTGTGGAAAACGGGGTCATATAGAAGCCTTATCGTCTGGAACTGGCATATTAAATTATGTAAATGAACAAATATCTGCCGGTAGAACAACAATTTTGAGTAACCTTGAGAAAATTACTGGTAAAGATATCAGTCAGGCGGCGCTGAATGGAGACACATTAGCCATTGAGGCGTATAATCGGGCAGGTTATTATTTAGGGATTGCGCTGGCTAATTTTCTACACATGCTCAATCCATCCATTGTGATCTTTGGTGGTGGAGTCGCTTCCTCTGGAGAACTTCTTTTCGCGCCGATGCGTAAATCTCTGGAAGAAAGATTAATTTCACCTGCTTATCTGGATGGATTAACAATCACGACAGCCCAATTAGGAGATGATGTTGGTCTTAAGGGAGCTCTGGCTTTAGTAGTAACAAAAATGTCTTCAAATCTCCTTCTGTAAACTTAAATTCATTCTTAACACTGAATACATGAATAAGACTCGACTTGATGTAAAAACCAAGTGCTTTAAAAATAATTAAATGTGGAGGAAAATTAATGAAACCCCTGAAAGTGCCCGGTCCAAAAGCCAAAGCATTTATCGAACGTGATCTCAAAGTTGTATCACCGTCATATCCCCGTGGATATCCTTTTGTAATGGATCATGGGAAAGGTACCGAAGTCTGGGATGTTGATGGAAATCGTTTTCTTGATTTTGCTGCTGGTATCGCTGTAGCATCAACCGGGCATAGCCATCCTGATGTTGTTAAAGCTATTCAAGAACAAGCAGAAAAATTTATTCATATTTCTTCAGATTTCTATCATGAGAAGTGGATTGAGCTTTCTGAAAAACTGGCAGAAATTTCCCCATTCCAGGAAGATGCTCGAGTCTTTCTAACAAATTCAGGTACTGAAAGTGTGGAAGGTGCCATTAAGTTGGCCAGGTATCACACCAACCGCTCTAATTTCATCGGTTTTTTAGGTGGATTTCATGGCAGAACCATTGGCGCGATCACATTTACAGCCAGCAAGCCAAATTACAAACGCCGTTTTTTCCCGTTGATGAACGGCGTGACTCATGTTCCATTTCCTGATCCGTACCGGCCCATCCTAAATTTAGAGCCAGGACAGGATTATGGTGAACGAATCATTGAATATATTAAAGAACAGGTATTTGAAAAGATTTTACCCGCCGATGAAGTTGCAGGCATTCTGGTTGAACCAATTCAGGGAGAAGGTGGCTATATTGTCCCTCCTCCCAGATTCTTTCCAGCTTTGCGAGAACTTTGCGATAAACATGGCATTCTTTTAATCGCCGATGAGGTTCAGGCAGGTATGGGACGCACCGGGAAGTGGTGGTCGATCGAAAACTTTGGCGTTGAACCTGATATTATCACCTCGGCAAAGGGGATTGCATCCGGCATGCCGTTAGGCGCCTTAATTACCAGGAAATCAGTTATGAGCTGGCCTAAAGGTTCTCATGGAAATACCTACGGTGGAAATCCAATTGCCTGTGCTGCATCATTGGCAACGATCAATGCCATTCAAAATGGCTTTATGGAAAATGCCCGAGTAACAGGAAGTTACGCTTTGGAAAAGCTCAAGGAAATGCAAAGCACACATCCTTCCATTGGTGAAGTGCGCGGAATTGGTTTCATGATCGGAATCGAATTTGTAAAAGACAAACAAAGTAAGAAATCAGATTCTGATATGCGAGATCGTGTTGTCGATCTTGCATATGAATATGGATTGCTAACTTTGGGATGTGGCAAGAGCGTAATCCGGGTGTCTCCCCCACTCTGCACAACCAAAGAACAGGTTGATGAGGGTCTTGAAATTCTGGATTATGTCATAACACTGGCAGAAAACGGGTAAAATTGACCTATGTTACCTGATTTTCGAGTTCGGCAAAGAGACTACTTATTAGACATCGCCCGGGCGTTAGCTGAAGAGCTAAATTTTGACAAACTTTTAGAGAAGATTCTAAATGTATCTGTTGAGATGTTAGCTGGCCAGGCAGGTTTTATTGCATTAAAATCCGAAACTCGAGGTTGGCACGTCCGTGTCTGGCATGGATTGCCCACTCCACTGGTGAAATATATCGAGCCTTATTTAACACAAATTACTGAAGTTGGGGATAAACCAGGCCAATTAGAACTGACACAAATCAATCAGATCATCAACGAATTAGCCCGTTCTGGGAGTTTTGGTTTGTTAAATGGTGTTGGAATTCCATTGGTCGCTCGTGGACAGGCTGTAGGTGTCATATACATATTTAGAAGTTACTCAGGTTCATTTTCAACGAATGATCGCACGATCCTGGGAAGTTTTGCTAATCAGGCAGCGATAGCTGTTCAAAATACTCAGCTTTACAATCAGGTCAACCAGGAACGACAACGTATATCTGCTTTGCTTGATACAGTGGCGGATGGGATTATGATACTTTCACAAACGTTACATTTAGAACGCTACAACCCGGCTTTCCAGCGTATGTTGCAAATTCCAGTTGAAGAAATTCAAAACAAAGAACATAATCAATTGATCCAATGGATGCATCCTCCAATTGGAATTACATTAGAAGAAGCGGTTGCCGGTGGTTGGCCACTAACAGCCCATGCACATCTGTATGTAGAAGGTGATTTAAAGATCGGTAATTCAAGGTTGAAGTTACCGGTCGGAATCACGTATGCTCCATTAGTTTCTCCGGACAATGTACTCTTGAATATAATTGCCACTATCAGGGATATCACTCGTTTTCGCCAGGCTGAAGAATTAAAAAGTACATTTATTTCCATTATCAGTCATGAATTAAAAACTCCTGTTGCCCTGATCAAGGGGTATGTGAGCACCTTGCGACGTGAAGATGTGAGTTGGGATAGTTCAATCGTACAAGAAAGTTTATCTGTTATCGAAGAAGAAGCCGATCGATTGGGTTCATTAATTGAAAATATGTTGGATGCATCACGGTTGCAAGCAGGTGGATTATCTATAAAACGTTCGGATGTTTATTTGCCAGAAATCATAAATCGTATAGCAAAACGTCTTCAAACTCAATCCTCATTGCATAAAATTGTTGTTGATATGCCTGAAGATTTCCCCGTCATTCTGGCGGATGAGGCCCGTTTAGAGCACGTCATTTCAAATTTAATTTCCAACGCCATAAAATATTCACCAAAAGGAGAAATCCGAATATCAGGTCAGATCCGCCCGGATGTTGTAATTGTTTGTGTCAGTGATCAGGGACCTGGGATTGCGGTTGAAGATATACCTCATGTGTTTGACAGATTCTATCGAGCACCGGATATGGCTCGCAATACACGGGGAGCCGGTTTGGGATTATTCTTAACGCGTTCCATTGTAGAAGCACACGGGGGGCAGATCTGGGTTAACCCCGAATCAGGTAAGGGTGCACGTATCTGCTTCTCTCTTCCGCGTACAACCGATCAACTTCCGCAGAAATTGTCAGTGGTATAATCTTCCCCATATTAAATTTTTACAGAGAGGCCTTTTATGCCAAAAACACAAATAAGTTGTCCTCGCTGTCGTACACCAATGACAGCTGAAATTCAGCAATTATTCGATTTGAATACCGATCCGGAAGCAAAGCAAAAATTATTGAGCGGTGCCGCCAATATGATTCAATGCCAGGCATGCGGTTATCAAGGTTTATACCCCACCCCGATTGTTTATCATGATCCTGAAAAAGAAATGTTATTAACCTTCTTTCCACCAGAATTAGGTGTATCGATCAATGAACAGGAAAAAATGGTAGGGCCATTAATTAAACGAGTGGTAAATGATTTGCCAATGGAAAAACGCAAAGCGTATTTATTTCAGGCGCAAAGCATGCTCACTTATCAGACGATGATGGAAAAAATTCTGGAAGCTGATGGCGTGACGAAAGAAATGCTCGATCAACAACAAAAAAAATTACAGCTGATCCAGAGATTACTATCAACATCAAGCGCTGATTCAAGGAAAGAGATCATTAAACAGGAAGAAGCTCTCATTGATGAGACCTTTTTTGGCTTATTGAACCGACTGGTGGAAGCAACAGTGGCTCAGGGAGATAAACAATCGGCGCAACAACTTGCTCTTTTCCAGCAGGAATTATTACAGGAAACAAAAGTTGGCCAGGAAATCCAGGAAAAAATGAAATCTTCCCAAAAAGCCATGGAAGATTTACAGGAAGCTGCAAAAGCAGGCTTGACAAGAGAAAAACTTTTGGATCTGTTTATCGAAGCACCAGACGAAATTTATATCAACACGCTGATTGGCATGGTACGAACTGGTCTTGATTATGAATTCTTCCAGATCCTGTCGCAAAAAATCGATGCCACATCCGATTCTAAACAAAAAACAAAATTATCATCATTAAGAGATTTTCTGGTTGAAGTAACCCGTCAAATCGATGCACAAATTAAGGAAGAAAAACAGCATGCCAGAGAAACACTTAATAAGATATTAACTGAAGTAAACATTGAAGTTGGTTTGGAAAAATATGGCAACGAATTAAACGACTTTTTTGTGGAGGCAGTTCAGGAAGGTTTACAGGAAGCACGTAAAGCAGCAGACCTGGATAAAATTGCCAAACTGGGTCAACTGAACAGCATAATCGAAGAAGCCAATAAACCACCCGCTGAAATTCAGTTTGTTGAAACGTTGCTTCAAGCGCCTGACATTGCATCAATTAAAACTTTATTAAACGAAAAACCCGAAGTAATCAATGATGAATTCTTACAACTATTGGCTAATCTGATCAATCAGACAGAGCAGCAAGGAAATCAACAGGCGTTGGCAACCAAGCTTAAAGAAATTCAGAAAGTTGTAACAAAAGCGCTCATGGCTAAGAATTTGAAAGGCTAAGCAAAGATTAATGAGAGGCTGATCGTCAAAAATCAGTCTCTTTTTTTTATTATAGATTTAACCAATGAGCTGCTATTTTAGGGAGGTCTGATACCGAACCGGATACGATTTTACAGGTTGGTAAAGACTCTATAAAATAGCGACCGTATTTTTTGCTCTGCACCCTGCGATCCAGAACCACAACAATGCCACGATCGAATTGAGTTCGGATAAGGCGCCCAAAACCCTGTCTGAAGGTTAATATCGCTTCAGGAATGGAATATTCATTGAAAGGATCATCAAAGGTTTCAGACCGGGCAGCAACGATAGGATCAGACGGAACCGCAAAAGGTAATTTAATGATCACCAATACAGAGAGCGCGTTCCCAGGAATATCGACACCTTCCCAAAAAGCGCGTGTCCCCAGCAAAACAGCTCGATCCGTTTCGCGGAAGCTTTCTAATAAAGTGTTCGCTGATGCGCCTTCTCCCTGTTCATAGACCTGAATATCAGCATCCGCCAATCGTGGTCCAATTGCCTGGGAGGTTTTTTTTAATTGTGCATACGAAGTGAATAAAGCTAACAAACGCCCACCTGTCGCTTTACTCAATTGAACAAGGGTATGTTCGATCATTCTTTGATACGCAGATGCCTGGACTGGTTCCGGAATATCATTTGGTAGATAAAGCATGGCTGAATTCTCATAATCGAAGGGTGAACCGACAATCAATTCATCAGCTTCATCTGCATTCAATCGATTTCGCAAATAATCAAATTCTCCATGGGTCGTTAACGTAGCAGAAGTCAATATGATGGACGCCTTCTCATGCCACAGATATTTTTCCATCAAACTACCAATATGCAATGGGGCGATTTGCAAAACCATGCGCGCTGAATCTGGTTGTTGTTCAATCCAATAAATATAATCCGGTTCTGGTTTTAGTATCATTGCGTATAAAAATTGTTCAGCTTCTGCCATGCGTTGATGATTAAAGCTCAAACTCCCAATCGCCTCTTCAAGATCTTCTGCTGGACTATCAATCGAATCGCTTAGACCCTTAATAAACTCTTTTACTAATTTAACCAGCAAATTTAAAGTTTCATTTGTCTGGTCGTATTGAATTTCCACTTCTGACCAGGCAGGAACCGTTCTAGTGGCTGGAAGGACTCTTACTTGTTGCGCATATTGCCCTATTGGTTGGAAATCCCTTTCAGATTCCAAAAATGCTTGTAAAGCATCAAAGAATGCATTCCAATCATGCTCCAATCTGAATGCAAGATCTGTAACCCGCTGGCAAATTGAAAATGCACTGGCGAAATCAGAAGGTTTGAGCACATTTTTCAATGAGGTAACCAGACGTCCTAAAACACCACTGGAAACACTTCCCAATTCCCGTAACATTCTTTGCATATCATTTTGAGTTATCCGGAAACTGAGAGTATTGGTGCTGGCTTCTTCGAGGTGATGTCCCTCGTCAATAATCAGATATTCATACGGAGGCAAAACTCGGCTTCCTGTAACGACATCGGACAGTAATAATGCGTGATTGACTATTAATATATGGGCTGTTTGCGCAGCTTGCCGCACCTGATAGAAAGGACACATTCCACCAGCTTTTGCCATGCAGGTTTCAGCATTACAATTTTCATCATCAGCACTCAATCTTTGCCATATCTCTCGTTCCATAGAGCTATTAAGATTTAAGCGTGTGCGATCCCCATCGCCACCATAATGCAACCAGACAAGAATTTTAGCAATTACCCGCATTTCCTCTTTCGTTTCAGGTCCCCGAAAACGAAATGCTTCCAGCCGTCGTGGGCAAAGATAATTCGCACGCCCCTTAATAACAACAGACCGTAAAGGGATATCCAGAGCAGCACAAAGATCCGGGATGTCTTTATTGATTAATTGATCCTGGAGGGCAATTGTGTTGGTTGAAATAACAACCCGATGATTATTCTTTAATGACCAGAAAGCGGCGGGTATTAAATAAGCAAATGATTTACCTGTGCCTGTACCCGCTTCGACCATGAGGTGATTTTGATTGCTGAACGCGGAAGCAACGCTCCGTAGCATATCGACTTGTTGCGTGCGATATTCGAAATTTTTAAAATATTTCGAAAACTCCCCACTGGGCTCGAGAATCGAACTTAACTCGTCTTCATCCAGCGGTTTTATATCGGAATTCGGTTTTAATGGTTGAGCGAGAATATCATTATCCAAAAATAAACCATTATACAAATTCTGGTTTCGGGAATATTTAGGCTGGATGGGTTGTTTCTTAATTCTTGTTTTTAGTACTTCCTGAAAGAACCAGAATCCATCCCAATCAACTGGCTCTCCCATGCGAACAATCTCAGCCAGGAGATCAACGGGTAATTCGATTGCCAGATCATACAATTCCAAAAAGAGCTGGTGGGTCATTTTTGCATCATTAAGTGCCCGATGTGCACCAAGATTTGGGATATTCAACTGCTGACAAAGGCCAGAAAGGTTATATCTTGATGCTAATGGCATGACGACAGATGCTAATTCATATGTATCTACAGCCTGAACATATCTTAAAATATTAGCCTGGAAAAGAAAACCCAGATCGAATTGAACATTATGCCCCACAACAGGACAATCGCCCACAAAATCTACCAATTCTTGTAAAACTGCTGTCAAAGGTGGTGCTTTTTGCACCATCTGGTTATTAATACCTGTTAACTGGGTTATCTCTGGGGGTATTATTCGATTTGGATTGATTAATGTTGAAAATTCCGCTTCGATTCTGGATGCAGAAAAACGTACCGCGCCAATTTCAATAATGGCATCTTTGCGTGAATCTAATCCAGTTGTTTCAATATCCAGGGCTACCAGAGAAGGCATTCAGGCATTATACCATTTAAAATATATTTGAACAAATATTCTAAACTCAATATTTTGAACCATAATGATGATTCTTCCATATGTAATATCAACTATAATCGTGATTATGGATCGCGGAGAATTAGATGAATGAGAGACAGATAACCACATTGGTTTTTGATTGGGGGAATACCATCATGGTGGATGATGGACAATATTCTGGAAAAATGATGGATTGGCCATCTGTTCAGGCAATCGAAGGGTCATATGACACTCTGAAATTGCTTTCTGCTGAATACCAGCTTGTGCTTGCCAGCAATGCAGAAAATTCCACATCACAAGATATATATAGCGCTCTAGAAAAGGTCAATCTGGATTCTTTTTTCAAGTTAATTTTCACCTGTAACGAATTATCAGCAAAAAAACCGGATCTGCTTTTTTACCAAACTCTGGTGGAAAAGATAAATCATCCGGTTGAAAAAGTTGTCATGATTGGAGATGATTATCTAAAGGATATCGTGGGTTCAAAACTGGCAGGCTGGAAAACAATCTGGTTTAATCCTTCAGGACTACTCTCAATTGCTCATCTTCCTCTTCAAGATATGGAAATAAGAAACCTCAGAGAAATACCAGGTGTGTTGTCACATCCTTTTCTACCCGATGTTCAAACCTGCTTAGGCTGGTATATGCAACTCGGTGCAACCCACACATTGTTATCGCATGTTCAGAATGTGGCTGCAATCGCTTACCAAATAGGTCTTTGGCTGGAACAGTGTGGAATGGTTATCAGCCCCTTATTAGCCCATAGAGGTGGTCTCACGCACGATTTATCAAAATTGCAGGAACAAAGCGAAAAAAACCACGCAGTCCTGGCAGCTGAATTTCTCGAATCGAAAAAGCAATTAAAGTTGGCTGAAATAGCCAGACGTCATTTGATTGGTGATCTGACCTCGGACGAGACAAAACCTCGAACCTGGGAAGAAAAAATTGTCAATTACGCCGATAAGTTGTCCGAAGGTAATACAATTGTCGCAATGGATGAAAGATTGGAAGCATTACAACATAGATACCCTGATTTCGCTTCAAAAATCAAAAAGAACACACCCTTCGTAAAGGCACTTGAGAATGAAATAGTCACTGCACTGGGAACAACACCAGCCAAGTTAATTGCAGATTTAAAACAAGCGCTATTCAATAAAAATACTCATTCCTCGAAAGGAATGTTGTAGTAATTGTAAATGGCTGAAGATATTTGAGCCATTACATAATTTGCATTATCAAAAATCAACTGAACCGGGTGGTACATAAAAACAACCAAAACATAATTTCCTCCGGTTGTGTAAACGATCCCTGCATCACTGATCGCATGGATAAGACCATCTGACTCTGTGATCCAACCATGTTTGTGTGCAACTTGAGTTGCTTCTGGAACACCTGCTTGAATCAATACCCCGATTCTGTTTCTCAAGAGGTAGTCAATCATGCTTTGACATTCATCCTGAGTGATCTGGTTGCCAAAGACAGCTTTCAAAGCTCCCCCATCCTGATTTGCACATTGATAGATATCTCCCAGTAACATACCCATCTCAGATGAGGTGGTCTGGTTATAAATGTCGGGGTTGGTGTCGATATCATTGCGGCTATTTGCTGGTGTTTGAATGCGGCGTAATAAAGGTGCTCCAGGATAAAAATAACCCGCTAAGAATGTATTTTCAAAACCCAATAATTCTAAATCTTCTGTTACGAGTAACGGGCCAAGATTTCCACCCAGTGCACTTTCCATCAACCGGTCAGCAGGATCATTCTCTGATCTTTCAATCATAAGTTCCATTTGATTAAGAATCTCTGTTGAAATTGGATCTTTACCCCGATTGAAAACAGAAACCATAATAGGGATTTTCATCGTACTGGCGGCTGTGAAAGCTATACCCGGACGAATGGTTTGTCCTTGTTGATATGCGAAATTGATTTCCTGATAGTTTTTCAGATCGAGTAAATAAACTTCTGTCAAACCATCGAATCCTGTGCTATCCAGAACCTGTTTCAGTAAAACCTCGAGATTCAGGAACGAAGGCCTGGAAGGATCGATTTGGCTATAAGTCAAATTGACAATTCGCCGGGTAGGCGATTTCAAAGCATCTTCGATCAAAATAGCTGCCCGATCAACATCCAATTTTGTTCCAGGGTTACCGGGTTTGAATTGAGTACTGCCTGGAATTGGAATAGCATCCGTTGCAGGTTGATCATACCGAATGGCTATCTCTTCTCTTAAGTAGGATTTTAATCTTTCATCAGAAAGCGAGTATCGAAGAGGAATCGGATCAGGATTGGGAAATCTTCCCCATAAAAAATCCCAGTATCCGCTCCAAAATGGTTGTGTGATCCTTTGCTGATCTGCTGCGGTTAACATACTTTCAAGATCCAACTCAAAACCGATAGCAGACGGTCTGATATGAATAATAGCCTCGTTGTATCGAATTTCTACTGCCAGACTAAAAGCTTTGATGAGTCGATCAGCTGCAGTTTGACGGTCCAATCCGCCAACGGGTACTCCAGCAATTACAGAACCAATTGGTAAACTGGCTCGAATTCTACTGTAACTAATTAATTGAACAACAACAATTACAACCGTAATAACGATTAAAAAGATGGATATGACTCGAGTAATGACGATACCAATATTTCGCATAATTACCATTCGATTCTACCAGATTCTAACCGGTAATTTTATTCACTTAGGATATACTTAAAAATTATGGTGGATCACTCTCAGGAAATACTGGATATTCTGAGCAACATTCATTTTTTTGACATGTTGAATGAAGAGCAATTGTTAACAGTCAGTGAGCAATTGGATACTGTTTTCTTCAAACAAAATGAAATCATTTTTGAGGAAGGCACCGAAGCAGATGGATTCTATATCGTCCTGAGTGGTCGTGTCTCCATCCAACAGGAAACAGATCATGATCCGGTAGAAATTTCCATTTGTCAGAAGGGTGATTATTTCGGTGAGGAAGGTCTGGATTTTGATAAATATCGAGAAGTAACTGCTCAGGCAATCACAAATGTAATTGCAATTCATATTAACCAGGAACAGGTTGATACCTTAATGGAAGTTTATCCCGAAATCAATGAGCCTATCCGGTTGACGATTAAAAGTTATCAGTTATTCCTGAAACATCCATTTAATTGGCGCGGTCCACGGGAAGCAGTGCATTTTGTTGCTAGAAAAAACAGTTTCTTCCTCTGGTTAGGGCTTATTCCTCCCATAACTCTTGGATTTTTTTCCGTCTTGATGTTTTTATATTTTTATTTTTTCGTTTCAACACAAAACACCTGGTTGCCAATTTTTTTCGGTTCAATTGCTATCATTTTTTTGGGTTGGTTTTTATGGAAATTGATTGATTGGTCAAATGATTTTTCCATAATAACGAACCGCAGGGTAGTTTCTTTAGAAAAAGTTGCCTTATTTTATGAAAGCCGGCAGGAGGCACCACTGGACGCCATTTTATCTGTAGAAACCAGGACTTCCCAATGGGGTCGCTGGATCGGGTATGGGGATGTGGTCATTCGCACCTACACCGGGGTAATCAACTTAAAAAAAATGTCCAAACCTGATTTAATCGTCAGATTGATAAATGATGAACGGGAAAAAGCTTCCCACCAAAGCAACAAACTTCAGAGAATTTCAAAAGAGGATACACTTCGTAGCAGAATTGGATATGATCGTCGTGAGTCGAGTGATTATGAAGAGGTAATCGAAGAGGATGAAGTAGATCATTCGGAAGTCCCTCTAAAGGTTAAGTCCAGTGGCTTGATGGAGTTTTTGTCAACATTTTTTGGATTGAGAATGGAAAAAAATGGCGCAATCATTTATCGAACTCACTGGTTTATCCTACTCAAAAAAGTGCTCTGGCCAGGTCTGGCATTAATCTTACTATTATTCGTTTTTATTTATTCATTACTTGAATTTTATCCTTCTATTAATTTTGACATCATCCTGTTGGTTCAATTCGGTATCGGTTTAGTCCTATTGGGTTGGTGGTTGTATCAATACTGGGATTGGCGTAATGACCGCTATATTGTTACAGATGATCAATTAATTGATTTATACAAAAGACCTTTAGGCCAGGAACAAAGAAGGTCCGCGCCAATAAAAAATATACAAACAGTCGAATTTGAGCGTTTAGGTTTGATCAGTCTCATATTGAATTTTGGTACAGTCTTTATCCGGGTGGGTGACACCACACTAACATTCGATTATGTTTATAACCCATCTAAAGCCCAACAGGATATTTTTGAGAGATATCAACAATTCAATCAAAAACAGAAAACTCGAGAAAAAGAAGCCTTACGCGACGAAGTGGCAGAGTGGATTGAGATATACCACGAGGTTGTACAAAAAAAATCCAAATCGGACGAAACTACTCCGGATGAAGAAAATTCAGGGTACAATATAGGAGAATTTTAGAAAATAAGACGGAGTATCCGTTTGTACCAAGGTGAAAAATGGCGTTAAGAGAAGTTGTAACAATACCAGATGAAGTACTTAGAAGAAAAGCTCACAAAGTGACAAACTTTGATAAAGATTTATATACACTGATTGATGATATGTTTGAAACAATGCGTCAGGCTCCCGGTGTGGGGCTTGCTGCTCCGCAAATCGATATCTCCCAAAGGGTAATTGTCGTTGAGTATGCTGAGGAAGAAGATGAAAAACCCAAATCATTTGCAGTCATCAATCCAGAGATTATAAAAACTTCTACTGAAACCGAAATGGGCATTGAAGGATGCCTATCCATTCCCAATTTGGTTGGTGAAGTAGAGCGATTTTCTGCTGTTGTTGTAAAAGGGTTTAATAAACAAGGCAAACCAGTTAAAATTAAATCCTCCGGGTGGTTGGCCAGGATTTTTCAACATGAAATTGACCATCTGGAAGGAATTCTCTTTACAGATAGAGCCACACGCATCTGGCAACCTCCGCAGGAGGAAACAGCGGAATTACCCGAATAGGGATACGCTTCACTCCGATACATGTATCTTACCCATCTATCATTAACCAATTTTCGTACCTTTAGCCGCCTGGACATGGATATGCCCCGGCGGATTCTTTTGTTGGAAGGAGATAATGCCCAGGGAAAAACCAGCCTTTTGGAAGCAGTTTATTTCTTTTCAACATTCACTTCCATTCAATCCAGTACAGATCGACAGGTGATCAGTTTCTTAGCGCTTGAAGATGCACTTCCTGTCTGCAGAATGGTTGCGGATTTTTCTCATAGTGGAAACAACCATCAAATTGAAGTCCGATTAATCCTGGAGCAAAATGGATCACAAAATGGAATGCGATTCCGTAAAGAAATATTGGTAGATGGTATAAAACGTTCAGCTCATCAGGCAGTCGGATTGTTCAATGCTGTTATCTTCCTACCATATATGACACGCATCATCGAAGGAGGACCAGAAGAGAGAAGGAAATATCTCAATCTGGCGTTGGCTCAGGTGGTTCCTGGATATGCAACAGCCCTCAGCGAATATATGCAAACACTCAATCAAAGAAATGCATTATTGAAACAAATCGCTGAACGCAACACCGATATTTCTCAACTAAATTATTGGGATAATTTATTAGCAGAGAAAGGATCTTTTCTATTCTTTTCCCGTTTGAAAGCAATTTCCGAGATTGAATTGTTAGCTAATCAAATTCACCGTTCATTGACCAACGACCAGGAAATATTACAATTTTCATATCAACCTGCATTATTTGAAGAAAATGATCCTTCAAAACTATTAGAAACGGTACAGAATACTGCGCAAATCAAAGAATATTTTCTGGAAAATCTAAAGAAAAAACAGCGCGAAGAAATCTTACGTGGTGTTACAACCAGTGGCCCGCATCGGGATGAATTACGTTTTCTTGTCAATCAAATTGACATGGGAAATTATGGATCACGTGGACAAATCCGGACAACAATTCTGGCGTTAAAACTGGGTGAATTAGAATTTATGAAGAAACGCACAGGGGAGAAACCAGTACTTTTATTGGATGAAACTCTGGCTGAGCTAGATCATAAACGCAGGGAACAATTGTTACAGGCAATTTCGGAAGGTGATCAAACGATTCTTACAACAACGGACCAAAAATTATTCTCACCTGAATTCACCAATCAATCCACAATCTGGCATATCCAACAGGGAGTGATAAAAACCTGATTCCGAATTTAAATTAAAGGCTGCTTTGTTGGAATTCCTGTTCTTCTTGGATATTGTTTCGGGGTTCTGGCTATTTTATCTATAATCACAAGATAACGTTCCTCCGCAACCCCAGGTATCGTCACCGGCATTAATTGCCGTAATGTCCCACCTAAAATTTGAAACGCTTTAGCAGCTTTTTGTGTTTCTGCAGGTCCACTCTCTCCTTTTTGAGCGATGACACCACCCCCCAAACTGACCAATGGAAGTAAAAATTCAACCAGCACTGGCAAGTTTGCTACTGCTCTTGCTACTGCCCACTCAAATTTCTCACGATATTTTGGGTTTTGACCTAGAACCTCAGCTCGATCCTGAATAATATTTACATGCTCAAGTTTGAGAATATCAACAATATGCTGACAGAATTTCGTCTTTTTACCAACAGATTCAACCAATGTTAGTCGTAGGGAAGGAAAAATAATTTTCAGTGGAATTCCGGGAAAACCAGCACCAGTGCCGACATCAATTAAACTCTTAGGCCGATTATCTCCCCAGGCAAGAACACAGGTCAACGAATCCAGGAAGTGTTTATTGCGAATCTGTTCAAAATCACGTATAGCAGTCAGGTTAAATTTTTCATTCCAGGTCATTAATTCTTGTTCATAAAGGCGAAATGAATCCACCTGTGCTCCACTTAAACGAACACCCAATAATTGCTGCGCGTCCTGTACAAATTGATCCATTGAAACCATTATATCGAAAACTTATCTTTACCGAAGATTTTTTTAACGATTTTTGCGGAGGTGGAGCTGAATCTTATCATCGGAGAAGAAGATTTCTTTATGTATTCTGGTTCCAAAAATGACTTTTTCATCGAATCAGTGTCTGTAAATGGAGGTACCAATTGAGTTGCCCGTCCTACTTCAATCAATGTATGTGCATCTGATCCAATGGTTCCCCTCAAATTATTCACCCGCGCATATTCTTTAGCCTTTTCATTGATTGATGATATGAATGACCGCGCATTAAAAATTTCAATGGCATCCACGAATGGAGTAATTTCTATTAAATCATCTAATTCCCAGCCATGTCGTAAGCGATCAAAAGGGTGCGAAACACTGATGAATGCATTCTGATCACGTAAGCGTTTGATCGCTTCCAAAGGTTCCAGCCCTTCTGGTATTTCTTCTTTAACAAAAAAAACTAATAATTCCCCCCTGGTGGTAAAAATCTCTTCCCCAACTATGATCAACTCAGGTTCAAGAGTTTTTGCATACAAAGCACCTCGGATCGTATTGTGATCTGTGATCGCCAATTTGTCCAAACCTCGTTTTCTGGCAACTTTTATTAAATCTTTCACCTTCACCAAACTGTCTGGGGAAGCAGCAGTATGACAATGAAGTTCAATTTTCCAATTTTGCATATTGTTTTTCCTTAAATCCCAGTAATTCCATGGAAAACATCCAGGTTAATAATCCCAGGGAGATTCCAAACCACAGGGTAGCTAAGCGAATGATTAAAGTCGCAAAGGTGGCGTTGGTGGAGTTCATCCCCAGCAGTAAAGTTAGCATCCCTGCGATCGATACTTCTGCAGCCCCTAAACCACCTGGCAAAGTGGATACTGCTGCAATAACTGTTGAAAAAGCAAGTATAAAAATTGCGTTAGCAAAGGTCTGCTGGTTTGCAGGCAAACCCAGAACAGTCAGTAAAAAATAAAAGCCAATTCCCTCAAAAAGCCAGGAAATTGTACCTAAACTTACAGCCAGAATGGTTGCTCCTGGACGAAAGACAATAAAACTACCTTCGTAGAATTCATATAAGTGTGGTGAAAACTTTTTTATGATCGGAATTTTTTTTGTCAGGTTAAGAAACCAATATGCCGCCGACCTGATTTGAGAAATTATGATCAGTCCGACCAATAAAACCAGCACGAATAGAAATGCATACGAATATTGCGGGTAAGCAATAACACCAAAAGTGGAAAGCAATAGAACCGCCAATCCATCACTGATTCGTTCAGCGACGATAACCGATACACCGCGCGATACTGGTACCCCAGTCATATCTTTCAGCCAGACGCCTTTTAACACTTCTCCGGCTTTGCCTGGTGTCATTGCCAGCGGAAAACCAGCAAAAAATAACCTCAAACTTTGCAAAACAGGAAAATCATCAACACCTATTTGCTTAAGATAAAAATGCCACTTAACAAACCTTAGAATGTAATTGATCAGTGTGAAGCCCATCATAATCAATAACACGTGCCAGGGAAATTCTTTTGCCAGAACCAAAATTTGTCGAATATCACCCACAAAAGTTAGAAAAATTAAAACCAGGAATCCTAACAATAACCAGGGCAACATTTTCTTTACGATTGTTTGCGTGGAAAAAGATTTCTCCATAGGGCAAATTATACTTTGATTATGATGGAGACCTTGAATGACGATGAAAAGTATTTAATCACGTAATTAAGAGGCGCTTTCAGCGCCATTTTTTACAGAATTTTATCTAAAAAACTTGTTCCAATTTGAGGAGGTTCAAGTGAAAATATTTCTGCGATGGTCGCGCCAACATCCGCATAGGACCCTCGAATTCCGAGATCCACATTTGATTTGATATTATGACCAAATACGAGTAATGGACTGAATTCCCGTGAATGATCCGTGCTCTCAGTGGTGGGATCCACCCCATGGTCTGAAACTATCATTAAGACATCATCTGACTTCATATTTTCCAAAATTTGTGGGATAAAACGATCAAACCCTTCCAAAGCATCTGCATATCCCCGGGGGTCATTACGATGACCATAAATCTGATCAAACTCGATCAGATTAGCAAACAACAAACCTTTGAAATCCTTCTTCATGAAATCAATCGTAGCAAGAATCGAATCATGATTGTTCGTTGTGTGATTGGTAACACTGATCCCCCGATTGCCAAATAAATCATCAATCTTTCCAGTTGCATACACTTCAAATCCAGCTGATAGTAACTTATCCATCATCGTATCACTCGCAGGATAGCGTGGATAATCATGACGTCGACTGGTACGTTGGAACTCCCCTGCCCGTTCACCGATGAATGGTCGTGCTATAACGCGACCAACTCCATATTCACCCACCAACATCTGTCTGGAAATTTTACATAACTCATATAGTTTTTCGATTGGGATAATATCTTCATGAGCAGCAATCTGGAACACTGAATCAGCGGAGGTGTAAACGATCGGTTTGCCTGTACGCATGTGTTCTTCACCAAATTCCTGGATTACGGCTGTTCCTGAAGCAGGTTTGTTCGCCAAAACATCCAATCCTGTCAATTCTTTAAATTTCCGAATGACTTCCGGTGGAAATCCTTCAGGGAAAACTGGAAAGGGTTTTTCTAAATAAATGCCCATTAATTCCCAATGCCCAGTCACAGAATCTTTTCCTGCCGAACGTGGGGTCAATTTTCCAAATGACCCCTTGGCTGGATCAACAGCCAAAACGCCTTTCATTGGCGTAATTCTTCCAAATCCAAATGCCTCAAGATTTGGTAAAATCAAACCACCAACCGCCTTAGCTGTGTTCGACAAGGAGTTACTTCCAACATCTCCATATTGATCCGCATCAGGTGCTGCACCCGCACCGACACCATCCAGAACAAAGATAATCACTCTTTGAATATTATCCATTTTGACTCCTTTACCTACAATTTTTCAATTGTATCACCCATTCTAAAAGGCAGATTGTACGCAAAAAATGTAAATTAATCATGAAGTATTCATCAATAAATGACAAATTGTTCCTGATTAGATGCTATAATCTATCGTGTAATTTCATTTTCCTAAAAACACGTAAAACAAAATTTTCGGAGGAGAAACATGAAGAAAACCATTTTTGTATTGATGTCAATATTGATGGTAACAAGTTTGGTTTTAAGCGCTTGTTCCCAATCAAAGACAACTGAACCAGCCGTGGATGAACAGGGTTATCCAATGGATCAAGCCCCTGTCGACCAGGCAGATCAGGGTTATCCTGCTGGTGAAATGCCACCAGCCGATCAAGCGGATGCAGGTTACCCAGCCCCAGAAATCGTAACAATCGCTACCGATGCAACATTTCCACCATTCGAAATGGTTGATGAAGCAACCAAAGAATTGGTGGGTTTCGATATCGAGTTGATGCAAGCGGTCGCCACCCAGGCAGGGATTCAATATGAATTTATCAATTTACCGTTTGATCCAATGCTGGCTGGCTTATCAGAATGTCAATATGACATGGCAATTGCCGCTATTACCATTACCGATGAACGAAAAGCTCAATTTCTATTCAGTGATCCTTATATTGACGCAGGGCAAATCATTACTGTGAAAGCTGGCGATACTTCGATCACCGGTAAAGCCGATTTATCCGGAAAAATTATTGGCGCTCAATTGGGAACAACAGGTGAAATTGAAGCCCAGGCGATTGAAGGTGTTGAATATAAACCTTACGATACATATGATCTGGCGTTTCTGGATTTAATGAATGGTCAAATTGATGCAGTTATTGCGGATTATCCAACTGCATTAGGTTTCATTGAGAAGAATTCTGACAAACTTATGACTGTTGGCGAAGTATTTACCAATGAATTTTACGGTATTGCCATTTGTAAAGACCGACAGGATTTGTTGGACAAAATCAATCCAGCATTGAAAGCTGTTATCGACTCAGGATTTGTCGCCGATCTTGCAGCAAAATATCTCGCAGGTGAATAATTGACACATCAAAAAAGCCTGGGAAAATTTTTCCCAGGCTTTTTTTAAAAATGGAGACAGAAGATGGTTTCTTCAAACGAGATAAGTAAATCGAAAGCAAACATACAAAATAAAAAGAGTTTTTATTTTGATCGATGGTGGTTGTTACTTTTCGCTGTCATAGTCATTATTCTTTTATTAATCATTTTCAAACCAGACCCCTTCAGACGAATTCTTTTCTTTGTTTCAGACGGCATTGGGGTTACTATTTATACCACCTTGGTTTCATTTATCCTGGTATTGATCTTTGGACTGGTAGCGGGGCTTGGAAGAATATCAAAAAACAAATTATTAAATGGAGCGGCAACTATCTATGTTGAATTAGTACGCGGAATTCCATTATTGGTTCAATTGATGTTCTGGTATTTCGCGTTTCCATCAGTCATTCAAGGTTTGGGAAATTTTTTATCTTTCGAAGCGCTTGCAAATTATCGTGCGAATCCAATCCTGATGGCAATCATTGGCCTGACATTTTGTTATGCAGCCTATATGAGTGAAGTCTATCGAGCAGGAATTCAAAGTATTTCGAAAGGTCAAATGGAAGCTGCTCGCAGTTTAGGGATGAATTATTTTCAATCCATGAGATATATTATCCTTCCGCAGGCAATTCGGGTCATTCTTCCCCCTGTAGGAAATGAATTTATTACCTTACTCAAAGACTCCTCCCTTGTCAGTGTTGTCGCGGTAGCGGATATCACCCGGCGTGGACGTGAATTTATGGCTGCTAACTTCATCCCCATACAAACCTGGGTAATGGTTGCATTACTTTATCTTGTTTTGACCCTCTTTTCCGCCAGGATTGTGAACTGGATTGAACGAAAAACGAAGTTGGAGCGCTAATGATGGAACCAATCATACATATTGATAAAATACATAAATATTTTGGACATGTTCATGCCTTACGGGGCGTCAGCCTGGATGTCTACAAAGGAGAAGTCGTTGTTGTAATCGGTCCATCCGGGTCTGGCAAATCAACGCTTCTACGATGTATCAATCGTTTGGAAGAATTTGACAAGGGGCAAATCATCGTAGATGGAATTACACTCGATTCTGCCGAGAATATTAACGCTGTGCGAACAGAAGTAGGTATGGTTTTTCAACAGTTCAACCTCTTTCCACACCTCAGTGTTTTGGAAAATGTGACCCTGGCACAAACCGTCGTAAGGAAACGCAATCCCACTGAAGCGAAGAAAATTGGCATGCAATTGTTGGAAAAAGTTGGGATTCCAGAAAAAGCACAAGTTTATCCACTACAGCTTTCTGGGGGACAACAACAGCGCGTTGCCATTGCCCGTGCTTTAGCCATGAATCCAAAAATAATGTTATTTGATGAACCTACCAGCGCTCTTGATCCAGAAATGATACAGGAGGTTCTGGATGTCATGATGACATTGGCAAAAGAAGGAATGACAATGGTGGTTGTCTCTCATGAAATGGGTTTTGCCAGAGCTGCTGCCAACCGTGCAATCCTGATGGATGAAGGCCAAATTATTGAAGAAGCGCCTCCAAACGTTTTATTTACCAATCCAACGAATGAACGCACCAAGCTTTTTCTCAGCAAAGTCTTGTTATAAAGATCATTTTTATTCATCCGTCAGTATCGATACAAAATTATTCTCTGATCTCTGTGCTTCTTTAGAATTGGATACTGTATAATCGTTTTATCAGAATTTTTTTAGAGGTTGTATGGAAAAACGCTTTATACATTGGTTTGTTTGGATCGTTGCATTGCTAGGATTGGCAATTTCTGCCGCCAGTGTTCCCGCTTCTCCATTGCAATCTTCAAGCATTTCCATGATCAGCCCCAGTAGTTGTCCGAGCGGAGGTTGTGCGGCCGGCCAGAGATTGAATTTCCGGACGAGTTTCGATTTACTCACTTATATTCCTTCCACAACTACCAACATTCAAGTTTGTTTATTCACCCCGTCCGATTGGGCAGTTTCAGATGTGGACTTTGATTTAATTGGCAAATTAACAGGAGCAACCTACACAACCGACACATCGCAATGTGGTCCATTACCAACAAATTATGTTTTAAGTAAAGGGATTTCCACATCATTGACAACAAACTACTTTGGGGATGCGCTGGATTTTTATTTCAGAATAGGAAAAACTGCCAGTCTTGGTGGATCGACATTAATCAGGGTTTTTGAAAAAAATGAGTCTGGATGGTCTCAAACAGAACAATCATTCAATTTTTTATCAATTTCTCCTGTTAATAATTCGGTTTTCGTATCCAAAGATGCGTCAAATTGTGAATCGAATAATCCGTGTTATATAAATTCAAAAGATGATCTGGCAACAGGCATCGGTACGGGATTAAAAGATGCAGTTGATGCAGTAATTAGCGGTTCGACAATCAATGTACTTGGAAATTATCCGATCAAAAGCAATTCTGTCACAATCGATAAAGCCCTTACTTTACAAGGTAATAATAACGCATCCATCACGAGTGACTCTCTCACCTGCACCCAACCGATTTTATTGTTGAATAATGAAATTACCATTCAGAATTTAACTATAAATGACGGCAACTGCATTCTTCAAAGTCGAGACTTACTGGTTATTAATAGCTCTCAAAAAATTAACATTTTTTCAAATAATCTTGTCAATGGTAAAGATGCTATTCGAATTAGTAATAATCAAGAGAATTTAACAGTTCGGTTTAACAATATTAAAAATAATAGCGGATATGCAATGATTAAACCGAATCCATCTGGAACCGGACAAATTATCGCCGCAGCCAATAATATTCTCAATAATCGTTCTGGAGCCCAAGTAAGTTGTGGTGTGAAAGAACTTGGGTTGGTTGATCATAATTTCTGGGGAATTGGCATTTTACCGTCCGTGGCTGCTCCAGACTGTACTTCTCAATCCGGAAAACGATTGGGAAGCGCAATCATAGATAATCTGGCAGATCCTGGTGTTCAGGCGCAACTTATAACCGTAACATCTACGAAGAAATCTTATTTTGAAAATAGCGTTGCCGTTCAACGTCCAACCACAACACCAGATAATCCAGATTTTGACATCTATATCGTAAATCATGGCAATAATGCTGCCAACACGCCATTCCTAAACTCCGGCGATTCATCTACTTTGGTACCTTGCAATAATTATTTCGATATTTTTCTGGCGCAGGGATTAACAAACATTCAACAATTGAATATATTCATGAAATACGATCTCAATGCTGCTTGTATTGCCAATGTTGAATCGAGCACATATTGTGGCCAGAGCAATCCGGCTTTATATCCATTATGGTGGTATGACCCTGATCAGTTGATCACAAGCGGTTGGAATACTACCGGTCAAGCTCCGAATGGTTCGGCTGCTGGTGGAGCCAGTGGTCAGGTAACGACCTGCAATCTGACAAATAAAGAGATCTCGGTTCAAATTGATTCCTCAGGTAGACCGGGCATTACCAATGACCTGAATTACACTCCTTTTGTAGTGGGATTGATTGGGCAACCTGCTGCGGCAGTTTTATCCAGTTTTACTGCCACACCGGGTAATATGCAAGTGGCAATAAAATGGTCAACTGCCAGTGAATTTAATACCAGTGGTTTTTATGTTCAAAAAAGACAAACAGGAACCCTAAACTTTGATCGGGTGAGTCCATTCATTGTACACACAGGTACTGATTCTTCTGGTGCTAATTATTCTTTTGTAGACACCGATGTTATCAACGCAACCAGTTATGACTACCGCCTGGAGATTATTGGGACCAATTTACTTTCTGTATATTCCAATATAATCAGTGCCACACCCATTCCCCCTACCCTGACACCAACCATTACGTTAACCCCCACAACTACTTTAACCCCAACGATCACACTTACACCAACAACCGCCACTACGACAACACCAACAATCACATTTACACCGACCGTAACAGTAACGAGAACTGTAACACTTACACCTACACGCACCAGGTTCCAGACCGCCACCAGAACTCGTACGCCGTTTCTCATCCCTTATCGCAGCCCAACAAGGACACGAGTGGTTGTCAGTACAAACCCCAGTGGATACCCGGTCCCAACCAGCGCAAACCTCACACCTGACAGTGGATATCCTGGTCCGATCAGTGGTGCCACCCAACCCAACGATGGTTATCCTATCCCTGGAGAAAGTACTCAAGTGGATGGTGGATACCCGGAACCAGGCATTGACGACGGCCAAACCACAGTAAATCCCGACAATGGAACAACTGATCAGACACCTCGACCTGGATCAACCATCATATCAAAACCACCTTCTACTCCGGCACCAAATGATGGTGAAAAATCCAAAAATTGGGTGTATCCACTTTTAGGTAGTATTATTGGACTTTCTTTGGTATTATTGGTCGGTTATTTTCTTTGGAAGAAAGGATATATGACCATACCATTTCTTCCAAAAGATGGGCAAAATGATAATCATTCACATGATTAGGTTCAAGAACATTTTTTGACTTTTTAATTTGAATATGCTATTCTTTTTAATTGTTAAATCATGAAAATAGATGTGAATTTGGAGATTAGTAGATGCAGCGAGAACGCGTATCTGAAAATGTATATTGGTTTCAAAGCGAAATTTACGCTCAAGTAACCGCCGGGGTCATCACAGGGCCTAAGTGGGCTGTTGTAATTGATACTTTACCAGTTCCTGAAGAAACGATCGCAATGAGAAACTACATTGAAGATCATCTTGAAGTACCGGTGCAATACATCATTAACACACATTTTCATGCCGATCACACCTGGGGAAATTGTTTTTTTCCTGGTGCGACAATTATCAGCCACGAATTGTGCAGAAAACTTCAATTAGAACAGGGACAAACGTCATTAGATCAAGCGATTCAGCAAAATCCAATTTTTAAACCGGTTAAATTAGTTTACCCGCACCTTACTTTTGACAGTGGAAATATGTCTTTAAGAGTTGGAAAAAAGAATTTGATTTTGTTTCCTACACCTGGGCATAGTGAAGATGGAATCTCGGTTTTGATTGAAGAAGATCGAGTTTTATTTGCAGCTGATGCATTTTTACCGGTCCCATATTTTGTCAAAGGAAATATCGATAAATTAATGGATTCTTTACAATCATTTACCAACCTTGGATTAGAAAACATTATCCAGGGTCATGGAGACATCATTCTACGTGGTGAAATTGAAGAAACAATCCAACAAAATATTAATTATCTAAAAACGCTCAAAAAGAAAGTAAAAGATGCTTTACAGCAAAAATATCCATTAAGAGCTGCAGCCTCTATCAATATTGAAAGTTGTGGTAAAAGTCGAGTATTACTGGCGGGATTGGGTAATTCCCTTCACCAAAACAATGTCAGATACTTACTTAATCAATATGCAATGGAAGAAGGAATTGACCTGATCGACTCACCTTTTGATGATTATGATGACGATATTGTTGATGAATAAAAAAAAGCCTTACGGCTTTTTTTATTCATGAAAAACTTTCTTTTTTAACCATTTTGCGCGCAAACCTACAACTCGTTCTGTCCCCTCTATCAGTCGTTTGATATTTGGGCGCAGAGCCCAAACCAGCACTAATAAAGCCAAAGCGCCGTAAATCACATATGCCCAGGGAGATAGACCCATCATTGCCCGAATGATGAAAACAATCATGGCAATAAAAGCAATGCTCATCGTTGTTACAGATGCATATCCAATAAACAGGTAAATCAAAAATGCAACAGGGAGAATAATAAGTCCGATTGGATTCCAAAGCGCTATTGCACCCCCTAATGCTGTAGCACCACCTGCGCCACCACGTAACGCCCATTTTCCATCTTTCCGATGCACCAAAAATATCGAGTAATTATGACCAATGATGGCTAACAAGGCTGCTCCCACCTGAATCCAGGGTTGTTGCGGAACCAACCAACTAACAACCCAGGCTGTAGCTGCACCTTTTAACACATCCAGGACTACAGTTAATACACCTGCTCCAATACCGGCTGCACGCATAGCATTCGTTCCCCCCGTTCTTCCAGACTCGACCTGACGCACATCCCGCCCGTTGATCAATTTAACGACAACGAACCCAAATGGAATGGATCCCATTAAATACGCAATTATTAAAACAAGCAGAACATTTCCAAATTCGATCATTGATTCCTCATACTCAGTCGTTTAATGAATAAACACTTGATGTTGATATTCGTTTCGGTATCTATCCTATAACCAATTCTATCTCAGTGTAATTGTCATTTTCAATAAGGAAAGCTTTCATCTTCCACTCATTCGATTCAGGATAACAGATAATGGTTGCAACTCCCGGATATAAGAATTCTTTAATGTCCGTTTCTGACGGTCTGGGTGGTCCTTTGGGATGTGAATGAAAAATCCCGAGTAATTCCAATTTTAAAGCGTCAATTTTTTCCAATGCTTTGAACAACTCCATTGGATCCATGAAAAACTTTATGGGGGAATGGAGTTGATTGGTTATCAACATTTCAATTATAACTTTATTGTCAAATCCTGCCAATAAACCACACGATTCCTCTGGAAATTTTTCCTTAACATTATCAAGAACTTTCTTTGAAATATCAATTGGAATGAATAATTTATCCATTGGTTAATAATGCAAGTGTAAAAAGGAAAATGAACAGTACCAAAGGTTCAATAAATAAATTTATACCTTTCTTACCTTCCTTAAAAGCTGTAATCAACAATGTTAGAGGATAAGCAATCCCTACCAAAACCAGACCGAAGGATAATGGTCGTATCGGGAGGTAATGCATTCCCAAGGCAATTTGACCAACAAAAAAAGCTACGCCTATCGCCCAGAACCAGTTCCAATCACCTAAGGTTCGTAAATACAAACTTCTGGAAACCAGAAAAAATATGGTGATTGAAATAGCGGGTAATAATAAAAATAACCGCACTCCAGAAGCTTGTAATGCAATCGTTAATACGAGAAATAAAGCAAAGGAAATGGCGGTTAATCCCAAACTGGCAGGCAATTGGGATTCGCTATTCGAATCCACAACTAAATATTCAGCAACCAGAATAAAGGCTAAAAGGATTCCACCAAAACCAACGACTACCCACCATTCAATTCCAACTTCTAGAAATGAGAGAGGAACACCAATTACCCAGGCTGTCAATGCCGGCACCAGACCATGTTGAATGAATGTTTGGTTGCCTTTATTGGGGTGAGTCTGGATCAACCAATCAGCTCCAAATGCTGCCAAAAAAGCTACCAGGATGGAAACTAGAGTACCAAAGTCTAAATCGTAATTAAAAACAACCCAGGGTAAACGGATAACAATACTTTGTGCTGGTATTTGAACAAATGGTACCAGGCTATATGCCAGAATAATAACCGCAGTTATGATATTAAGGCGGCTGAAATCTGGTAATTGGTTGGATTTTTGCATACGAAAATTGTAACGATAAACGAGATTTAATACCAGTAATTTTAGAACAAATAACCGAGAATATGTAGGTGTGTGGTAAAATAAATAGTCGAATGAATACTAAAATTGATGAACAAAAGCTCTCTCCTCCTCAATTAATTCCTACAATTATTGCAGGGTTTAATACGGTTGCAAATCACATTGGATTAATATTGTTTCCCATGGGATTGGATTTATTAATCTGGTTTGGACCACAATTAAAATTGGAAAAATTATTAAAACCGATCTACTCGAATGCAATTCAGACATTAATTGCTTATAACAACGCTGAGATGCGCCAACTTCTAGAAGCATCTCAAAAAGAGATGGAATTGATTCTTGGTCGCATCAATCTCACCAGTAGCTTGTCCACTTTCCCCATTGGCATTCCCAGTCTTTTATCCGGTCAGGGAATCAATGAAACACCTTTAGGCGCGCCAACAATTTATGAAATACCATCCATTGGGTTGATTTTTTTAATAACAACACTATTCATTTTTTTAGGCTTATTTCTAGGAAGTTTGTACTTAGCTGCCATCGCTCAAAGCACTAATCCAGATAACGAAAAACTAAATCCAACAGTCACAATCAAAAAAATGGTCAAAGGGGTTGGATTGTCGATATTATTAGTTCTTATTCTTGTGCTTCTTGTGCTGCCTGTATTATTTGTTATTTCATTATTTTCTTTATTCAGTCCTGAGCTTTCGCAAATTCTCTTAATCATTTCAACTTTTGTTTTGATATGGTTATTAATCCCATTAATTTTCGCACCACATGGTGTTTTTGCCAGGAATATGGGAATTTTTCAGTCCATATTGCACTCAATAAAGATAGTACGCTCCTATCTTCCCGGAACAGGTATGTTCTTGCTTGCAGCAATCTTACTAGCACAAGGTCTGGATTTATTATGGATCGCAGCGCCATCCAATTCATGGTTAACCCTGGTAGGTATCATAGGACATGCATTTATCTACACTGCATTAATTGCTGCCAGTTTCATATATTACCAAAGAAGTAGTGAATGGACTCAGGAATTATTAGAGCGAATAAAAAATATTAAGAAATTATGATCCGTTTATAAATAAAAGCTCAAATCCAGGAGGATATGTGGCAGATACCACCAATTTAAATAATTCATCATATGGCGCAAAAGACATTCAGGTTTTAGAAGGTCTTGAAGCTGTTCGTCGTCGACCAGGTATGTATGTTGGTGGAACAGATATTAAAGCGCTGCATCACCTGGTGTATGAAATTGTTGATAATTCAATCGATGAAGCTCTGGCTGGGTATTGCAATGATATTAGTATCGTAATCCATGCAGATAGTAGTATCACAGTAAAAGATAATGGCCGGGGTATTCCGGTTGATGTACATCCGGAGAAGAAGGTATCTGCGCTCCAGTTAGTCCATACTGTGTTACACGCAGGTGGAAAATTTGGACATAGCAGTTATAAAGTATCAGGTGGATTACACGGAGTAGGCGCTTCTGCCGTAAATGCTTTGTCGGAGTGGTTTAAGGTTACTGTCTTTCAAAAAGGTTTGATGTATTCTCAGGATTATCGCCAGGGCATCCCACAAGGTCCTGTTTCTGTGATTGGAGAGTGTGATCCCGAATTAACCGGAACCGTCACCTCATTTAAATTTGATAAAGAAATTTTTAAGGATGAAATCGATTATCGCTTTGAAACATTATCTCAAAGATTCAGGGAAATGGCATTTGTCACCCGCAAAGTAAAAATTCGATTGGTGGATGAACGCAATGACCGTGAAGCTACTTATTATTTTGATGGTGGCATTATATCCTTTGTGCGTTATATCAATCGAAACAGGGAAAATTTACATCCCGTCTTTTTTGTGGAAAAAGAATTAGAGGGAATTAGCGTAGAGACATCTCTACAATACACGGATGCATACGCGGAATCTGTATACTCCTTCGCGAATACAATCAACACCATTGATGGTGGTACTCATATGACTGGTTTGCGTACTGCCCTCACCCGAGTCATCAACGACTATGCCCGACGCAACCAATTAATTAAAGAAAACGATCCGAATTTCTCCGGCGATGATACACGTGAAGGTTTGACCGCAATTGTCAGTGTAAAAGTCCCCGATCCACAATTCGAATCTCAAACAAAAGTTAAATTAATGAACCCGGAAGTTCAGACTGTCGTGCAGCAAGTCGTCACAGAAGGTTTTGCGGAATTCCTGGAAGAGAATCCGAATGCCGGTAAGGCAATTGTCCAAAAATGTCTGACTTCAGCCAGGGCTAGAGATGCGGCCAAAAAAGCACGAGACCTCGTCATTCGAAAATCAGCATTGGAATCCATGACTTTACCCGGGAAACTGGCAGATTGTTCTTCCCGTGATCCATTGCAATCCGAAATTTACATTGTGGAAGGTGACTCAGCCGGAGGTTCAGCCAAACAGGGGCGTGACCGTCAATTCCAGGCTATCCTGCCTTTGCGTGGAAAAATATTGAACACGGAACGAGCCCGATTGGACAAGATTTTATCAAACGAAGAAATCAAATCCATGATTTCAGCTTTGGGTGTCGGAATTGGAGATAATTTTGATCTCAGCAATCTACGCTACCACCGTATTATTATCATGACAGATGCTGATGTGGATGGAAGCCACATTCGTACGCTATTGCTTACTTTTTTCTTCCGCTACATGCAACAAATAATTGAAAATGGAAATTTATATATTGCCCAACCTCCTCTTTACCTGATTTCTCACAAAAACCAAAAAAGATATGCCTATACTGAACAGGAAAAAGAAAGAATCATTATGGAATTAGGTGTAAACCCAGACAAAGTTGGTTTACAACGATATAAAGGTTTGGGTGAAATGAATCCTGAGCAATTATGGGATACGACCATGAACCCAGAAAACCGCACATTATTACAGGTTTCAATTGAAGACGCTGCCCAGGCTGATTTGACATTTGATATGTTAATGGGGCAAGCTGTTCCACCCAGAACCCGTTTTATTCAGACACATGCATTAGCTGTTCAAAATCTCGACGTTTAAAGTCAGTTTTTTTTAAATTCAGCTTGAATAAAAACAATGAGTCTATACAAATATTCGTTGCTCAATATTATTTACATGCTACACTGTACTTGATTTCAAGTATTTGTGAGGTGAAAATGGCTAGATCGTATGTTTATAACGCCCAGGATCTTTTTGACTTCATGGTTCGTTTTTTTAGAAAATTGGGTGTTCCCAAAGATCGTGCAGAAATAACTGCCGAGATTTTGCAATCTGCAGATTTACGTGGCGTCAGTTCACATGGAATTATTCGTTTACAGACATACTATGGTAATAGGCTACAAAAGGGGTTAATTGATCCATTAGCCAATAATGAAGTAATCCGCGAAACACCTGCATCTTTGTCACTGGACGGAAAGAATGGTTTAGGACAGGTTGCCGGGAAAGATGCGATGTTGCGCTGTATTGAAAAAGCAAAGACTTCGGGTGTAGCCATGGTAACAGTCCGGAATAGTAATCATTACGGAATTGCCGGTTATTACGCAATGATGGCGCTCGAACACGACATGATCGGAATCAGTTTTACCAATTCACAACCGCTGGTCGCTCCTACATTTGGAAAAAACCGATTACTGGGGACAAACCCCATCGCTGTTGCTGCTCCTGCATTTTCTGAAAAGCCATTTGTTTTAGACATGGCTACGAGCATTGTTCCTATAGGCAAGGTGACAGTCTTTGATAAAGCTGGAGATCAACTCCCAGAAGGTTGGGCAGTCGATTCAGATGGAAAACCAACAATCGAACCAAAATCAGTTCTCAATGGTGGCGCATTATTCCCCCTTGGAGGACCTGAAATATTACGGGGATACAAAGGATATGGCTTGGCTTTGTGGGTTGATATTTTCTCTGGTGTACTTTCAGGTGCAGCTTTTGGAAAGAATGTAGCCGATCCGAATAAATCTACAAATGCTAATGTTGGCCATTTTTTTGCTGCCATGCGCTTGGATGCATTTCGAGATCCGGATGAATTCAAACAGGATATGGATGCCTTATTCCAGCAATTAAAAACAGCAGAAAAAGCAATCGGTCAGGATCGAATATACATTCATGGCGAAAAAGAGTTTGAATTATCCGATAAATACAAAAAAGAAGGTATTCCACTCTTAGAAGAAGTTGTTAAATCATTGCAAGTGGCGGGTGAAGCTGTTGGAGTTCCTTTTGATTTAGCTGCAATAGGAGAAATAGTTATTGATCCAGCCCATTCGGGGAATTAATTTTTCTATCCCTGCAGGATTACCAGCGCTTCATTTCCTTCTAAAATAATTTTTCTATCTCGAATGACCGGGAATGAATCTCTTTTATTACTGATCAATAACTTCCAATCTCCTGACAATAATTGTGAACTCAATACCAGCCCAACATTTCTTTTACTGAAATTGAGAGCAATCAGGGCTGTTTGCTCTGATGTTTGCCTTACATAGGCTAAGATTTTCTGTGGATCATATGTAATCGGTAAATACATTCCTTTTTGAATTGCCGGTGTCGATTTTCGAATGTGTAACATTTTTCTGTAAAAGTTCAGTAGAGAATCCGGATCACTTGCTTGAGAATCGACATTTCTCCAGTGATGGTTGGTATGTACAGGCAACCAGGGTGTTGAATCTGAAAACCCTGCATTTTGTTCCCCATTCCATTGCATCGGTGATCGGCAACCATCCCGACCTTTATAAAATGGCCAAAATTGTCTGCCTACAGGGTCAAGGACATCAGATTTTCTTTCGATGGGTATATTCCGCATGCCAATTTCTTCCCCGTAATACAAAAACGGAGTCCCTCGTAAAGTGAGCAACAATGTTGCCAACACTTTTAAGCGATCGTCATCTTCGCTTTTAGTGTATCTGGATGCAGATCGGATCACATCATGATTGTTCAGAACATAGTTTGGCCAACCTTTTTGATCCAGAACATTTTCCCATTGTTGGATGGTTTTGTAAAAAGATGATGGTTTGTAATGGTTGTTGAGAAAAGCAAATTCAAAGGCTGCATGCAATGACTGATCACCCATGTATTTCGCGGCAGTATGGTGGTCCCCCATAAAAGTCTCCCCCACTGAATAACGTTCAGGATAAGCATCAAGTAGTTGTCGAAACGCCTTTAAGAAATCGAACATCTCTGGCTGATCAAGGTCATGTCTATGCTTTTGTTGATCAAATTTTGTCAAACCAATTTTGTGCGGGTTATTATGAAAATTTTCATTCTTATAATATGCATTAAAAACGTCTAAGCGAAAGCCATCCACACCTTTATCCAACCAGAATTTAACCATATCCAGAATTTCATTGAAAACTTTTGGGTTGCGCCAATTCAAATCGGGTTGCTTTTTGCTAAACATATGAAAAAAATACGTTTCGGTGTTGTTATCCCATTCCCACCCACTCCCCCCAAACCTCGATTGCCAATTATTTGGTACTTTACCACCATCTCTGGCTTCTTTCCAAATGTACCAATCCCGATACGGATTATCTTTGGATGATTTTGATTGTTGAAACCACGCGTGTTGATCAGATGTGTGATTAAGGACCAGGTCCATGACCACTCGAATATTGCGTTGATGAGATTCTTCCAAAAAAATATTGAAAGCCTTCATACCACCAAATTTCTGATCGATATCTCGATAATTGGAAATATCATAACCGAAATCGTCGTCAGGACTTGGATAAATTGGGGATAACCAGATCGCATCAATACCTAAATCCTTTAAGTAATCCAATTTTTGAGTAATTCCAGGTAAATCACCAACACCATCATGATTTGTGTCAAAAAAAGAACGTGGATAAATCTGATATATAACCCCGTCACGCCACCATAAAAAATCTGACATCCACACCTCCATTGGAATCGAATAAAGAATTTTGATAAAATGATAAAGAAAATGAGTGATTAATCAATTTTATAGTAAAAATACATATCTAAATTAGACATGATCATCAAAAAACCTTGATTTGAAAAAATGATTATGGTAAAATATCTTTTGCATTACGGAATTTAGTAGACCTCAACGAAAAGTGGGCAGCCCCCACTTTTCTTATTTAGTAAGTATTTTTTTGTGGGAGAAAAGCCAAGAAATGAGAAACGAATTTACCCTTGCTTTCAATGAAGTGCTGGAAGAAAAAGGTCTTCCGCGTGAAATTATTATAAAAGCGCTTGAATCAGCCATGGTATCTGCCTATCGTCGATCTGTAAACGCGTCGCAGGCTCAAGTAATTGATGCAAAAGTTGATATGGATACCGGTAAGGTAACAATATTTGCAGAAAAGGAAGTTGTTGAAGAGGTTCAGGACGAACGAACAGAAGTTAATCTGGAAGAAGCTCGACGCTTTGATGCAGATGCTGAATTAGGCATGATGGTGTCAGTGGAAAGTACACCCAAGAATTTTGGCCGTGTTGCTGCACAAACTGCTCGCCAGGTCATTCAACAAAGAATCCGTGACGCTGAGCGACAAGCACAATTAGATCATTATGCAGATCAAATTGGTGAAATAATTTCTGGTGTTGTACAGGCCAGTAACGCTCAAGGGCTCACAATTGGTCTTGAGATGAAAGCCGAAGGCACCATGTTACGCAAAGACATGATACCTGGGGAACGATTCCATGTTCATGATCGAGTGCGTGCCCTGGTAGCTGAAGTGAAAGACAGTAATCGAGGTCCTCAAATCTTACTCTCCCGTACCCACCGGAATTTCCTGCGACGCTTATTAGAAACCGAAGTGCCAGAAATTTATCATGGTATCGTAGAAATTCGATCCATTACACGTGAACCTGGCCAAAGAGCAAAAGTTGCCGTTTCAGCAACCCAATCAGGTATTGATCCGGTTGGGGCCTGTGTTGGTTTACGTGGCGTGAGAATTCAAGCGATTGTGCGCGAACTTCATGATGAGAAAATCGATGTCATAGAATGGCATCAGGATCCATCACAATTCATTGCCCGTGCTGTAAGTCCAGCTAAAGTCAGTGGAGTATACCTTAATGAATTTTCTGAAGGCGGGAAAACAGCTACTGTTGTCGTGCCCGAAGATCAACTCAGTTTGGCAATTGGTAGAGATGGACAGAATGCTCGCCTGGCAGCCAAATTGACCGGATGGAGAATCGATATTAAAAGTGTCCAGGAAGCTTCCAGCGATGCTCTCTACCGCTTACAGAAAGATCCTGGTATGGTTGAGATGGCTGAAAATGAAAAAGACAACATGGTCAAAGTGGAAGAATTGTTGGCCAAGAAATCTGGTGGCGGAATTCTTAATGTTGAAAATTATGATTTCCTCAACAAATTCGTTGAAAGAGTCGAGACACGAACATTCATTCGCAGCAAACTGGATGAAGAGGCTGAAAGAAGTAGAATGCAAGCATTACATGCCCAAATTCCACCAAGCTTCTTCGATACAACCATTCTGGACTCTTCATTACCAGAACATGTAAATTACATTTTGCAGGAAGCTGGATTTAATACTATTGCCGAGTTAGTCATTAAAATGTTACAGTCACCAGATGATATTCTTCGCTTAAATGGTATTGGTCCTAAAGCCATGAAATCAATTCAAGACTTGATGGATTCTTTACCTGAAAAGCTTGCAAGCGAATTATCAGAAAGCGCTGAAGTTATAGAAGAAGTTAAACCCACAATAGAAGAATCTGCTGAAGAGCTAGAAGCAGTTGAATCCAGGGAAGAAGAACCCGTTGTTAAAAAAGAACCTGAAGTAATTGAAGAACCTTCTCTTGAGACAATTATGATAGAACCTGAAGTTGAACAAATAGAAGAGATCAGTGAAGAAATAGATGAGGAAATTTCTGAAGAAGAAGATATTCCCGCACCAAGTCAAGAAGAAGAACTTTCCTTCGATGAACTTTTCGCCCTTCAATCTACCAATATTGAAATTCCATTTGTAGAAGATGAGGAAGAAGACCTGACAGAAGATAAAAAAGCAAAGAAGAAAAAGGATAAGAAAAAGAAACGTCAGGTTAAGGTAGAATACAACGAAGAAGAAGATACGCTGATTTATAGAAAGATTCATAAACGCAGCGATGAGTTCGATTGGGAATAATTTTGAGGTGAAGTACCAAAAATATGGTGAAAAAAGCGAAGGGAAAACGGCCTAAACATATACCACAACGAACCTGTGTTGGTTGTCGAGAAATTCAAGCCAAACGAACGTTGACCAGAGTAGTTCGTACCGACACAGGGATCGTCATTGATCCAACGAGCAAGATGCCAGGCCGTGGAGCATACATTCACAATGATCAAAAATGTTGGCAAGCTGCCTTGAAAGGGAAACTTGCCAACGCATTAAAAATAGAATTAACTGACGTAGACCGGAAAATCCTTCTTGATTTTATGCAGAAATTGCCGGAAAGCGTAAATGAAGAAGAGCACGATGGATAAACTTTGTTGTTGTTTTAGCTGATACGATTTGTGGGTAAGGCTCGAACAGCGCACATCAATCCTGAGCTCGAAAAGAGTTTAGCACAATAGTGCAAAATAGCGTTGGAGGTGCGAAATGAGCGAAAAAATAAAAACGATCGTTTTACCAAACAGTATTACTGTTCGCGAACTGGCTCAAGTGATGGAAACCAGTCCGATTCAAGTTATAAAAGTCTTAATGGCAAATGGGGTTATGGCTAATATCAACCAGCAAGTTGATTTTGATACCGCTGCAATCGTTGCCTCAGAACTAGGGTTTGAAGCCATTGTTGAAACTTACGAAGAAGAAGAGATCAAAGAAGTTGGTGAAATTCCAATGTGGCGTAAGCTAATTATGGATGAAAATCCAAAAGAATTGGTCAATCGCCCACCTGTTGTGACCATTCTTGGGCATGTGGATCATGGAAAAACAACTTTACTGGATGCCATCCGGCATACGGATGTAGCCGCTGGGGAAGCCGGAGGCATTACCCAGCACATTGGCGCGTATCAGATTGAGCATAAAGGACAATTAATCACATTCTTAGACACTCCTGGCCATGCAGCGTTTACCGCCATGCGATCTCGTGGCGCACAGGGTGCTGATATTGTTATTCTTGTAGTTGCAGCGGACGATGGTGTTATGCCTCAAACCAAAGAGGCAATTGCTCATGCCAAAGCTGCCAGGGTTCCGATTATTGTTGCTCTCAATAAAATTGATCGTCCTGATGCAAATCCTGAATTTGCGAAGCGACAATTATCCGAAAATGGTTTGGTACCCGATGATTGGGATGGAGACACAATGATTGTTCCTGTTTCTGCTAAGCAGCGAATTGGCATTGAAGACTTGCTTGAAGCAATTCTATTAACAGCAGAAGGTATGAGCATTAAAGCAAATCCAAATGGCAAAAAGATCGGCACCATTATCGAAGCTGAAATTGACAAATCTAAAGGTGTCATGGCAACCTTATTAATCCAAAATGGAACTGTTAACGCTGGTGATATTGTTGTTGCTGGTAGTTCTTATGGGCGGATTCGAGCAATGTTTGACTATAAAAACAAACCAATTCGGAAAGCAGGGCCCTCTACACCAATTTTGATCATGGGTTTGAATGATGTTCCTCAAGCAGGTGATATCTTCCAGGTTGTTGGATCGACCAAAGAAGCAATGTCGATCGTTACAGAGAGAAAAATAGCAGATAAAGATTCCCGGTTTGCCTCTCCAAAAGCCACTTTAGAAGAATTGTTCAGCCGTGTCCAATCCGGTGAAGAGAAAGAATTACGACTCATCATCAAGGCTGACGTTCAGGGTTCACTCGAGCCAATAATGAACTCCTTAAATGATTTGGCAAGCAAAGAAATCAGTATTAATATTCTGCATGCTGAGACTGGAAATATCAGTGAGAATGATGTGATGTTAGCCAGTGCTTCTACAGCAATTATTGTTGGCTTTAACGTCACGGCCGATACAGCCGCAAAACGAATGGCTGAAGCTGAGGGTGTTTCCATTAGACAGTATCAAATCATTTACCGTTTAATTGAAGATGTAGAAAAAGCTTTAAAGGGTATGCTGGAACCAGAATATGTAGAAGTAATCATCGGAAAAGCAGATGTCCTTGCAATCTTCAAAATTCAGAAAATTGGTACAATTGCTGGATGTAAGATTACAGCAGGTGAATTCAAAAGAAATGCCAAAGCTCGTGTCGTTCGTAATGAAGAAGTAATCCATGAAGGCGAGATCAGTTCCCTGAAACATGAAAAAGATGATGTACGGGAAGTTCGCACTGGATTTGAGTGTGGTATCGGATTAAAAGGATTTTCTGATTTTGAAGTTGGTGATACGATATTGTGCTTCACCAAAGAACTTTCAACTGAAAGTTAGAACGCGAGGAAGAACATGCCATCAAAATTACGATTGACAAAAATTGGTGATCGAATTCAGCAGGAAATTTCCGAAATGTTGGTCCGTCAGGAAATTTCAGACCCGAGATTATTGGGGGTAACAATAACGGATGTAAAAGTAGATCGTGAATTAGCCTTTGCTTCTGTTTATGTTTCAGCTTTAGAAGGTAGCGAGCGCTCAAAAGAAATTTTACAGGGTTTTGAGAGTGCCAGTAGTTATATACGAAAATTATTATCTATGCGGATTGAATTACGCGCGTTCCCAAGATTACGATTTTTTTGGGATCCAACGCCAGAACAAGCAGATCGGATCGAGAAAATCCTTTCCACAATTCGGAATGACGAAATTGTGAACCCTTCAACAACAACGGAGGAAATAGATCTGGATGACAATTCCATCTCAAGAGACAATTAAAGCGCTCATTACAGAAGCACAATCAGTACTTCTGGCTTCCCATATCCGACCTGACGGCGATGCTGTAGGATCTTTATTAGGCCTCGGGAATTCATTAATCCAATCGGGCAAAAAGGTTTTCATGGCATTAAGTGATGGATTACCTTCTAATTTCCATTATTTACATGGTGCACATCTGGTTAAAAGGGTTGTGCCTAAAGATCATAAATTTGATTTAACCATCAGCCTGGACATCTCCGATTTAGATCGTTCTGGCGGTATTTTTGGTAATAGGGAAATCATTTTAAATATCGATCATCACATTACCAACACATTGTTTGCTAAATATAATCTTAATGATCCAGAATCAGTTGCTACCTGCGCATTGGTGGCTGAAAATTTAGAACGTTGGGGGTTGGCAATAAATCCTGAAACGGCCTCATTACTTTTAACCGGAATAATTACCGACACAATTGGTTTTCGCACTTCAAATATGTCATCAAAGGCGATGAGAATCGCAGCAGATTTGATAGACAAAGGCGCTGATCTGCCAACAATCTACCAACAAGCCTTGACAAATAAAAATTTTAATCAGCTAATTTACTGGGGTTACGCATTAAAAAAATTACAACGGAATGATCGAATAGCCTGGACAACTTTAACCCTTGATGATCGTAAAGATGCCGGATACAATGGGAATGATGATGCCGATCTGAACACAATCTTATCCAGTATCATTGACTGTGATATAACCATCCTCTTTGTTGAGCAAAATAATGGGCATGTGAAAGTCTCATGGCGTGGAAAATCAGGCTTCAATTTATCTAATCTTGCTCAATCATTGGGTGGCGGTGGTCATCCTGCGGCATCAGGAGCAGATATTGAAGGTGGTTTGGAAGAAGTACAATTTACTGTTATTAACAAAACTTTAGAATTGATGAAAGAAAATTAGTAAATGATATATTCGTTGAAAACTTATGTAATCCATACCGGGGAGCAAACAAATGGAAAAAGAAAATAAAAATTTAATTAGTGGTGTTATTGTTATTGACAAACCAATTGGCATGACTTCACACGATGTGGTGCAAATTGTAAGAAAAGGGACAAATATTCGCAGAGCTGGCCACACTGGAACTTTGGATCCTCGTGCTTCTGGCGTCCTTGTCGTATTAGTTGGTCCTGCTGTGCGATTAAGCGAGTATGTTTCTGCATCAGATAAACGCTATCAAGCTGTCATTCAATTAGGTACAACAACCGATACATATGATGCAGATGGACGAGTCTTATCAACCACTTCGGTAGATATTTCGGAAAAACAATTTGACGATGTCTTACAATCATTTGTTGGGCAAATTGAACAGGTCCCTCCCCCCTATTCATCTGTAAAGGTAAAGGGACGGCATGCTTATGATATGGCTCGTAACGGTGAAGAAGTTGATTTAGAACCACGTACAATTAATGTCTACAATTTAGACTTGTTGGAATGGGCTCCACCGGAAGCTGTAATTGATGTGTACTGCTCTTCAGGTACTTATGTGCGTTCGTTGGCTCATGATCTGGGTGAAAAATTAGGATGTGGCGCACACCTGATTGGTCTGAGAAGAACAAAATCCGGGCGGTTCACCTTGCGAGATGCAGTACCGCTGCGTAAATTACGCGAAGCTTTTGAAAATGATACCTGGCAAAATTTAATCATCCCTGCTGCCGAAGCTTTAACCGATTGGCCTGCAGTAGAACTAACAACTGAACAATTAGACATAGTTCGCCATGGTCGCAGAATTCCTGCAGAATCAGGTCTTGGTGCAATGGCACGCGCAATCAGTGAAGATGGCGAATTAATTGGTTTGCTGGAACTGGACCCAGAAACACAGGAATGGCAACCTAAAAAAGTATTCACCTCCTGGTAATTCGCACAATATGGTGACCAGGTTTATGAAACATATCAATGAAGTTAACCCAACCAAAAACCAGGTCGTTTATGCCACAATCGGAGCATTTGATGGTGTTCATATAGGCCACCAACATTTGGTTCGTTCGATGGTTAAGCAAGCCCAAAAAGACTCAGCCCAATCTCTGGTGATCACTTTTCACCCCCATCCAGCAGTATTATTACGATCCTTATCACTGCCTTTTTACATAACTACTCCTTCTGAAAAACAATCAATTTTTTATAAATTAGGTGTGGATTTTGTATTGGATCTGAAGTTTACCAAAAAGATGTCAAATATGGATCCAGATCAATTCATGGATATGGTTCTGGATCAATATCCAATTAACCAGTTCTGGTTAGGGAAAGATTTTGCTTTAGGTAAAAAGAGATCAGGAAACTTGACGGTACTACGTGAGATTGGCAAAAAAAAGGGATTTTCAATTATAGATTGCCCTCATGTAGAAGATGTTAATGGAAAAATATCATCATCAGAAATAAGGAATTGGATCATTACTGGAAATTTTCCTCCAACGACCAGAGCACTCAATCGATATTATTCTCTCGAAGGTAAAGTCGTATATGGGGATGCACGGGGAAAGAAAATTGGATTCCCCACCGCGAATTTGGAGGCATGGGAAGGAAAGCTTTTGCCAACGCCCGGCGTATATGCTAGCTGGATCACAATTGATGATAAAACCCTTCCTTCTGTAACAAATGTAGGAATTCGACCAACTTTTGAATCCAAAGATCCAACACCTAGAATCGAAGCCCACATTCTTAATTTTGATCAGGATATTTATCAGAAACAAGTACAATTACACTTTGTTGAGAAAATTCGAATTGAAAGAAAGTTCAATTCAATTGATGAACTTGTGAATCAAATCCAAAGAGATGCAAGACAAGCTGAGGAGATCCTGAATAATGTCAAAAAACAGACTGGTCTATTTACTTGATCCCCACGATTTAACCCCCGAGACAATTGCGGTTACTTTCGCAAAAACGTCCCGCTCTCCACAATCCTTTCAGGAAATTGCCGATGAATTGACCGATGAAAAATCCGCTGAATTTCATGAAAAATGGGTTGTGGGGTATGGCCATGCTTCTGTTGCTGAACATGCGATTCTACATATTGCAGTTGAAAATGTTTCCAGACTGGCGGTTGAATGTCTGGAAAGCAATCGCCTCGCTTCTTATACAGAAAAATCAACCCGATATCAAAAGTGGAATGAAAATAGCTTTTATATTCCAGCAGAATTGGATGAAAAACCAGATTTAAAAGAAAAATATATTCAAGCCAATCAAACCCTTTTCCGAACTTACTTGGCTTCATTACCGATTATTCGCGATGAGATTGGGAAAAATAATCCCAGAAAATCAGATGAAAGTGAAGCTGCCTGGGAACGCCGCATCCGCTCGGACTATGTGGATGTTTGTCGTTTTCTTTTACCAGCATCTTCGCTCGCAAATGTTGGCATGACGATCAATGCGCGGGCTCTTGAGCATGCTTTACAAAAAATGCTATCCTATCCATTAGCAGAAGTGCAGGCAATGGGCACGGAGATTAAACAAGTTTCACAAAAAAATGTACCTACATTGGTGAAATATGCTAATGCGGTACCTTATTGGGTAAAGGCAGCAGAATCCTTTGCGAAAACATCAAAATTTGTAAAGCATTCACCGACATCAAATGATTGGTGTCAATTGGTGCATTACGATCAAAATGCAGAAAAACTTGTGCTCGCTGGATTGATGGTTAGAAACAGTAATCTGAGTTATCAGGAAGCAATGGACTTTCTCCAAACGCTGAACCAAAATCAATTGGATTTATTGAGTAAACAAGTATTAGATGATATAGGACGTTTTGATATTCCCGTAAGAGAATTAGAATACGCCACTTTTTCTTTTGACCTGATTATGGATCAAGGTGCCTATTTTGAAATTAAACGCCATCGCATGATGACACAGACTCCCCAGGCATTATCCACATTATTGGGATATTCAGTTCCAAAAACAATTGTAGATGCCGGATTTGAGAGCGATTACCATACTGCGATGAAATTAGCACATATTACATATCTGGATATTGCTGATTGGAATCCGAATGTCGCAAGTTACGTCGTTCCGAATGGATATAATCGCCGGCTCCTCTTACGTGCTAATATGCGCAGTCTGGATCATTTAATTAATTTACGCAGCGCTCAAAATGCGCATTTCTCTGTCCGGCGAATTACACAGAGAATGGCTGAGGAAATTAACCACATAAATCCCCGGCTTGGGCAATTGATTCGAAAAAATCAAAATGAAACCTGGCAATCCATTGAGAATCAATATTTCAGTGAAATTGCTCACAAGCCATAGCGAAAAAATCTAAAGGTGTCTTGGTTTAACAAGTAAGGATTGTTTGAATTTCTCTGCTGGTATCGGATTGTAATCCTGTATCATACCAGTTCCACATGTCATCCAGTAGTAGGTCGGCAAGTGGTTTTAGTTTTAATTTCCTCTGCTCATCCGATAAAGTATTATCGTTTTGAATTTTTAAATAATCAGGGTGCTTATTTTTCCATGCTTCTAACATCCGATAAGCTGAGCGTGGTCGCTCCATCCATGCTCCACAAAAAGAAAAGTCTGCTTTCATAATCCAGCAAAGTGGAATGTTGTTATATCCATTTTGAGAAAAAAATTGGGTTAATTCTGGATTTTCATGTCTGATGAAAATTTTCATTTCTATTTTAGGAGAAGCTTCCACAATTTTCGCAATGATAGGTAAATTCATAAGACTATCTTTACACCAGGCTTCAGTGAGTACCAGGATTTTACGAACCTGGTTGATTTCCTTTAATTTCTGAAATTCAGCGGATGTGATCCGAAGGTCATTTACTCTTTGTTGCATTTCCTTTTGGAGTGTATCCATTTGTCCAATATATTCTTTTAGAGACAGCCCTTTATTCCAAATTTCTTCAGTTATCATTCTCACATCCTTAGGTAAATATCATGAATCCATTCAATAATAATATGAATGTACCAGAAATACTAAAGAACAGGATTAATTTTCTTCGGTTGATATTTTTCCTAATGGTATGTGATGTCAAATTTCATAAACAATCATACCCAAAAATTGGATCAAAAATTGGATCAGTTGACAAAAAATTATTTCGATATTTAATTTGGCAGTAATTAAATACAAAAAGACGTTGAAGAGGACGAGTACATTATGCCTCGACGGTACAGAGAGCAATGATTGGTGAGAAATTGCCCGAACAGCATTATCGAATGGACCACAGAGTCGCAGGGTGAAAGGATACGATTAGCCCGTGCCGGAGTTGCCACTGTTATCAGGGTAAAGGGTATCGCAATTGGCTGTACCCGAAAGAGTGAGGCTGGCTTTTATCCTAAATGAGGTGGCACCACGGACTCAGCGTTCGTCCTCATGCGAACGCTGTTTTATTGTTAAAAGACATGCGTTCGCACACACAATCATTTTATTTTTGGAGGAATTCATGTCTACCACAACCCGTTTTATGCTGAGTAAAAATGTTTACTTTAGGACATGATTTTATGCCGCCGGCTAATCACGCTGGTGGCTAACGTTACCATGGCGTTGCCCCTCAACTGAGCGCTTTATATAACGCTGGATTGATAGAACCAATAGCGCTTGACCAATTAGAAGTTTTTGAGGCTGCGATATTATTTGCTCAAACAGAAGGGATCTTACCAGCACCTGAATCATCCCATGCAATTCGGGCAGCTATTGATGAAGCAATGGAAGCAAAGAAATTGGGCGAGAAACGCGTCATATTGTTCAACCTATCCGGTCATGGTCACTTTGATTTAACTGCTTACAATGCTTATAACTCTGGCGAATTAACAAACAATGATTTTCCAGAAAATGCCATTAATGACATTGAATCACATTTACCAAAGGTAAATATTCCAGTAATGGAATAAACCATTTGGATTCCCCAGAGAAGCTTTCAATCGTAGCTTCTCTGACTTTACTAACAAATATTATTTTGCCAGGGGAAGTGTAAAGTGGAATGTGGTACCTTTTTTATACTCACTCTCAAACCAGATTCTTCCACCTTGCATTTCCACCAAACTGCGGGTGATATTTAGCCCCAATCCTGTCCCGGATGATGCTCTAATATCCGCATCTTCAGAGCGGAAGAATTTCTGAAAGATCATTTTTTGATCCTCCTCCGATATCCCCAGCCCATTATCCTTAACCATAATATGTGTGACCCAAATTGACGGGTCTATTCCCCAATAGTCCTTTGATTTTTCTGCGATTAAGGAGATTTCTCCATTTATTTGTGTATATTTATGGGCGTTGCTGATCAGATTTGTCAGAATCTGCAATAAACGGTTGGGGTCGGCCCAAACTTCTGATAACTCCTCATCTGCCAGAATGTGAAGAGTCTGTTGTTTTTCCTCCAGTTGTCTCCTGGTCGATCGAACCAATTCATTTATTATTTCTTTCAAATTGAGCGCTTTGGGTTCCATTCTCATATTGCCAACTTCAATTTTCGTGAGATCGTTTAAATCCGAAATCAGGGTATTCATTCGATCTGTGTTATTTCGAATAATCGATAAGAAATTCGCCTGGGCTGGTGTAATAGAACCTACAGCACCCGTTGCCAATAATTCTGTATATCCTTTGATAGATGTCATTGGATTTTTCAATTCGTGTGCCACCAATGAAACAAATTCGCTTTTGGCCTGGTTTGCTTCCTGAACCTCTGCATAAAGCTGGCTATTAACGATTGCTATCGATGCATGTTCACATAAACGTATCAGGAAATTCATTTCATTTTCATCTAAATAACGATCATTGAAATTTTCCAAGATCATCATCGCGATTATTTTCTCATCACGACGAATGGGTAAGAGAATCTGTGTGATTGCTTTTGGATGCAATTGAGTAGTCTCATTTACCATCACCTGCATTGGTTGAAAACTTTTACTGTCTGTTACTGTGCTCAAAAAACCTGATAATGAAGATTGATTTTCAATTTTGGCAAATTGATCCGGATTGTACCCTGAAGATGCCATGGGTTGAATTTTTGACTCAGAAAATAAACCGATCCAGCCAGCATCACATCCGGATTGTCGAATTGCCCAGGTTAAAGTGATTTCCATTGCTTTTTTCATATCCAGACTGGTATTTAGATCACGATCGATACGCTGCATAACTGATAATTCTTCAACACGTTTAGCCAATTCCTGGTCAGTACGGCGATACAATCGTGCGTTTTCCAATGCAATTGCTGCCTGAGCAGCCAGAGCCGATATAAGCTCCAGATCATTGTTCTTAAAGCTTATTCCATCCTGATGATTAACCAACTCAATCAAACCCAAAACCTGATTCTTCAATATCATTGGAATGATCATCAAAGAATTAATCGCTGTCTCGTAAAATGCATTGAGTTCCTCATGAGATTTATTCTCAGAATCAAAGTTATTCATTAAAATTGGAGTTTTCGAAAGAAAAGATTTACCAATCAAACCATAATCAAGCGGAACGCTGCTCGACAGTAATTTATCAAAATTGGTTCCAATAACAGCCTGATAAACAAGTTCCTGGTTCCTATCATCCAGGATGATTAATCGTGCTTCATCACATTTGACCATGTCCATTGAATTTTGAAGGATAGTTGCAAATAACTCTTCAATTTCCAATGTTGAAGTGAGCTTTCGGGTCAAATCATTTAATATCGACAATTGCCTGGCATACTGCTCGGTTTCTTCTAATAATCGAGCTTTTTCTATGGCCCCAGCGACAAGGTCAGCGATAGATTGGGCCAAAGTTAATTGGTTTTCAGTAAATTTCTTATCCGGCCGTCTCTCACCGATGATGATACATCCATTCGTGATTGCTCCTGTATTCAATGGAACAATCATGACTTTCATTAACTCCGAATATGAAACTGAATAATTTCGTGAAGAACAATATTCGATGTAGTTGTCAATGATCAAACCACGACCACTTTCAATAACCAAAGCTTCTAAGGTTTGGGTTTTTGTTAAGAAGAAGTTCTCTTTCTCAGAAATACGTTCATCCAATTCAACAAAAAATACAGTTCGCAAGGTTTGTGTTTGATGGTCTTTTAATATGATATAAAAATCACTGGCAGGTATCACCTGTGTTGTTTGGGCATAGATCAATTCAAAAATATCATCAAGTGCTAACGTATAGTTCACACCCTGCACTATTCTGTTAAGAACATTCATATCACTGACCCGTTGCTCCAACTCCAGTTGATGATGCTTACGCATTTCAGCATTTGAAAATTGATCAATTAGAGGATTGATCTTTTCCATTATTTGGTTTATTTCAGCTGGATTTGGATTATCTATACTAAAAGCCAGCCATCCAGCCAGTTCACTTTCGAGATACATTGGTATTATTATATTGGCGGCTAACAATTCTAATTTCTCTTTTTCATAACTTATCTCAGTAGGTAACTGATTAAAATCATAAATATTTATCGCTGATCGATTCTTAACAAAATACTGAACAAAATCAGAACCAGAAGAAAACCGCAAATCACTTGTTTTTCCCGATAAGAATGGATATGCATAATATTCATTATTTGTTGGATCAAAAACAAAATGATGATACGGATTAACATTGGTAAGTTTGTTAATTTTTTGCCTTAGTCCTTCATAAATGTCTTCATTCTCTCCAAGACAATTAATGTTAATATTTTCATCCAAAGATCTGAAGTTTCCTTTGTCTTCGACAAAAGAAGTTGTTATATCAGGTAATTTATGGTTTTTCATCAACAATAATGAAATAATATTGGGTAATAGAAACATGATTAAACCGATGAACAAAGGTGGTTGTAAGAAGTCCGAAGGTCGCGATCCATCAAAAATATTTGCTCCTAAAACAATTAACCCGATCAGGCTGAAAATGCTCAAGACAATCGTTAATCGGTTTGAATCTAAAAATCCTGATTTGACTTCTGTTTTACCTTCATCAAATTTAATTAATCCAGCAATAAAAATTGGATAAAGTGCAATAGGTAATAGAATCCACGGTGTTATTGGAGACATCGACTTATTTAACATTTGAAATAGCAGAACACAAAAAGGAGTCCAACCAAGGATAAAACCAATTGCTGAAATTCCTTCCATTTGTAATTGGTTTGATTTTTCTATTCTCATGATATGGGTAAAACCATAGATAAGAGCCAATCCCAGGAGTATCCCCGACCATAAAATAATGACGCTCTCAGGATTTAATTGGACAATTTGTTGGTAGTTAAACCTTACTAATAAAGAACCAAAAACAGCCAAAACAGACAGGAGAATAACAACCATTTTTATTTTTTTATAGATATTTTTATTGGTTATTCCAGGTAACATCTGAAAAAGAAATGTGGTTGACAACAACAAAACAGAACCCTGCCAAATTGATTGAATTAATTCAGATGGGAATATTGAATAATAAGACGTGCTCACCAGACACGCACTCAGACCCAGGATCATCGGAAATTTAGTCTGTAATTTTCTTTTTTGATCAAACACAAAAAATGCAAAAGCAGAAATAAAAAACACCCATCCTAGAATATATGGTGTAATGAAATAAAAGAATCGAGCATATACTTCAAAATCATATCTAAAATTTGAATTTTCAGTGATACTCAAAAATTCTATTATAGATATCAATAAAACGAAAAGCACCATAAATAAAAAGAAAATCCATAACCCGAATTCTCGTTGTTTACCTGGCAATTTTACATTCATGGAAACCAACCTTAATTAAGGATTTTTTGGCTTTGTTTTAATTTGTTTGATTTGAGAAATTTCAAGTTCTACAGGTACATATTGATTAATGAGCATTTTCAATAAAATTCGAACACGATCAGAACCTTCCAATCTCATATCAAAAATACCTTCATATCCTTCGAATGGTCCATATTCAATTGAAATTGGGGTACCGCTATTAAATTCATCCTTCATTTCGATAATAGAGTCCTCAGAATCCCCTATTTTTTGTTTCAGTGCATGAATTAAAGACTCAGGGACGATCGAAGGTTCACCTCCAAAAGCGACAATTCCTTTTGAGTGTGGCAACCATTTAATGGTGGAGGTTCCTATCATCTCAGGCTCAGTTCTTATAAACAGGTAACCTGGAAAATAGGGACGAATTTTACGGGAGCGAGGATTAACCGGTTTAACTTTAATTTTTGGATAGAAAACTTCAATTCCCAACAATACGATTTGTTTGAATAAAAGTTGTTCCTTGTTTGGATGGCTTTGAATTACATACCAGCTAGATGACATTTCACAAAAACCACCATTTTCATAATTTTCTATCAAATTAAATTATACCTGAACATGGTACCCCTTCTTTGTAATTCTGAACACAGAAGAATTAATTAAAAAATTCTCTATTTCTTTTCATCATTACAACTGCAAATATGATTGCTATAATAACAAAAGCAACTAATCCTATTTCAGGTTGGTAATTGGTTATCGTAAAAATTGCCGGGGAAGGAATCGCTGATTCTGAAAAGGTAACCATGGATGTCGCATATAAATTATTTGCAAAATGCAATCCGAGAGCAATTTCCAATCCTTTTGATCTGAATGAAAGCCATCCCAATAGTAATCCGATTCCAATATAAAACGGCATGGTTGTTAAAAGCCCATACGAGGTTACTTCAGGATTTGCAGCGTGTAAAATACCGAATAAAATTGCCTGAAATGTAATTCCCAGCCAACGATATCGAAATAAGCGGGTCAAACCATGTAACAGGTAACTCCGGAAAAGAACTTCTTCTGCTGTGATTTGAAATGCGATTAGTAATATTGCAATCAACATGTACGGGAAAAAGGAAAAGAATGAAAATGAAAACACATAATTCCCGGGCTGAAGTATCGAAATGATAATGTCAGCCAGCCCTGACAAAACAAACCAAATGATTGCCGACTTAATGAGCAACTTCCAATTGAAAATGGTTTTCTGAGTAAATACAGATTTGATGGATTGTTGGTGTATTAAACGAATACCAGGTACCAAAAAAATCAGCAATGCAACAAAAGGCAACATCGTAACCCATAATAATGTCATAGGTGGAAAAAGATTAAAATCCATCGTACCTTCTAATAAAGAAGCAAGAACCAGGAATATTGCCTGCGCAACGAGCATTACTCCAACCATTATTATTATTAAGAACAAATATCTCCAAAATTCAAACTTCCCTTCAGGGAGTCGTTCATCACTGTTTTTCGTCTTGTTAAATTCCATACATCCTCAAAAAATCGACAAATTTCTCACATTTTCTCTGTAGAACTGTGTCCTCAGATCCCAATATTACCATGATAAAAAAAGTTCTTCACATCGAACACTAAAGAATTGTTGAGAAACACAGGTAATTCAATATTTTAAACATATAGACAATTTCTAGTAAATTACTATACTTTAAATTGATGAATTTTGGAAAACCTGCTTATTTTTCGGATAAAAAATCTCTTCCACCTTTGATTTTGGATAGATTCCTGCCGCCTTATCCATATGGTGCATTATCCGACATGCTGCGATATAGTGGAATCGAAAATGGATGGGTTCTCGATCCTTTGGGAAACCAGCCAATCAGTGCGATTGAATTGGCACAGGCAGGCTACCAGGTTTTTGTTGCCTGCAATAATCCAATTCTAGGGAAAATTCTACAGGTTATCTGTGCAGCTCACCCAATAAGCCTTTATCAAGCTGCAATTGCTGATTTTGGTGCTTTAAAGCGTGGAGATGATCGCCTCGAGAACCAGATTAAAGCATTATATATTTCTCCCTGTCCAGATTGTCTCTCAGATCAAACCGAAGTCAGATTTCTTTGGAAAAGAAATCAAACAAACCCTTTTGCAAGGGAGTTAAGTTGTAAGAATTGTGGTCTGAATGGAGTTTATAAAATATCAGATACGGACCGAGAAAAACTCATTCAAATCGGCAGTATCCAATTGCATCGCACCAGGGTAATGCAAAGAATAATACCAGGGACAAATGAAGCGCCAATTGCTGTGAAAGAAGTAATTGATTCTTACCTCCCCAGATCACTCGCTGTCATTTCATCCATAATCAATAAATTGGATAGTTTGAATACCACAAAAGAAAGAAAAGACATTCTTGAGGTTTTATTGGTTCATGTATTTGATTACGGAAATATGCTTTGGGGAGTAGCATCCAGCAGAAACCGGCCAAAACAAATATCCATTCCAGCAGAATTCTATGAATTTAATTTATGGAAAATTCTGGAAGAAGCTGTCTCAAGAGTTCGTTTGATTGATCATCCAATACCATTTTCTTTCTACCCGGAGCTTCCGCCTGTTACTGGAGGAATCTGTTTTTATCCAGGCAGAATGAGTTCATTCAAAGATTCTGAGAAATTACCTTCTTTTCAAGTTGTTGCAACCGTACTTCCAAGACCGAACCAGGCACTGTGGACATACAACGCAGTATGGAGTGGCTGGATTTGGGGTCACGAGGCAGCTCAAACATTAAAAGGAGCATTGGAAAGACGAAGATATGATTGGATCTGGCACACACAGGCTATTCGAACAATATTCGCTTATACTTCAAAACTGAAAGTACCTTTTTTGGCCATCGCCCCAGAGTTATCGAATAGCTATATATTGGCATATTTATCTGCTGCTGCTTCTTCAAATTTCGATTTGAAAAATGCTGCTTACCATCCAGAATTAAAATCTGGTCAATTCTACTGGTATCCAAAACAAACACCAATGGTTGTAGCATCTCAGCACTCATTTTCGATGAATATTAAAAGATACATGGAGAAAAAGTGTGAATCGGCAGATTATCAGGAATTGTTATCGATATTTTTAATTTCTGAGACGATCGAACAAAGTGATTCTTTCCAGCTCGATCAGTTTGATAATACGCTTTTCATGCAAACACAAAAATTATTTGAAGAAACCATTTGCGATAAAGAAAATTTTCTTCAGGTGGATGAAGACCAGCTCGAGAATGCAGAATTTTGGTTAAAGAATCCACCGGATATTTACCAGCCGGTAAGTGACCAGGTTGAAGGATATTTCATCCGTTTTGTTCAAAAAAATCCATCCTTTACTCTTGAGGAAGTTGCTTATTTCATCAACCAAAATTTACCGGGTTTGTTGCCAGTCTCTTATTTGTTTCTGCAAAGATTGATCAGTTCTTATTGTGAACTTAATCCAGAAGGACCAAATCGATATCAATTGAATAGTCAGGAATCTATTCAGGCAAGAAAAAACGATATCCATCAAATGAATAAATTAATCCATGCTATTGGATCAAAAATAGGTTTTACAGTTGGTGGTGATTATCCAATCAATTGGGTTTCTGACCAGATACATCCAAATTACAAATTTTTTGTTACCGCATCCAGTATCATTTCACAGTTTAAATCCAAACCAGAACCAGATGGTTTTGAAACGGTGATCGTTTTCCCAGGTAGCCGTGCAGAGCTACTCAGTTACAAATTAAAAAATGACCCGGTTTACCATCAGAACTTTGGAAAATATCATTTTGTTAAATTTCGTCATTTACGGTCAATCAGTGAAAACCCAGGTATGAATTTCAAAACCTGGGTTCAAATATTGGATTCTGATCCTGCAGTGTGGCAGGAAGCCAATCAACCAGTGTTGTTTTAAACAATCTCGTTAAGGAGTTGGAGTCAATATTGGCAGTGGTGTCACTACTGTCGGTACCAGAGATTGCTGTGTAGCAGTCGGTGTTTGGGTTGGGGGAAGCGAAGTGTTCGTCAATGTTGGTGTTTGTGTTGCTGTGGGTGTTACTGTAAATGTTGGTGTTACCGTTGGCGTTTGAGTCACAGTCGCTGTAGGTGTAGCCACCTGAATTCTGATGGTTACCTTTTTCTCAGCATATCGACCGTCTTCAGACGATTCAACCCTTATTCTCAAAGTATACTCTCCAGGAGAAATTTCATCTTCAAATAAATCCCATGTGTAAATGAGATCTACATCCTGGAAGTTACGATCAAATTTAGCTAAATTTTCCCAATCGGATGGATCTGATCCGCGTCCATAATCAAGCCTCATTCTTCGATAATTATGGGTTGCATCAACCAGTGCATAAATATCCAATGGATTGGTCGTTATCATCTGTCCATCGGATAAACCCGCAAATATTATTTTTGCTTTGGGATCATCAGCCTTACATTCCCGTTCGGGAACAAACAAAACCGGACTCTCAAAACCCAAATTCTCTGCCCAATTTCTCCCATCGGAAGTGTCTTCAATCCATTTAACTGCCCATTTCTCTTTGACATTCAGAACAAATTCTTCTTTTGTAAATTCATTGCAGGCGGAAGATGCTCGTAATCCTGTCCAGGTATCAATATTAATTTTTTGCCATAAGTCTTCTGATCTTGGCAATGGTAGTTGATCGAATGCAAAAATTTCGGTTCTTTGATTGGGACACCACTCTGATGGCTCGGTTCCTGAAATCGTACAAATGATTTTATCCACTATTCCCGCAGGTCGCACAAAACTGGCAGAATTATTACCTACCAGTCTGTTGACGGCAAATTGCATCGTTTCAGCCCAGATAGGCGCTGCTCCGGTTAATCCACTGGTATCGATCATTGGCGTATAATCTGCGTTACCTACCCAGATTCCAACAGCAACATCCGGCGTGAATCCTAATGTCCAGTTATCGCGAAAATCATTGGTGGTCCCGGTCTTGACAGCTACCTGGAATGGAAGATTAATAACTGAATTAGCACCAAACATGGGTGTTCGGGCTTGATTATCAGACATAATTGAGCTGATCAAATAAGCATGCTCTTCACGAATGACACGATTAGGCGTTGGATTCTGATATTCATAAACAATGTTACCTAAATGATCTACAATTTTGGTGATAGCAACAGGAGGAATCTGGTTTCCTGTGTTGGCGATTGTCGCATAAACATTGGTTAATTCCAGTAAAGTAACATCTCCTCCCCCAAGCGATAATGACATTCCATAATCTTCTCTCGTCAACGTTGAAATTCCCATTCTTTTTGCAAAGTCGACGAAACCATCTGGATGACCTGTTGCCGGATTATCGTAAATCCCCACAAAATCTAAAGCTTTGACAGCAGGAATATTAAATGAATTTGCCAATGCTGACCGAACTGTCACTGGTCCATGAAAACGATTGTCATAATTAACAGGCTTATAAGGTTCACGAGGATCATTCGGATTACCAGATGGTGGAAACTCACTGGGAACATCCCAAATTAATGTAGCAGGCGTCCAACCCTTTTCAAAGGCAGCCAGGTATACCAAAGGTTTTATGGATGAACCTGGTTGACGGGGGGCTAAGGCCATATTAACCTGACCGGAAATACTTTCTTTATAAAAATCAGCTGAACCTACCATCGCTAAAATTTCTCCAGTCGATGGGCGAATAACAACACCTGCCCCACTGGTTGCATTTTTATCAGCTAACCCGGCAATCTGGGTTTCTATTACCGATTGAAGTTTATTCTGAATAACTGGATCCAGGGTTGTGTATACTGTAAAACCAGAGCGATAAATGGTTTGGGGATCAAACTGACTTTCCAACTGAGTGCGAATGTAATTTACCCAGTGTGGATGGATCATACTATAGTCATGGGGTTTAAATTCGTAATTTTCAATTTCCTGAGCTGCGCTGGCGATTTCGTTTACGCAAACTCTTTCCAGATTTGTACTGACATAAATACAATTTTTTTCCTGAGAAAGTTCATACATCAATAATAAAACTTGCTTTTGTCTGGTTAACGTAGCCTCCCGATTGGTGTAAATATCATATACGGCTGGTGCTTGTGGCAAACCTGCCAGAAAAGAAGCCTGCGATAAAGTCAACTTTTCCGCTGAAGTATTAAAATATGTTTCTGCAGCAGCCTGGACACCATACGCCAGATTTCCATAATTGTTTTCATTCAGAAAAATCTCGAGAATTTCTTCTTTGGAATACTTACGTGTAATTTCGGCAGCCAGAACGATTTCTCTGGTTTTCCGCTCATAAGTACGTGTGTATCTTTCTGTATCGTCCAGAAGGAGCATTCGGGCTAACTGTTGTGTGATGGTCGAAGCCCCCGAAACAATATCTCCAGCAGTGTAATTTTGCCAGAAGGCACGTGCAACAGCAACTGGATCAAATCCGGGATGGTTGTAATATTCTTTATCTTCCGTTGCGATCGTTGCTGCAATTAAGTATGGTGAAATTTTCTCTAAAGGTACATATGTTCTTCGACCAGCATTTGGATCAATAATTTCATAAATTGTGTTTCCATCGCGGTCGAGAATACGTGTTGTTTCAAATTTCGCTGCTTTTTCTCTTAATTCCTCTACCGGAGGAAGCGCCTGAGCTATTTTATAGTATTGGTAGACACCAAAAGAACCAGCTGCAATCACAATAAATACTAAGATGAACAATCCAATCAGCACCATGCGAATAAAACAACCCCAGGCTTGTTGAAAATCACCTCCTTTCGAAGATTTAGGAGGTTTTGGTGGTTTACCCATTTTACTTTTAATTGGTTTTGTTGGAGCAGTTTGGAAGTTGGAGGGTCGCTGTGTTGTCAGATTTTGTTGTGTATTCCGATAGGCTGCTGGAGAAACCCTTGTTGCCTGGGTATCATTGACATTTGTTTTATTCGGAAGGATGGGTTGTGTTGCACCCGGTGGAGGTGGTATCACTGGTGTGTGGCTTGTTGAAGGTGTGTATGATCTGATAGGGCGTGGAGGTGTTTTTTCTATTTCTTCTTCTAAAGGAGTAATTTGATATTCAATCGCTTTCGGAATCTCCTTTTTAGATGTCATTGGAGACTTTTTTGAATCATCCATTGGAATGGTCATAGAGTTATTCTCAAGATCACTCACCTTTTCCAGATCGCCTTTAGGAGGTTGATTTTCATCTTGCTCCGGATGGGTAGATTCGTTTTTCCAACCCTGATTATCATCAACATTCTCTGAATCCAATTCAGAAATTTTGTCAGATGAAATTGATTGGTCATTTTCTAACTTCGATAAATCTTCCGAATACCACCCCGCAGTAGACTCAGGATCCCCAGTTGGATGACGATCTTCAATCCCGTTTTGTTCATCTTTTTCAACCTGGTTTGGAGTATCGCGGTTGCTGTCCAAATTGGTTTTACGTTTAGGTGCTGTTTCTTCCAAAGATGCATCATAATCTTTTTGTGATGCAATTAATTTCTTCAATCGATCTGCAGGATCGTCTTTATTCGAATTATTCTGAACTGGTTGGTCTTTTTCCATAATATTTTCCAAGGCTAACTTTAAAGTAAATTCTTTTGTTATTCTAGCATATTTCATTTGACCGTGAATAACTCTCCCTTTACAATCAGGCTATGTTTCCTATGAAAATAGATCCACAAGACCCTTTCAGTTTAATTCTTGTAAATGATTCCCAACGCTCGGAAGAGGATATATCATTTGATAATACCTGGGAAATCCAATATGAAGGGGGTGAATTAGGTGGAATTTCTCTTTACAGCACACTTGGTTTGCAGGCATTAAGTTTGAGAATTACACCAATTTTTTCAAACCTCAATGAAAGTAGAATAAACCTTAATCAATTTGAAAAAGAACCAAACATAACTGAGATTTTGCCTAATTACACGAATATTTCTGTTGAGGTTTTCGCAGGAATTCATTTCAACTTAGAGTATTTCATATCAAATTCACATTCCATTTTGGGACAGGTTTCCATTCACAACAAATCTTCGCAGAAATTCTCTGGCAACCTTCAATACCTCGTTTCTTTGAAGCCTTTATCCGATGGCGAACAGATGAAAGGAATGCAGTCTGATTCATATTTCGTTTTGTTTGGAAAAACAAATGATCTATACCCAATATTTTATCTCAGTGGATTTGCCCAACCCGGTAAATTAGGACAACCATCCATCGCAAGCAATTTTGAGATTGATTCAGGTTCATTCCAGAGATTCAAGTGGTGTCTGGCATTTGAACGAGATAAATTCCAATCCCTGGAAAAAGTAATAGATTATCAGGCAATAGATTTTGATAAAGCGGTAACACGGAACAAATTATTTCATCAAAGAGATTTTTTCTTTTTTGACACCGGAAATGCTGATTGGGATAATGCATTGCTTTCTAGCCAGAATTCTGCCAAACAACTGATTGTCAGAGGAACAGAATCACAACAAAAATTATCTCTGGTTCAGAATCGACATCCTGAAAAAACGATATATCAAACAGGCTCTGACACAAAACGCAATAATGAAGGAATTTCACCAATTCAATTATGGTACTTCCTGCAAGTTTTACCAACACATTACAATTTGATTCATGATGTTTTTGAAGAGTTTATGAATGATCAAAGAGACAATGGTTTCGTTCCTAACCATTCAAACCCTTCAAATTTTAATGCTCGTTTTCATGCTTTTCCCATCTTAGCAACCATCGCTCATGAAATACTTATAAATCAAGGATCTAAAGATTTATCAATTTCTTATCTAAAAAAATTGATCTCCTATTTAAAATATTGGCTATCTTTTTCTCCAGACAATTCCTCCCCTTATTGGGAAAATGCTTTGCAATCTTTGTATGAGGATTTACCGATTCACAACCAATGGGAGGAAGATGGCAATGGAATTAATTCCCGGTGGATTGAATCACCATTTCTCAACAGTCTATTAGCGGTGGAATGTGAAAAATGTTTACAGATTGCTGATCATTTCAAGATTGAGTTTCCAGAAAGAAATTGGATAGAAGATCAAAAAACGAGCTTAAATAATTGTATTAACAATTCCTGGAATCCCAAACAAAAATACTTTGCTTATCGTGATCTTCAAACTAAAAAATCACCAGGCAAAGTCTTAATCCTGAAGAAAAATGGTTCGGGCAATCATAATATGGAGAAGAAACTGCGGTCACCACAAAGATTGACTGTACGGGTAATTACCCATCCTGAACTCTCCAGAAAAATTACAGTCGAGATAAGGGGAATGCTTGAAAGTCAAGAAATTCTTGAAATTATTAAGCCAAGAAATTTCAATTGGAGTATCACAGCAGGCTTTTTTACTACTGTGAATGTGTTTGAGAGTATATCCTCCATAAATATCCTTGGGCTTCCTGATGATAATTCAGTAGAAGTCAGCACATCACAGTATTCAATGATAGATTTAAGTTGCTTTCATCCTATATTAATAATGGATAACAACAAAAAACGCATCCAACAAATGGTAGAGCATTGGCTGGAAAAGGAATTTTTGAGTAATTTCGGGCTTTCATTGATTCCAAAGAAATATAAATCAAGCATCAATACCTACATAAATTCAGTGGATTTGCCTTTGAATTCATTCATATTGGAAGGACTGATTGATAACCAACATTTAGATCTGGCAAAGAAAATTTTTAATAACTTAATGAAAGTGGTTATAAAAAATTTGCGATTATCAAAAAAATTCTTTAAACTATATGATGCCAATGATGGAACTTGCAAAGGTGAATATAATATAATTAATGGGATGATTCCATTGAAAATCTTTTTTAGATTAGTTGGCATTCATCGCTGGACAAATAATGAAATTGAATTTTTGGGTACAAGTGTTTTTAAAAATGAAGTAAAAATTTTTTATCGTGGACTTCAGGTAATTTGCTCACAAAAAGGACATACAATCATTACTTCTGGCGGAAAAAATATCGAACTTAAGACAAATAATTATCAAAAAATTAAGATCCCATCCTAGATAAGAAAGGATCAAGAATGAATTCTCAAACAAAAGCCCCAGATATTTTGCTAATGGCTGTAATACAGTCACAGGATGTTGACCACGCTGAGAGTGCATTGGAAAAATTGAATATTCACATAACACGCTTAGCCAGCACGGGGGGATTTTTAGGCAGAAGAAATGCAACCTTATTCTTAGGTTTACCAGCTGAGAAGGAAGAAGTTATATTGCAGACTTTAAAGAAAACCTGTCGTCAACGTGTAGAATACATTGCGGTACCTCTCGAAAGTGCACCATTACCTTTACCTGCGCCAACACCTATTACAATTGGTGGAGCAAATATTTTTGCATTAGATGTTGAACACTTTGAGGAGATATAACCATGAAAATGATAATTGCTATCGTTCGTGATCGAGATACAAATCCTGTTTCAACTGCCTTAACCTCAGCCGAATTCCGTGTCACACACATTGCGTCCACAGGTGGCTTCCTTAGACGCGGAAATTCTACTTTGTTTATTGGTGTAGAAGATGAAAAAGTTGACCAGGCGATGGAAGTCATTAGAACGAACCTGGAACCAGCAGATGATCCTGCGCAAAAACGTGCAACATTGTTCGTTCTCAATGTGAATCATTTTACACATTTTTAAGTTGCGGTAACAAATTTCCTTTGAATACAAGATGCAGTTCTCTTACCCAAGATTTGTTTTGGTGAGGTCCGGTGAAGACTGGCATCGGAAATTGAAATGCTTCTGAAGATTGTACATCCGAATTTTGCCTAGATAAGTATGAACTTGCGGGAGAATGGATAGGCAAATAACGGTAGGCTTGATGTCTCCGCTGATCAGTAGTTTGGTCTCTTCAAGATCATAGCATAGATGCGCTTCTCGCAAAACTTGCTCCAGCCACATCTCTGAATTCATACCAATGGCTGTGATACAATGCATATTCACCAGATGAAATCGGTCTTTTTTTATTCGTTTCCTTCCTGTGCTCAAGATGGCCACACGCACTTCTGCTGATTTTCGCTTTTCACGCTGTGAATGTACCCAGACGCCATCACTCTCACCAAATAACACTGGGGCTGAAATTTTTCCAGGCTCTTGCTGTTCACCATTTTCAAAGATACGTTTTCGTTGTGCTTCTTAGCCTTCAGCAATCCGGTTTCCAATTGTCCATGACATCCGCAAAACTGCACTATGACTGATGGGGATCCTGGTCAGCCAGCTGAGCTGATCTGCTTCGTGTCGATACGTCCCATTACAAGCTAGATATGCTCCCATTTCCTGTACCAGGCTACTCATGCGGTTATATCGTTTTATCCCGAACAGCTCGTTTATCGGTTTCCGCCGTTGTTTTTGTTCACCCAAGTATACGCACCGTTTATAGTGGTGCTCCTAAGCTACTGAGGAGCCAGCGTTCCTCTGTGCCTGCATTTCTCCATGCTTTGGGTACCTTTGCCGCCATCTGATTATCTAATTCCTGAATGCTCGCTTTTATCACTTCTTACCCTATTTCTATGGCTATCCCTTGTGCATATTCTTCCAACTCACTGGCAAGTACAGATTTATGATATTTTTTTTTCTTCATTTCCGGCTTTTATGGTTATACTAATTGGGACGGAGTTTTATGTCATTTGAGAGTTCCTTTCTGGTTTGTTTTTGACAAATTACAATTTTGATCGGAACTCTCTCTTTTTGCAAATTTCTTTTCTGTGGATTTTTGTGACTGTAACCAATTGTGTTGTTTTGATGTGTTGTTTTAATTTCTTTTTTGTTAATTACGGTTATAATCATTATTGATTCATTCAAAAATCGATGATGAGGGCTCACTGAAATAACCTAAAAATGGAAAATACAAAAAAAATCATTGCTGTTGGAATTGATCTTGGAACGACATATTCAGCGGTTGCTTTGGTTAATAAGCATGGAACGCCAGAGATAATTCCAAATTCTGAAGGTGAAAGACTGACACCTTCAGCTGTTTTTTTTGATGATGATTCAGTTGTTATAGGGCAAATTGCAAAAGATGCCGCAATTTCTGATCCTGATCGAGCGGTATTATTTGTAAAACGATTAATGGGAAACCCCAGTTGGTTTTTTGAACATAATTCACAAAAATTAACCCCTCCTGATATTTCCGCTCTTATTCTGGCAAAAATTAAGAAGGACACCGAATCTAAATTGGGAGAGAGCGTCCCCTGTGCTGTTATTACGGTACCAGCATACTTTGATGATGATCGAAGAAGAGCGACGATCACAGCCGGGGAGTTAGCAGGGTTTAAAGTGTTGGGGTTGATTAATGAACCAAGTGCAGCTGCAATCGCTTACGGATTTGATAGGGTAATCAAGGAAGAAATCGTCCTTGTATATGATCTAGGGGGCGGAACTTTTGATGCGACTTTGATGCGAGTGAATAACCAAAAGTTCGAGGTCCTTGCTACTGATGGCGAACACCAATTAGGTGGAAAGGATTTTGATGACCTTATCATCAGCTATTGTGTGGATGTATTCAAAAAGGAACATGGATTTGATCCAACGATAGACACCTTCGCATACCAGGAAATCCGAAAAGACGCGGAAAAAGTCAAGCGTGAATTAAGCACTCGCTCAAAATCGATGATGGTGATCAGATCGAAGGGAAAGAATGGCCGTATAGAAATTGACCGAGATGCTTTTGATGAGTTAATTCGTCCAAAACTTGATACTAGCCTTTATTTAATTAAGGATGTTCTAAAACAGGCTAAACTGGATGCCAGCAATGTCGACCGCGTTGTCTTAATAGGTGGGTCCACCAGAATTCCAGCGATAAGATCAATGTTGACAGATTATTTTGGAAAAGAACCTGATTACTCGATTAATCCTGATGAAGCTGTAGCCATGGGTGCTGCTTTGATGGCTGCAAAGAAAGTTCTTGAAATAAACACGGAAGATATTCCACAACCCGTTCTGGAAAAAATCGGGGGGTTACAAATTACAGATGTGACTTCACACAGTTTAGGCATTGAGGCTTTTATTCCGGGAACGAGTCAAAAGATTAATTCCATTTTGATTCCGAGAAACAGTCCAATCCCGACAGAAGTGTCAAAGGAATACATAACAACCCTTCAGGGTCAGACAGCAATTAAGATTACCCTATATCAGGGAGAGTTCGACGACCCAGATTTGTGTAATCCGGTCGGTGATTTCGTCTTATCTGGCTTACCTGCAAACAGGCTGCCAGGTTGTAAAGTTCGAGTGACCATCACCTGCGGCGAAAACGGTATTGTAGAAGTAACTGCTGTTGATATTGAATCAGGAGCAAAAATGCAAAAGCAGGTCACTTACAAAGTTGGAGAATCTACCGAAAAGGTTTCTGCCAAAAAAAAATGGATGAAAAATCAAAAAATTGAATAATAAAGATCCGGGTCATAAATGTAAAAGACGGATTGATAGGGAACGAATTGATTTGTATACCAGAATCACGATTACACAGATTAGATCTCAGAGTTAGAATAAAGTATCGGGGTCTTTTCTTTCGCTATCGCCGGAGCAAGCTCACGGCGTATTACGCGAAAGAAAGAGCGTCAGCCCCCTCTGCAAACAAGGAACCCACCGGCCCCGAACGCCGGTTGCGCTGCAAGCAGCGCGGTATTCTGCTTTCGCAATAAAGGAAACTTCAGAAAAGAGACTAATATTACTTTCTTTGTTGTACATAGTTGCATATAATATTGTCAAATAATATAATTGATTTTTACTATATTGGAGGAAATATGACAGATCAAAATCTATATCAATCCATCGGAGTTTCAGAAACAGCGAGTTTACAAGAAATTGAAGCAGCAGCAATCAAGAAATACAACGAAGCACGTAACTTAATAAATCATCATGTACCTGAAGTGGCGAACAATGCCAGTCAAGAATTAAACAAGATTGAAAAGGCGCGAACTATTCTTCTTGATCCCATGAAAAAAACTGAATATGATCGGACTCTTGGTATGGGTGGAGGAATTGGTGGTTTAGCCGACCCGTCGCAGATTTTGGGAAAGTTTTCCAATTTAGGAGGGTCAGTTGTTTCGCCTGGGATGAAAGGGCAACAAATCGCTCAAACCCAAAATACAGAGCAACAAACAGTTGATAAACTCGTTGCATTAAACGCTTGGATTTGCTCAAAATGTGCAACCCCAAATCCTAAAGGAACCAAGTTTTGCAAAAAATGTGGAAATGTAGTAGGGATGAATTGTCCGAATTGCGGAAAATTAATCGAGGCATCAGCTGAAAGATGCACTGAATGCGGTGTTTCATTAAAACAAGTAATAAAACAAAGCGAGATGGAAGCAGAAGCGAATGCTGGCCGTATTCAGGAACAAATGAGGGTTCAACCCATCCTTGCTGAAATGCAAAAACAATCAAGTTCTGCTTTGACTTTGTCTAATTTTTGGTGGATTTTGCTATCTTGGTTTGGGTTGATTCTGTGGATTATAAGTTACAGTAAAGCTGTAAATGTCTTGAATATGCAGGAAATTGATTCACCTTCCGCGGTTTTATTCAAAGAGAATGCCACGAAAGCACGCTCACGCGCAAAAACCAATTTGATCGTTGTCGGCATATTAATCATTTTGGTATTAATAATTTCTGCTATTAGTTCAAATTAGTAAGGGGAATAATGGGTACAAATAGAAATTCAATTAATCATTCAGCAATTATATATCCAACACAACTCTTAGATAAAGGAATTCCTCTTCCGTTTCTTGAGGGAAAATTTGTTGTCGATCAGGGCTGGTGTGCAGTTATCACTGAAGGTGGAGCGTTTAAAGAAATCTTGGAACCTGGAACTCACTTTCTTGGCAAATATAAGGTGTTTCGGGATGTTAAAGCCACCAAGGTTGATATGCGTGTGAAGACTCTCGAAGTGATGACTTGGGGAGAGTTTAATATTTCTCAACCGATCCCGGTTGAAGTAGATTTATCTCTTTCGGTTGAATACCGTGTTGCTGATCCTCGACGAGTAGCAACCGAAGTCACCACACCTCTTTGGTCACTTTTTGATCGGGTCATCAAAGCGGTTCGCGGGTCAATTGTCTACGCAACGATCGATGAGATTCGTACTCAGGGTGAGGGGATTGCCCGGACGACAATGGAAAATCTTAAGGCAATACACCTTCCGGATGTGATTGGTATCGAAGTATTAAATGTGTTAACAACAAAAATCAAAGCCACTGACACAGGGAATGATGCATTGGCTTCTTTCCAAAAGGAGCAATGGCAAAAGGTTCAGGAGTTCAGAATTGATAACGAGTTAATAGGGCAAACCGGTCTTTCTCCAGCCTGGTTTGCCATTAACCGCCCAGAACTGTATGCACAAATGATGGCTGGTAATACAGCCGTGATCACCCAAATGATTGATAAAGGTCTGTTGGATCCAGCTGGATTTTTAAACCAGGCCGCTGGTGCAGACGGTCTAAACATGAATTCTTCAAACATGTTTGTTCAGAACCTTCTTGGAAATACTTCCGGCATCTCACAAAATAGGCAGGCACAATCCCCAGGTGAGGCTGATTCGATTAAGCAGATTGCTCCTTCGGCTTCAGACAGCCGTTCCAGAATGAAGGAAGAGATTAACCTATTGAAAAAGGTGGCTGGGGCTATTGTAGATTCAAAACCGGGCGTTGATGATGATGGTATTCCAGATGGCACTTACAGTATTAAAATGGATTTTCCACGTAGTTCAGGTGGCGAAATCACATTATTTGTTTCTTGTCCAGAAAAATATCCAAAAATACCTCCTATTATTGAAATAGAAGTAAATGGTGAAGATACTCCATTCCAATCAGCCATTTTAAGAAGGTGGAATAACAGTAATTACCTGGTTGAAATTGTTCGTGAATTAAAACAATCCTTTGGTTGAGAGGGTTCCTATGACAGACAACTTTGATATGTTAGGCATCTCTAAAGAGGCGACCCCGGAGCAAATTCAAGAAGCTTTCAATAGAAGGAGAGTTGAACTGATCGCTTCGATTGATGATGATCAACAAAGGCAAGAAGCGATTGCCGAGCTACAAGAGGCTTTTGACGCAATTGGCAGAAGGAAAAGCCTGGCTTTAATTCAAGAAGATATTCCTCCAAAAAATATTGATCCATTATTGAGTATGGTGGACAATGTTAATTCTTCCTTGCATAATGAAACGAACCATTTTACCACTATTCCATGTGTCCATTGTGGTGCCAGAAATCTTAAGGAAGCCTTAATCTGCAACTCTTGTGGAAGGCATATCTCGCGGCCTTGTCCAAAATGCGGAAAGATACTGTCGATCGAAGCAAAAATTTGCCCTCGTTGTAAAACGATCTTACGTGAATTCGATGAATCCAGAATTTTTAATGCATCGCATGTAAAAGAAGTTAAGGACCTTGAGAGACATGAAACCCAAATTCGAGTTGACGCTCTTGAGGAGCACCATCAAAAAAGAGCTGTCTATGGTCTGGTTTTTTGGCTTGTTGTTGCAGTAGTGTTGGTTGGGTTGTGTGTCTTAACATTCTTTCTGCTTCCGACTATGGGTTTGAGTATTCTTCACTAATGAAAGGTACTGAAAGGTCTGCTTCGGAAGGTTTTGTGTGTCCCAATTGTCAAACCTTGAATAACCCAAATGCTGAGATTTGTATCAGTTGCGGAGTTCATTTTAATATTTATGACGAAGTCAAACTGGAAATTTCTGAAAGAATAAACGATCGCCAAACTGAATATTTAAAAATTGTGCGCGAGGACACTCAGCACAAATTAAAAGAAGATCAAAAGAGCTTGCAACAAGAATTTGTTAAGAAATTTATCTTACTATTTATTGTTGGAATTTTCCTTATTCCTGTGATTTGGGGATCGCTGAAAATCATTCAATATCAAAAAAATGCCCGACAGCAATTTCTAGAATCAAATTATCTAGCTGGAGTCGATTGCCTATCAATCAAGGATTATCTATGCGCTAATGATTCTTTTGAAAAAATAGTTTCGAAAGACAAAGATTATTTAGATAGTTCTAAATTACTTATCACTTCAAAGCTTCATATCGCTGAAGATTTATTTGAAAATAATCAAATTTCAAGAGCAATTGACATATTAAATACTGTAATATTGTTAGATGCTCAAAATACCCAAGCCCTATCACTATTGAACAACTATCACAAGTTGTTGGGGAAAGAATACAAGGATCAGGGCAATTGGCAGAGGGCTATTGATGAGTTTTCATCAGCGCTTGTTGCGATGCCAGACGATTTTGACGCACGTAGCGAGATCAATGAAATATATTCTCTTTGGATCAAAGAAGAAAAAATCAAGGGCGATATATTAATGGAGTGGAAATTACAAAGACAACTGGAATCGTTTAATAAAGAATAAGAAGGAACACAGGAGAGCTTAATGGGAAATTATTATGAAATTCTTGCCATCACTCCTCAAGCAAATTCTGAGGAGATCACGAATGCGATTGCAAACCACTACAATCAGGTCAGGCGTTTAATCAACCATCATGATCCGGGTGTTGTGAACCAGGCAAACCAGGCTCTCCTGATGTTGGAGCAGATGAAAGTTGTCTTGTTGGATCCTCAAAAGAAAGCCGAGTATGACATAAGTATCAGCACAGTTGGTGGTCTGGTAGACTCAACCGCCCATTCCACGAATATTCCCGGAAAAACTAATAATGGTATAGGAAATATCCAAAATAGTTTGGGAGGAAATGTCCTAAACGTGGATGGATGGATTTGTCCAAAGTGCCAACGGCTAAATCCAAAGGGAGCCTTGTTTTGCCAATATTGTTCAGAAGCGATAGGCAAGATATGTCCTAATTGCATGACTCATTATGAGAGTAAGGCTGCATTTTGTCCAAGCTGCGGAAAAAGTATTGAACAGGCTCAAAAGAAAAACCAACTGGCACAAGCGCTTCAGAATAAACAAATTCGTAAAAGGAATATTTCTCAAAAAACGTTTGAGAGCGCTTTCCCGGATGCGCAATATTATGAATTTTTGTCGGTTAGTAGTTTAGGTTGGGCAATTTTTTTAGGTTTAACAACCGTATTATTCACACTTGCAACCCTATTTAAAATATTCCTTTCCTTTTTCGATGACATCACATTCACATCCACTGGTTTTTCCACTTTAATTAGTGTAATTTCTGGAATAAATGGCTTCCTGTTATGGGTAATCTGGGCAGGAGTATGGGGAATATTCTATTATTTAATCAAGAAGAGAGGCTTAAAAGTTAGCCTTCCTGCACTGGCTGGATATGGTGTATTGTCGTTATTTGCCATGTTATTCCAGGGCGGATCACTGGTCCGTCAAGTTTATGGAGGTTATGCAAATCATTGGCTGCTCTTTTTGTCACTCGTTGCAGCTGTGTTGGTCGGACTGGGCGGTTATTTGTTCTCGAAAAACCCAGAAGTGATTAATCCCCCTGAGATAAATAAACCGTCTTACAAAAAAATTGAGTCGTATGTCAAGCAACTCTTTTCTCAATATGACAATTCAGTGTGGACTGTCACAGGGATCGGACTTGCTGAAGCCTTGTTGGTTATGATCTTTTCCCCATCAAGGGTTCTTCTTATAGGACTAATCGCTGGAATTGTCGGTTTCGCTGTCAGTTTTCAATTATTTGTTGTGTCGTTCCGATCAAACCGGTCATTTGAAAATCAAAAAATCAAATTCAGCAGTCTGCAACAATCAGAATCCCAAGAAGTTAGCCAACTTGATAACGAAATTGAGGAGATCCAAAAACAGATCAGTGATTTGGATTAAGAATCGATTTGAATAAATCATAGAGTCAGGGAATAGGAACCGATATGACGCAAGATTATCCTTATATCTATACCACTGCTGAGGAAGTTGTTAAAGAAGAATCCTCGTTTGATAATGAACAAGGCATTACATATAAAGAAGTAAAAGGGGAACATTCGATATGGGCAGCTAGGGTTCCATTCGTTCCTTCTATGATGTCTGAAGATTTTACTCGCTTAGGTATTAAGCGGATTACCTTTATCCAACAGAGACAATTTCGATTCATTTATGACCTTGCCAGAGCTCGAGAAAATCGAGCAACATTCGAACTCAGGTTCATATCCAGCCCAAACCCCATGCCGGGTCAACCAAATTTAATCGATATAGTCTTTTTTGGCAAAGTATTTTGCAAAAAATCTCATGGTGGTCAGGCAATCGCAGAAAGGTTATGGGAAAAGTTCATCAGTAATTTCCCTTTGGAAGACCCTTTTGGTTATCCGATCGAACCAATCGTCAACCCATCAGAGTTTATGCGCTATTATCAACCGTTGTCTTTCCAGGAGATGAATCTCTCAAATCTTATGGAAATTCGGAAATTCGAAGACATGCCTATCCGTTCCACGGCAGCCATGGGCAGAGTGGAACGCAAAGGGGATTACATTGCTCATCCTTTCGTGCCGAGTGATGATTTTAATCCGATGGGTCGATTTTTTGTAGCCCTAGCCTCGCAACCGCAAAAATGCTATGTGGGGATTAACATCCGTCCAACCCGCATGTGGGATCAGGAGATTTATAATGTCAGTTTCATGATCGGCCAATTCGGAAAAACCGCCACAGAAGATGATGATGTTACTGAAGAATATATCCGCACGCGTTCGAAAATCGGAATTTACGTTTATACAAAAATGATGCAAGCCAGAGAACAGTTGTTGACTGTTCATGTTTACCTGGTAGGTGAACGGGAATCCCCTTATGGATTGGCTGAAGCACTCGGATCAGAAATGATGGGAAATGCTGATAACGTGTATCCCACGATGTGGACTTCTGCTATTCCTGTTGATGAAAAAGAAAGACAGTCGGCGTTAAACAACCTCAAATTCTTTGAACAGGAAAACTGGGGTTACAGCATTGCCCCTAATCCCCTGGCGCGATTGCGGTACTTGACCACCCCTGAGGAGGCTTATGGTGCCTTCAGATTGCCAGTTCCTCCCGAATCAGGGTACATGCCGGGTGTGCTGGTGAGGAGCGAGCCCTTTGTCGCACCCGCAGACGAGCTTGAGCTGCGTGAACAAGCTCGTGCCAATATGGACGATATTCAGGCCGAGTCTCACAATCAGCAAAAACAAGAAAAAGTTTCTCTAGGCCATATTTATCACCGCGGAAAAGTGACCACCGGTGAATTCCGGATCAATATCCGTGATTTACCCAGGCATACCCTGATTGGCGGCTCAACCGGTTCAGGCAAATCTTCTACCATTAAACATATCCTGTCACAACTCTATCTTGATTACAAGATTCCCTTCCTGGTATTGTATCCACTGGATAAACCGGATTATCGCGAATTAATGGGTTTCAAGGAAATCTCCAAGGACTTGCTCGTTTTTACGCTTGGTGACGCGCGTACATCGCCATTTCAGTTTAATCCTTTCGAGGTTCCCAAAGGAATCTTATTGAAAACGCACCTGTCGAAATTAATGCGAGCCTTCATGGCTGCTTTCAGCCTTCAGGATCCTTTACCAATGATCTATCGCGAAGCGTTGAGACGTATATACCGTGAAAAGGGTTGGAATTTATTGACCGATGTTGGCGATCCGAATCGTAAATATCCGATCATGACCGATTTCTTTGCATCCATTCAGGCCATCACCGAAAGCCTTCAATATGGCAAAGAAGTGAAAGACAATGTAAGACAGGCGTCGGTAATCCGCATTGCCGATCTTCTGGAAAACGCTGGGCACGTCCTCAACGTTGAAAAGTCGATGGATATGTCTGTGATTCTGAATCATCCCACCATCATGGAAATTGGTCGAGTGGGGTCCACTCAAGATACCACTTTGCTGATGGGCTTTCTGTTGATGCGCTTTGCTGAGGAGATTGAGCGGAATCCTCGTCCGGTAAATCATCCACACATCACGGTTGTTGAAGAAGCGCACCGTCTGATGGCTGAATCGAGATCTGTTTCTGGTAGTGGAGACTTCACTAACACCGCTGGGGAGGATTTTTCAAATATCTTGGCAGAAGTTCGTGGTTATGGCGAGGGGATCATTATTGCTGAACAAATCCCAGCTCTATTGGTCAAGGGGGCAGTTGGAAATACGTATGTAAAGATCATGCATTGGCTGGAAGATACTCAAAGTTTCAATGAATTTGGCAGTATCATGAACTTGTCGGATAAACAAAAAGAATATGCCCGCACATTGACACCAGGTTTTGCTATTGTCAGAAGTCCTTTTGGAAAACCTGTTCACATAAAAGTCCCTGAATTTGGTGATCAAGCAAATTATAATAAAGAAATTGGAGCGGAGATTTCTGATGCCGAGATTTCTGTGATGATGGAACAGAAACGAAAGCAACTTTCTTTACACGTCATTTCACCTACGGGGATTGATACCTCCCTGTTTTCAGGAATGAGGGAAGAACCGGAACCTCAAAAATCAAATGATACGAAAAAGACAAATTGGTTTTTATCCATTCCGTTACAGACCTGTGTTTATTGTGAACCGTTAATACAAACAGGAAAATGTAAGTACATCCAGAGGGTAAATAACCGTCTCTTGAAGGATCAGGCGCTGCTCAAGAATAGTTATAGTATCATTGAAAAAGTGGAGCTGGATTCATCTGCCAGCGTGGAGAATTCAATCCTAGCCATTGTGGCGTTGGTAAAAGAAAAATTAACCGGTTTGAGCAATGAAGAAACATTTGAAGTTTCTTATTGTTTTCTCGCCTTCATATCTGACCGGATATTACATGAACAAAGGGATGAAACGAGCAAGAATATTCGGGAAAACTGCCGACGTCTTCTATATAATTTTGCCAAGGTAAAGAGGAAGGGGTTATCATAGAAAGAAAAATCTCAAATCCAATAAATTGAATATTTTTGACTTTTAGCATATAATCTTTATACAGTTACATTAGGAATATTATCAATCCATCATCATATTTAAGGAGGAATAAAATGTCTTTCCAATGCCCAAATTGTGGTTTTATAAATTCGGATGACGCAACATTTTGTACAAACTGTGGAAATCCTTTTTCCACTGGTCAGATGCCAATGGGGAGTTCATCTGGCATGCAGGTTCAACAAAAGATGTGTGTTAGTTGCCACAAACCGATTAATGTAACTTTTACCACCTGCCCATTCTGCGGTGCTGTTCAACCAACCGCAGGGGTTTCAACCATCCCAGGGGCTCCTGTTCAATCAGGAACAAAAAACAAAACGACGGCTGGTTTGCTGGGGATCTTCCTTGGATCATTTGGCGTTCACAAGTTTTACCTTGGTCAGAGTGGTATGGGAATCCTATATCTGGTGTTTTGCTGGACGGGTATTCCAGGAATAGTTGGTATTATTGAGGGTATCACCTATCTTACTATGTCAGATCAGGCTTTCTTACAGAATTACCACTAACATTTTTATTCACTTTTCTATGGTTTTCTGGTTTACCAGAGAATATTATGATTTTTTGAGTCCTCATTACTAAGCGGTTTAACGCTGAGTTAAAGGAGAGTGCAGTGGATGATTATGAAGTACCAGTCAGCGACACACCCGATTTTGATTTGTCTGATACAACGGAATTCTTCGAAGTGGAATTGATTGAGCTGGAAGATGATGTGTCGGATGAAATTCCCCTTCAGGAAGACGGAGATACTTTCCAGGAACCCGAGTTTTCAGAGAGTGGATTAGAGGGGGGTGTTGGGGGAAGTGTGGATGTTGATTCAACCGACGAGGTTGATTTTGTTGATCTAGACAGTAACCTATCAGGCACCGAGCAAGTAGAATCTCCAGTTCATGATGGACCAACTCTAGAAATCCCTCAAGAAGAAATCAATTCTCAATCAGATCAGGTGAGATCGGAGCAGATTCTCGATGCTGAAGAGTTTATATCCGAAACTGATCATGCTCAAGAAGCCGAAGCGGACAATGCTGTTCCAGAAACTACTTCTGAACAAGCACCCGAAGTAGAAGAGACTGTAATCGAACCCAAACCTGAGCAGGTAAACGAAGACGACCAACTAGATTCAAAAACCGCACCTGAAATTATCCACGCTAGGGATGAAGTCAGACCTGAAACGTTAAAACCCAATGTAGTTTACGAGCGGAACGGTTATGAATACAAGACCGATGAACTGGGTCGTACGCAATTGGTTACGGGAGACCTTAACCTTACTGAAGGGAATCGGACGCAATTGCAAACCGAGGTAGGCCATATGGGCGTGGATGGGGATGAGGGCGGTCACTTGATTGGAACGCGCTTCAATGGTCCGACAGATGCTTTCAACCTCGTGCCACAAGATGCCAATCTCAACCGTGGAGAATGGAAAACCATGGAGAACTCTTGGGCTAATGCGTTATCTAATGGCCAAGACGTTAATGTGATGGTTAAACCGGTTTATGGCGATGATTCCGTCCGCCCTAAGAGCTTTGAAGTGATATCCCAAGTGGATGGTGAATTGACTTATACAAGTTTTTTTAATCGACCTAGCATGGAAACCAAAGGAGAGAAAAGTGTCTGAACCTTTAGAAGCGTTATACCCCAGAATCGGGCAGACCATCATGAATTTAGTCAAGATAAAATGGGATGAAGTAAATATCCGGGTTTTGGCAAAACCAGGTGTGATTCAACTTAAGTGTTATTCAATTAATCAAGCTGTGAATTCCAAGGATAGCTTTGCCCCAAACCGGGACTTGGTGGATTTGTTTAGAGAATTGCACGAACGTATGGTACTTGAAATGAACGATGATTGGAAAACCGCGGATTTCAAACTTAAGCACGAAGGTAAGTTCGAGATCAACTTTGGGTATGAGGGCTAGGTTATGGATTATTCTTCTAGTAGTGATGATGTAGTAGGTGACAGTGGTCTAGTAATTGACGAACCCAAGTCATCAGCGAAACTCACGAAAGTATTGAATTTGAATGCATTGAGATGTCTCATACCATTGATACGGAAAATAATACTTCTGTAGACCAAACTTCGGCCATAGCTGGTAATGATGTATCAGATCATATGGCATCGAAGTGCCAGGCAGACCTAAAACCGAAGCGCTTGAGATTCTGGTTACTCATGAGATTTGGATACTTGGTAAATACTCCATAAGAGTTCCGGAAGGTTGATACTTAAACGACGCATGATGACTGATTCTCCCTTTGAGACTTCAACTAATAATCTGGATTCCACCGATTTATCCTCCGAATATCAGGACGTGGATATAGATGCAGATACAGAAATTAATCTACAAGTTGAGGAGGCATCTGAACGATTGTCCAATATTCCAGAGATTCAGTCTGAGAACTGGGTAATGTTAGATGAGGTCCAGAGACTTGAAACCTTGCAGAATGTGGAGAACCAAATGGCTGAAATCCAGGGTCGCCCAGCCTTACCAATTCAGGAAATTGATCTACCTGCAAACACCTTCGGTCAGTATGACGGTAAGAACATTCAAATCAATGGCGAATCAATAATGGATAACAGTATGCCTGTAAATGATTTTGTGGATACAGTCGTTCACGAAGGTCGACATGCATATCAGGATTATGCGATCCAGAATCCAGGATTTGATGTTAATTCGGAGAAAGTCAATCAATGGGCTGAGAATTTTGAACCTGGGAATTATCTTACACCTGAACAATTTGGACAGGAATTATATATGAACCAGCCAGTGGAGTTAGATGCTTGGAGTTATGCTTCCAGGATTACTTCGTCTATCTATCTGGACAGACAAGGTAGGGATGTATAAGATGGACGATCAAAAAACTATTCAAAGATTAATTGAAGAATTTGGTTATTCAAAAGTTAAAGCAAAGCTGATCTGGCAAAAGATCACAGAAATTTCACCAAACCTTTTTGTGGTATTTGAGGATTGGTGGAATAATGGAAAGCAACCCAATATTTCCATTGAAAGCATTTCTTTTGAAGATCTTACAACCGATTTCTCTATGAACGCTTTAGCTGCTTTTCTTACGTTGGATTGGTTGACTCGTGATCCAAAAACTGCCAAAGAATCCTTGAGAAAAGGTCACGATATAATAAATCTGAAATGAGATTATTATGGATAAAAAAAATAGCAGTAATTTTTTTATCTGAGGACCATTACCAGTGGTGTAATATCTGTTTGTTGCTCTCCTTAGTTTTCCACAAAAAAAACAAAAACCATATTTTTGTATACAAATTATGAAGATTCAGGGCACTAACTGGGTGAAAATTATATAAGAAAAAACTTTGAAGAGGTTTAGAAGCCATTCGTAAAGGATAAATCAGCTGATGGAGCAACAACTATTAGACAGTTGAATGACGATGTATTTGAAGCCTTATGCCTATCCAGGATTATTGAGCCTACATCTAAGCTGGACAGTATACGTGTAATGTCAGATATGGGAATTGAACCAATTGACAGAAATAAACTATATCGATGTTTAGCCAAGGCAGCAGATCAGAATTACAGAAAAATAATCAGCCAAGCCTGTTTTGAGCATGTTGGAGGGGATAAGCTAGCGCTCATTCTCTACGATGTTACCACCCTGTATTTCGAGACACAAAAAGAAGATGATTATCGGAAACCAGGGTTAAGTAAAGAACGCAGATTAGAACCACAGATCATTATTGGACTACTGGTGGATCAAAGGGGCTTTCCCCTGGGTTTACACAGTTTTGAAGGCAATAAAGCAGAAACAAAGACCATTTTGCCTGTAATAGAAGCATTTCAAGCCCAGCATGGGCTAAAAAAGATTACCATTGTGGCGGATGCGGCCATGCTCAGTGCGACCAATTTGGCAGCCTTCACGGAAGCCGGGTACACCTACATTGTGGGTTCACGGCTTCATAAGATCCCCTATGAGCTGACAGAATTTCAAAAGACAGGTGAAATGTTTGATCAACAAATTATAGTCTCACAGCAGAACGGATATCGAGTAATCTACCAGTATCGAACGAAGCGAGCTGCATTGGATCTCCGAAATATTGAAAAACAGATTACCAAGGCTAAAAAGGCGATCAACGGACAGATACCAGCCAATCGAATGAAGTTTTTGACAATCCAGGCAACCAGCAAACAACTAAATCAGAAATTGATTGATAAAGCGAGAGCACTGGCTGGGATCAAAGCATATGTAACCAATCTGGATATCCCGGATGAAGAGGTGATCGCTTATTACCATCAGCTTTTTCAGGTGGAAGCTTCATTTCGAATGGCTAAATCTGATCTGAAAGCCAGACCCATCTATCACCGCAAGCGGGATGCAATAGAAGCGCACCTTACGATCGTGCTGGCTGCTTTAGCGATAAGTAGAAACATTGAATATCAGACAGGTGTCAGTATAAAGAAATTTGTGAAGTTGGTGCGACCTCTGCGGTCTGCATTTGTTAATATCAACGGATTAGACTTTTTGGTTTCGCCAGAGGTATCTGATGAAGTAAAAAGTGTTCTAAAAAGGTTAAACTCAGGACACTAAAATGAGAAACTCAGGTGAAGAACAATCTTGTGACATATTTATTAGTTCTTGTAGGTACGCTAGCAGCCAGTTTTATCGCTTCATTAGGATCCATAGCCTGTGGTATTGGAATTCTTGTGACTGTCCCCTATTCATTCGCAATTATGGGACATTTCTATGGCCAGGCATACTTAGAAGCAAAAGGTTTAGAAACAGTCTAGTGTCTCAATAACGAGAAAATCCCTCAAGATTTAAATTTTTGAGGGATTTTTTTATTCATGAAATTCTTCTACTTGATAGATTGAAACATCCAGGAGTTTTATTTTCCATCGATCCGGACGATCCCCCATTTTTCGACAAAGATGTGCCAGGAAATCTTCCGGATCTGGAAGCTGTTCCCAAACCTGAGGTAAAAAAGTGGCTTTTCGAAATCCATCCTTTAAGATCACCCCATCAACACCCGGTCTTAACAAACCAGGTAGTTCCTGTGGATTATCATACTTTAAATTGAATGGAGCAGTTAATCGGGATATTTCAATGTGTAGATCATGAATTTCGCTGATTGTTACAGGAGGAAATCTGTAATCTTCTAATGCAGCGGCTACAGCATGATATTGAACATCCTTTACCAACGGTTGATAGGCTTCCAATGCACCAATACAACCACGTAACTGTCCATCACTTTTTCTGTGTAAAGTAACAAAAGAAGCACCATATTCACGAAGTAGTTTTGAATAATTAGTTATATCCAGATCAACTACCCGTTTATTCTGTGTAGCATTTACAATTGCTTCCCGAGCAACAGTCAATAAAATCTTCTTATCCTCATCCGATAAGCGCTCATTCACATCTTTCTCCTAATCGAAAATAATCTCGATCATGATACAACAACGGATCTCCTTGCTCAGCCTTTGCAGCCACTACTTCTGCAATAAAAAGTGTTGATATTCCCAGGTTAATTTCATTAATTACAACGCAATCCACCCATGCCAATCCATCCGAAATCAATAATGATAGACTTCTAAGAGAAAAGGTTTCGAGATATGCAAAACGATCTTCATTTTCTCCCTTAATTCCAGCAAAACGATCACTGATTTCCTTTTGTTGTGAAGAAAGTATTGTCACCCCAAATTCATGTGATTTCTTAACCAATTCACAGGTACGAGTATTATTCGCTAGCGTTACAACAACCAATGGCGGTTCAACAGATACAGAAGTAAAAGAATTAACTGTCATCCCGTGGGAAATACCCTGGAATTGGCTGGAAACAATTGCTACTCCGCTTGTCCAATTTCTCATAACTTGTTTTAATTCTTCAGATGTAATGCTCATTTTCATCCTTTTTATTGATAAGTGATTGTTAAATTTGATTATACTTTTTTCATGTATATTTATAATGGATAATCTAAGCTTTTTAAGTGAATTTGTTCATTTTGACTCTATTTCATTTACTTGTAATCAAAAAATAAGAATGGTACTATCTAAAAATGTTCAAAAGTAATCGGATTGATACGAAATCTTCCCAAAAAGGAAAAAACAATTTTCATGCTGGAAATGCAGTTCTAAGTATTATTGGAATTTCAATCCTGGCTGCCACCATTTTCACCATGTGGACACCATCCAACTTGTTTTCCAACCAGATGCAAAATATTTATGACATCTGGCAATCGCAATCCAATGCAGTCTACCCCACACCAACGCAACTACCTCCTGCCCGAATCGGTATTGTATCCGGACATTATGGAAATGACTCTGGTTCAGTTTGTTCCGATGGATTTACTGAAATGGAAGCCAATTTAAGAATTGCTACGCTGGTTGTCCAAAAATTAAGAGGTTTGGGGTACACTGTTGATTTATTAGAGGAATTTGATCCCAGATTAGACCAATATGCCGGGCTAGTTTTGGTATCTATTCACAATGATTCCTGCGAGTATATCAATGACGAAGCAACTGGTTTCAAAGTTGCAGCCCCTGCTGAAAGTCAATATCAAGATCGATCTGAAAGATTAGAAAAATGCCTTATCCACCGCTATCATGAAATCACTGGTTTAAAATTTCATGTCAACACCATAACACCTGACATGACCAGCTATCACACATTCAGTGAAATTAGCAGTGAGACTACAGCAGCAATTATTGAGACAGGTTTTTTAAACCTTGACGAACAAATCATTCGTTATCAACCAGAATTAGTTGCGGATGGTATCGTTGCCGGTATAGAATGTTTTATTGGCAAAGAAAACGTCCCGGATAATTATTTGTCAGAGATGCCATAATGGAAAATTCAACTTCTACAGCCCCACAGGCACTATCAAAAGCCCGTGAGCATTTACGCTCCAAAAATATTCCGGAAGCTCTCCATTGGGCAAAGGTACTTATCCACATAGCCCCAGATAAAGAAGAGGGATGGCTGATTCTGGCAGCTTGTTCTCAACCAGAAGATAGTGTCAGATATCTTATCAAGGCATTGGAAATCAATCCCGGTTCTCAACGTGCACGTCAGGGAATGGATTGGGCAATCAAACGACTGAGAAAACTGAAACAAGAACAACAAACCACTGTCACAAATCCTCCATCAGAGCAAATGAAAGTGACCAAACCAGCGACCAGACAATCTAAATCACTATCTGGGAATACGGTATGGATAAAAGTAATAGGTTTGATCGTTTTTTTGTCTCTGATTATCTTTGGTACCTGGTTTGCTTTTCCAACGATAAAATCAGTATTTGCAAAGCAACCAGTTTCACAAAGACCGGATGGAGCGATTCAAAAGCTGACAATCACACCTACTGCCACTGCAACCGCAACCTCCACAGCCACAGCAACTGCAACAGCAACCGCCACAGCAACTCCAACCAACACGCCAACGTTTACTCCTACTTCAACTGCTACACCTACGTTCACCCCCACTTTTACGCCCAGACCAACGATGCCAACAAATTCTGGGGTTGAAATTCCCGCAGAAGTCGATGAGAATACCCGTTGGATCGACATTGATTTAAGTGATCAAATGTTGTACGCCTATATCGGAGAAAATGTAGTGAATTCATTTCTTGTTTCCACAGGTACCTGGAGAACCCCGACAGTGATTGGAGAATTTCATATCTGGGTGAAATATCGATATGCTGATATGCGCGGGCCTGGATACAATTTACCTGATGTCCCATACACAATGTATTTTTATCAGGGATATGGTATTCATGGTACTTATTGGCATGATAATTTTGGGACACCAATGAGCCATGGATGTGTGAATATGCGAACACCTGAAGCTGGATGGTTATACGATTTTGCTTCCGTTGGCACGCTGGTGAATGTACATCCGTAACAAAGGTACTAATTGGTGAAATTAATTTTTGAAGACAAACCATTGTCCAGACGGGAATTTCTAAAAAGATCTTCCTGTGGACTTTTGGGTTTAATGGTGCTTCCACATCTGGATGATCATTTCTTTTCAGGAAATCAAACTTTCTTCTCGAACCTGACTCCATCTCATGGTAGAGTGATTTCGTCCTCGGTTGATGTATTCCAATCACCATCAAGAACATCAAAATTAGTCGGTTCTCTCTGGCAAGATCATGTCCACCCCATTATTTCAGTCACTGTCGGTGATGAAGAACCAGCTTACAATCGGATTTGGTATGAAATGGGTGATGAAGGTTTTGTTCACTCTGGTGATATTCAACCTGTTTGTATTCGCACAAACCCCGAAGTGGAAGAAATTTCTTCCAATGGTCGACTAGGAGAGATAACAGTACCTTTTACGAATGCAGTCTGGCATCCCAAATCAATACATCTGATTACCTATCGTTTATATTATGGAACAGTATTTTGGGTAAAAAGTGCAGTCCGGGATGATAACCAGAAGCTCTGGTATAAAATTGCAGATGACAAATGGAAAATTCATTATTATGTGGAAGCCACTCACATGCATCTTTTTGCTCCTGATGAAATTACGCCAATCTCCCCTGAGATTCCGGGCGATCAAAAATTAATCGAGGTTCGACTACAGGAACAAACAGTAATTGCCTATGAGAAAGGTATTCCAGTTTTTTTTGCGAAAACCGCAACAGGAGCACGCTTTATTAATGGCGATTATCGTACAAAACCAGGCATCTATAGTACCAATCGAAAACGCCCTTCACGCCATATGGCGGCTGGTGATCCTGCAGCACCCAATAGCTACGATCTGCCAGGAATTCCATGGGTGACATATCTTACTGAGAGTGGCGTTTCATTCCACGGAACATATTGGCACAATGATTATGGAAAACCAAGAAGCCATGGTTGTATCAATTTAACCCCGGCTGATGCACAATGGATTTATCGCTGGTCATCACCAGTCGTGCCATTTGGTGAAGAAACCTACATGGAAAAAACTGGAACAAGAGTAAATATTTTCTAGACTAATCAACAAACAAATGGACAAGCTTGTTCAAATTCTTTGAAAATATTAATACTAATATGTTATTCTTTATTTGAGGAAAAATATTAATGTTAAAACACGCTTTATTTACTGGATTAGTCTTTGATGAGGACGACAACCTTGTTGAAAACGTCTATATTGGACAGGATCCTTGTTATGTTGTCAATGATCATGGATTTAAGCGTCATATATTATCAGAAACGATCGACCGACAGGTACTTGATCAGATGAGAGAAATGATTGAAGGGAAAGAAGATTTAATCAGTCAACAAGCAGCAAAAATGATTGGACAGGATGATATTTTTACCTATGCAATGATTGCAAATCAATTAAAAAATATGGACAATCAATTTGATAAATTATTTGAAACAGGAATTCCGGAAGAAACCAGATCCTATATGGGTTTGATGGGATTTAAAATCGTGGTTAATGTTCATGGAGATGTCATCTCTGTGAATCAACCAGGAATTGAATCGGGTGATGAAGGAGAGTAAACTTTTCCATTTTTAAAGTTTTGATACAATTAATTAAGAACGATAACCTTTCTAAGATCTGGAGCAAAAAAACAGATGCCGTCTGAATTTATTATTGATGTAAATGAATCTGATTTTGAATACGAAGTACTCGCTTATTCCCAAAACACACCGGTTGTTGTGGATTTCTGGGCTACCTGGTGCCGCCCATGCAAAACGCTCAGCCCATTATTAGAAGCAATCGCTTATGAAGCAATGGGTAGTTTCAGATTGGCAAAAGTAGATGTTGATTCAAACCCTAACCTGGCTCTTCAATTTAGTGTCAGAACAGTTCCAACCGTCAAAGCATTCAGTGGTGGACAGGTTGTCGGTGATTTTGTTGGGGCTCAACCAGAAGAACGTGTTAGATCTTTTATCAGCAATATTACACCTCCCAGCAAAGATAGTTTGGCTCAAGAAAAGGGATTAAGCCTCCTGGCAAACCATGAATGGGCAGAAGCGGAAGAAAATTTCCTTGAATTAATTGAACAATATCCGGATCGGCCAGAAATATTACTAGGTCTTGCAAAAGCACAACTGGGTCAGGGAGACCCTTTCGAACCTCTGTTAATTTTACGAAATTTTCCATCCAGTAAACAATATGCTGCTGCTGAAAAATTGTTACCTTACGCAGAAGCGCTCGGCTATCTGAAACAAAATAATTTACCCCAGGAAAATGATCTGGACTTTGCTTTTTCCAATTGTATTCGTTTAGCATCCAGGAATAATTTTCCATCTGCAATGGATGGTTTATTGGAAATTCTCCGCCAAAATAAAAAATATCGTGGCGGCATAGCGCAAAAAGTAATCCTCGCCTTATTTGAATTGTTAGGCGAGGATGATGAGCTTACCAAATCTTATCGTGCGGAATTAGCTTCTATCCTTTTTTGAGATGGTACGATTTTTGATCCTTTAAAGGTCAAATTCATTTCGATAATGTCAGCACTGTCCAGGTAGTAGGATCGACTAATTTTCGGTTTCCTAAATTTGAAACCATGCATTGCTGAACATTTTCGCTGGCATTATCATTATCAGACACAGATAAACCGAAACCATACTGTTGACCACTGGCAGGTGTGATACTGAAAACTTTCCATGGAATTGCGACTTCTACCCGATAAATTCCGTCACTCTTTGATGAAGCTACGATTGCATCAGTAATACTGCCAGCTTTTCCGGATGGGAACCAGAGGTACACTTCTTTTTCACCATCAACTCCACCTTTCCCTGGTGATATCCCGATCTGAAAATCATCCGAACTCAAGCTGGTTGTACTTAAGTCATTATACAGATTGGTATCAAACAGAATTTCAATGCTGTCACCTTTATAGATATCCTGACCGGATGCATTTTGTACGTACTTATCGTCCAGAACTTTTACTGCCAGATATAAGTAGGTTTCATTCCAACTGACTGCAAAGGATCCTTCCAAATCATCGGAATCTTCCCATTGACTGGATCCATAAACCACATATTTTGCCGGATATTTGGTCGCATCCCATTCATCCCAAATCGAATCAAAAACAGGTGGTGTTTTCATATATTTTCCAGTTACCCAGGTTCCTCCCCTAACAGTTACTGCAGTATTGGTCGCAATTGGTGGCAGTGAAGTGTTTGTAGGAGGAATTACAGTCGGATATGCAGTGATTGTCGGTAAAGCTTGCATAGTCGCTTCTGTTACAGCATTCGTCGGTTGAACTGTTGGTAATAATGGTTCTAATGTATTGACTGCAAAATCCTGTGGTGTGTTGGTGGCCAGACTTTCATCTACTGAAAACAAAGCAGTCATGGTGTAGTTAGGTGTAGGAAAAAAAGGTGTAGGATTTAGATTCTGAAAAGATAAATTACATCCTGAGAAACTCACAACGATAAGGAGCGCAATAACAGCTTTAATCCTTGTTTTTCGCATAATAGACCTCCTGAAATCAATTAGATTATAGAACATTAGAATGAAAAAAATACCCCTTTATTTTATGACGATGAAAGTGTATTTTTTGTTCCAGGGTTTGATCTATTATTTTCCCAATCTTCTCTTGTAATTTCCAGATAGGTGTCCCATGGCTCTAAATACGTGGGCTGTGGTTTACTGATGAATCCCAATTTTCTGTATAAATTCCATGCCTTTACATTGTCTGGATGTGGATCCACGTAAACTCTTTTGGCTTTTCCCTGAATAAAAACTTGTTCTATTGCAAATCGAAGTGCGTATTTTGCAATACCTCTGCCTTGAGTTTCAGGAAGTAATTTGATATCTAAAGCTGCCGTTTTATGTTTTTCATCCAAATGATAGAAAGTTTCTCCACAATAAACAATCTCATCGTGATAGATTGAATAATGACAACGATTTGGTTTGGAAATTGCCCAGGGTAACCACTCCATTCGTTTTGGCAAGGTCATTCCAAATCCCTGTGGGTAGCCAACAAATGACATGACCCCACCATTATTCCACAAAGACATGAGGTTTAACAAATCTTCCTGGGAAGTCTCTTTGATGATTATCCTGGGTTCCATTTTGGAGCTATTAATATGATCTTCTTAAATGCAAAAAATATCCTGAGAAAAGGCTATCTATAATTATTCAAATTTTAGCTAATAAAAAAATCTGTTCGACAAATAATTCTTATGAATCGATCGGATTAATCTGATAAAACCTTGACATCATCATCTTCAGTCGAAGAAATTTCAATTGATTCATCCAGTTCTTCTTCTTCTTCGATAAATGAAAAATATAATAATATTCTGCCTAAAACAAAAAGGGTAATGGCAAATAACACATATTGTGCAATATTCGACATGTAAAAGCTGACAATTTCAAATTCATTACCACTAAATGCTAACTGCCCCTGCTGCATCATGGTGGAAATATAGTTGGCGGAATAAATTGCTGCCCAAATTGAATAAACTACGAGCAATCCTGCAATGACATAAAGAACTGTGCTTAATACTGGTAATTTCTTTTTATCCATAATAAATACCTTCCTGAATTTTTTATACGGTATCAAAACCCGTATTTTTATTTTTCCTCCCTCTACAAAATATGAAATGAACAATTATTTTATCTTCTGTCACTTTTAAAAGGTAAAGACAGTTCATTTTCGATCTTTGAAGAAAGATGAGTTATTGTATCACTTCTAAAGAAACCCTACCAATGGTTCAGATCCGATTTCAATCAATATTTTTATTGGTATCAATCTGTCAGTTCTTTTGGTTAATCAAAATTCTGAGACCTTCTTGTAATATTGACAAGAAGAAAAATTATTTCTCATTCAGGGTTAACATTACAACGCATTCAATATGATAAGTCTGGGGAAACATATCAAATGGAGTGATTTCAACCAGGCGATATCCCCCTTCAATTAATCTTTTTAGGTCCCTGGATAATGTTGAAACATCACAGGATACATAAACAATTTTTTGTGCCTTATAGGCTAAGATTGATTCCAGGGTTTTGGGGTCGACACCCGCTCTCGGCGGATCTAAAAGGATCGCTTCTGGTTTAATATCCAGTTGGGGAACAATTTCTTTTACCGGGCCAACATACAAATTTATGTGATCGTACTCATCAAGATTAATAGCAAAATCATCACAGGCGGAGGATGATTCCTCAACTGCATCAATCAATTCATACTGATCCGCCAAAAATCGAGTAAATAAACCTACCCCACAATAAAGCTCCAACAATGACTTTCCTCTGGTTGGCAAATAAGCACAGACAAGATCAATCATTTTCTCAGCCTGAGTCGTATTCACCTGAAAAAATGATTCTGCAGAAACATGAAAATATTGATCTTTTATCTGATAAAACAGGTGGTCCTCGCCTGCCATCACAATTTTTCCGATATCACTCAAATGAACAACTGAAACAGGCACATCCAATTCCAATGAAGGTATCTCCACGTAATTGTCACTTTCCAAAATCAGCATAATCTCTTCTTGCAAACCTTCCCGAATGTGAATTCTCTTCAATCCGGGGAATTGCTCCAGATCTAACATTTTCCATGTTTGCAGAATTTGCTCGCCAGGAAGAAGACAATCATCAACAGGAATTATCTGGTTTGAGCCAAAAGCTTGAAATCCTAACTTTCCATTCACATTGACTGAAAATTGGACATTATTTCGGTAGTGAAATTCATTCAGAGATGGAACAATATCCCTTAATAATTGTTCACTGAAACCGGGAACTCTGGAGAACTGCTCCAGAACAACCTGTTGTTTCAGTTTCAATTGGTCAGCGTATTCCATATGCTGGTAATGACATCCACCACATTGAGAAAAATACTTGCAGGGAGGATTAATCCTGTTTTTACTGTTTTCTACCACTCGAATTAATGAAGCCCTGGCGTATCCTTTTTTGTTTTGAGTAACCTGAATATCTACTATTTCCTCTGGTAATACAAATGGTACAAAAACAGGTCGATGATCCGGCAATCTTGCTAAAAATTCTCCCCCATAGATTGGTTTTTCGATTTTTACTGAAAATTGACCTGATTTAATATCCATTTTCCTTCTCAATTCATGTACAATACTGATAGTTGAATTTGATAATCCATGTAGCTTACACTATAGCTCATTATAACAAATAGGGTTCCCAGGAAATTTTTTACGAGCTTTTTTTATTGGTTTTGTAGTGGATTAATACAGACAAATATCATAGATTTGGTATATAATTCTTAACGTAATTTTAATGTATAAATCAATGTATTTTTTTTAATGATGAAGTCCATAATGGTTGAAATTCGTTAATAAATTAGTTCTCACACCCAATCTATTGGAGGAGCGAACAGATGAACAAATTAAAACCAATACATCGTTTCGTCGTAATCTTGATTCTGATGGTCATTATTGGCAGTATTTCCTTTGCGAATGTCTCAGCTCGGGATAACCCCCAGGAAATCAGTCCCGTTTCGCGTGGCGCCCAAATATATGATGATTGGACAAGTGTCGTTTCTGGCGCGGCGATCCCGGTTGGCAACCACCCCATCTGGTCACGACAGTCAAACAACACAATTTCTGGCACAGATACCTGGCGTTGCGTTGTTTGTCATGGTTGGGATTACCAGGGAATCGATGGCGCATTCCGATCTGGAGCCTATAGTACCGGTTTCCCCGGTCTGTTGGAAGCATCTACAAAAGATCAATCAACCCTGGTGCAAGCATTGGATGGATCTTCCGATGCCCAACATAATTTCACATCCATGTTAAGCGATGAAGATATTGAGAGTGTGATTGCATTTATTCAGGCCGGCTTGATTGATGATAATGATTATATTGACATTGTCACCCGAAAAGTCACCGGTGGGGATTTGGCGAATGGTAAAGAAAAGTACGAACAAGCCTGTTCCAGTTGTCATGGTGAGGACGGTACGCTAGCAACTTTCCGTTATGAAGGTACTGAAGTATCGCTCGGTACATTGGCTGTTCAGGATCCATGGCGCTTCCTGCATCGCACCCGCTTCGGAACTGCGCGTGCTCCAGAAATGCCTTTGGGATATGAATTAGGTTGGACAGCAGAAGATGGAAGGGATGTGGTGTATTATGTTCAATCATCCTTACCAACTGGTTTTGAGGTTGCTGCTAAAGAGCCATTAGAAATTGAACCTGTCGCTAATCTTGGTGGACCTGCACAAAATTGGTTCTCCGGAATTGTCACCGCCTTTGGTGCCATGGCGACAAGTCTTGGTTTTGCCATCCTTCTTGGAGCATTGTTTGTTGGAATCATTCTATTGCTGGTTTGGTTATTGCGCAGCCGGCGAGTGTAGTCTTTTTAATAAAAGGAGTCTTTTATGAAATCTTCAATACCCTTATGGCAGCGCTCAGGTGTTCGGATAGTCGGTGCATTGGTGCTGCTGATTCTTTTGGGAGGAGCGGTAGGTGGCATTTATTACACCCAAATTCCACCTGAACAACCCATTCCATTTCCTCACAATTTTCATATTGGTGTAGGAGCGCAATGTTCTTATTGCCATACCGGTACTTCAACAGGACCAGATGCAGGTTTACCCACCACGGATAAGTGCTGGGGTTGTCATCAACAAATTGAACCTCGTAATGACAACTTGAAATTGGTCGCCAGTTATGGATCGGAAGGGAAACAAATCCCCTGGGTTCCTGTGGCTATTCAACCTGATTTTGTTGCCTTTTCACATCAACCCCATAACAATGCAGAATTAACCTGTGAAACCTGTCATGGAGATTTATCACAAATGACAGTCGCCGAACCACAGAAGGGACAGAATATGGGTTGGTGTCTCGATTGTCATCAGAAAATGTCGACTCCGGAAGAATTCGTTTTGCTTTCGGATTGCGCCACGTGTCATTACTAATCAAGGAGGAAATCAATGACTGAAAAAATTTCAAGGCGCGATTTTCTAAAAATATCCGGAATTGGTGTAACCGCAGCAACGGTCATTACAGGTTGTGGTCCATCATCACGGTATGTAACCAGACAGGCTTATGCCAACATGCCTGAATATAACCAGACAGGTG
>ENA-OSEO01000247-OSEO01000247.1-sediment-metagenome-genome-assembly--contig:-NODE-247-length-152396-cov-18.242025_pt1 | contig 152396 bp, 127 predicted proteins | sample MGYA00237883_ERZ534232 | MGnify/ENA metagenome assembly ERZ534232
AAATATTTATTACGCGAACTCATGGCCAGCCCGTCTTCTTCCCTGACAATGGGACATGGAATCACATCCACAGGGAAATGGAGGTCTTTCACCATGCGTTCGATGACTTTAAATTGCTGATAGTCTTTCAGTCCGAAATAAGCCTTCCCCGGACGGATGAGATGGAAAAGCTTTGCCACAATGGTACAGACTCCCCTAAAATGTGTGGGCCGGGACTGGCCACAGAGATGCTTTGTTAAACGGGTGACTTCAATATACGTCTGATAACCTTCGGGATAGATCTCTTTGACGGAGGGGATGAAGAGTCCCCGGACTCCCTCTCCTTCACAAAGCCGGGCATCGCGGTCCAGGTCTCTGGGATACCGGTCCAGATCCTCGCCGGGTCCGAACTGGGAAGGATTGACAAAGAGAGAGACGATCACGTTATCGTTCTCCACGGCTGCTTTCCTGATCAAAGAAAGATGTCCTTCATGGAGATACCCCATGGTGGGAACCAGCCCCACTCCTCCTTGAAGCGTTTCCCGGAAGGCACTCATCTCAGCCAGAGTGACGAGTTTTTCCATAGTCTCCTTTCACGGCCGCAGGACATTCTCTTCACCGGGGAATGTCTTTTCTTTCACTGCACGGACATACTTTTTTACACTCCGCGTCACTGCTCTTCCCACCTGGGTGAAAACATGGGTATGTTTGGGAGTAAAGTCGGGATAAAGGCCCATAATATCATAACAGACCTGGATCTCGCCGTCGCAAAAACGACCCGACCCGATCCCTATAACGGGGATATGAAGTTCAGACGAAACCTGCTTCCCCAATGACTCGGGGACCGATTCCAGGACCAGCGCCGTGATCCCCGCTTCTTCAAGCTAAAAAGACCACTCCATGATACGCTCCCTTTCATCCATGGCCCGTCCCCGGACGATCTCGCGGCCGAAGGCTTTGACAGACTGAGGTGTGTATCCTAAATGGCCCACCACCGGGATACCGCACTCAATGAGCCGTCTGGCCAGTTCAAGATGAGAGCCTTCGAACTTGACCGCTGATGCCCCGGTAGCGCTCATGAGCCGCCCGGCATTTCTTATGCCCTCTTCCACAGAGACCTGAAATGACATGAACGGCATATCTACAACCACAAATGCGCGTCGGGATCCCCTGACCACAGCAGCTCCGTGGGAGATCATCTGATCCATGGTCACACGCAAGGTGTTTTCTTCTCCATAGACCACCATGCCCAGGGAATCCCCCACGAGGATCATATCCACACCGGCGCGGTCGATGGCCTGTGCCATGGAATAGTCATACGCGGTAAGGGCCGCCACCCTGTCTCCCCTGTTTTTCATTTTGATAATATCCTGAGAGGTCAATCGTTTTTCCATATATCCCCCCGATTTTTTATTTTGGTGATTCCCCGGCTTTCCACGGCCTCTATTATCCGGCCTGTCTCGGGATCCCTGAACTCTCCCAAAAGTTCCATGAGGGGAAGAAGGACAAAGTCTCTCCCCATCCTTTCCTTGTGGGGAATCTGCAGGCCCTCCTCCCGGAGGATCTCTGAATCGTAGTAGATGATATCAATATCGATGGGACGGGGCCTGTTCCGTTTTGACCATACTCTTCCCATATCCTCCTCGATCTCTTTCACATAATTCAAAAGGGCCCGGGGGGAAAATGAAGTCCGTCCCAGAAGGGCCATGTTGATGAAGGAGCTTTGCTGAATAAACCCCGCGGGAGCCGATTCATACAAAGAAGAAAAGCGGTCGCAGAAAAAATGCTGATGTTCTCTCAGCTTCCGGACAGCTGCGGTGAGGTTCTCTTCTCTTTTCCCCATATTGCTTCCCAGGGCCAGAGCCACTCCATGATAGCAGCGGACACTCCTTCGAAGGCTTGTCTCCCCCTGGGAGTGGGCCAGATGGATTTCTGCTTCCCATCGGGTTGCGGGGATCTTTTCTGCCAGATAGTCGAGAAGCCTGCCGGGAAGAATCTCCGGGGAGTCTTTGGATGTCTCCAGATAGCTGTTTGTCCATTGGACAAGCCGTTGAGATGAGAGTCCCGAAGAGGGAAACAATGGGGAATCTGTCCCTGCAGTCACAGAAAGCCGGGATGTCATCCCCCCGGGCACCAGCGTCAATACATATGAGGCCTACGATATTGTTCGCAAAGTCAAAGGGATGGCCGATATCCTTGAACATCTGCATGCAGCCCGGCCGGATGTCCAGTTCGTTCACCTCCACGTCGAGGGATTTCATGAGCCTGAGCGCGTTCTGGAATGTTTTTCCCGTGGTGGCGAACCCCGGCATGGTGTAAGCGAAGATGCGGGACCGGGGCCGTTTCAGGAGGTCCATGGTCCTGGCCGCCACGATGAGGGCATGGGCCGAGTCCAGACCGCCGGAAACGCCGATGACCACGTTTCCGATGTCCGAGGTCCGGAGCCTCTTGGCCAGACCATGGACCTGGATGTTGTACACCTCATAGCAGCGCTGGTCCCTCTTTTCGGAGTCAGCGGGAATATAGGGGAATCGGGGAACTTCCCGGTCCAGGAGGATCTTCCCTTCCGGAATCTTGACCGTCAGGGGGATTTTCCGGAAACGGCGGAGGCTTTCCCGGTGGATATTCGCATTCTGACGGAAGCTGGTCATCCGCATGCGGTCCTGATTGAGCCGGTCCAGGTCGATGTCCCCGTAAATGATCTGGGACGCCTGGAGAAAACGCTCGGATTCGGCGAGGAGACTGCCGTTTTCGCCGATCATGGCATGACAGTCCCAGGCCAGATCCGTCGTCGACTCTCCGGGACCGGCGGAGGAATAGAGGTACCCGGAAATGCACCGGGCCGACTGATTCAGGACCAGACTTTGACGGTATTCCGATTTTCCCACGGTGATATTGGATGCGGAAAGATTGGCCACCACCGTGGCTCCCGCCAGGGAGGCGAAGCTTGAAGGAGGAACGGGGACCCAGAGGTCCTCGCAGATTTCCACGAAAAAGGTGAATCCCGGTATGTTTTCCACGGAAAAAAGGAGGTCGGGTCCGAAGGGGATGTCCCTCTGCCCGAGAAGGGTGACGGTTTCCGATCGGGCTTCATAGGACGGACTGAACTGCCGGCCTTCGTAAAATTCCCGGTAATTGGGGAGATAGGTTTTGACGGGAACGCCGAGGATCCGGCCCCGGTGAAGGACGACCCCGCAATTGAAGAGCATGGCGTCCACCCGCAGAGGGAGTCCCGTGATGAGGATCGGGTCCAGTTTCCGGGAGGCCTCGACGAGCTTTTCCAGGGCTTCCAGGACGCTTTTGAGCAGGGCGTCCTGATGAAAAAGGTCTTCGTTGGAATAGGCGGAGAGGAAAAGTTCGGGGAACAGGGCTACAAGGGCTTTTTCCCGGGCCGCTTCCCTGGCGAGCCGAAGGCCGCTCTTCACATTGAACGGCGGATCGGCCACCCGGATCTCGGGAACACAGACGGCCGCCCGGATGAATCCGTGGCGGTAAAGATTGAAAAACGCACTCGAATCGGCTTGCTTCATGACCTCACCGACTTCCTTTCCAAGATTTTACGGGAACGGTTCAGTATTTCCACGGCCTGTTCCCCCGCTTCGTCCAGGGTTCGTCCCAGGGAAAGAAAACCGTGTCGTCTGAGGACCACAAAGCGATGGTCTCCGAGTATATCAAGGACGCTTCGCACCAGGGCCATCGATCCGAAAGGTTCCGCCGTCGGGGTGACGGGAAGTTTCAGAGACTCGGCCGCCTTGAGAATTTCCCGGGAATGGCCATGAAAGACGGACCGGACTTCCGGCCTCTTCTCATAAACATGAAAATGGAGAAGACTTTCCGAGGAAGGGGGTCGGGATCCCCCGGTCCGAATCGTCGGCGTTCGGTCTTCCGACACCCCGTAGACCATGACGAAGGCGTCATCGGAAAGGTTCTCCTTCAGGGCCAGGCCCGAGGCCGTGATGATGAAGGCGTTCCCCTTTTCCTCAAGGCGGAAGCTCAGGTTTCCCAGGGAGCGACCCTGGTAGACCGAGGCCAGTCCGAGGGTATGAAAAAGGGTGCACCATCTTTTCAGTTCCGGGATTCCTTTATGGCCCGGCGGCCCGGGATGAACCCGTTCCACGCTGAAGGGGAGGGCCGTCCCTTCCACGGGCGGTTCATCCCCTCCATCCCGGGGGATTTTCATGTCCTTGCTGGAGAAGCCGTCCATTCCCGTCATGTCAGCCCGCCTGCCGGCCCGAAATCCGATCGATGGTGGCCGGGAGGGTCTTTTCGGGAGGGGCCCCCGCCAGCCGTTCCAGGAGACGACCCTGTCTGAAAAAGAAGAGCGTCATTCATGTAAGCTTCCGGACCTCCTCTAATAGCCGACCTGAACCGGCGTGGGATGCAGCAGCCCCATGAGAACGTCGGGGGTTATGGCGACGAGAAATCCCCGCTTCCCGCCGTTGATGTAAATGCTCGGCAGATCGAGGATGGTTTCTTCCACGTATACGGGAAGGGATTTCCGGGTTCCGAAAGGCGAGGTGCCGCCCACCTGGTATCCCGTGTGCTTTTGAGCCGCCGCAGGGTCACAGGGATGAACCGTCTTCGCGTTCAGAAAACGGGCCAGGGCCCGGGTGGAAACCTGCCTGTTTCCATGCATGAGAACGATCAGAGGGTTTTTCCCGTCGTCTTCCATGACCAGGGTCTTGATCACGGCATATTCGTCCACCCCGAGTTCCCGGGAAGCCACCGTTGTGCCCCCCCTTTCCTCATATCGATACGAACGGGGAACAAAAGAAACCCCTTGCTGCTTCAGGAAGCGGACGGCCGGTGTGACAGGTGTCGTTTCTTTAGCCATGATCTGGATAAATAGCAGAAAGAAGATGAATTCTCAAGGTGACGGCTTCTTTTGAAAAGAGAAAAGAAGTTTCCTTCGGTGATCCGGGATTGTCAGAAAAGGTCCATTCTGATATGAGAGTCAGGGATGGTGATGTTTCGAAGAGATGAAATACACGGGGTAAAGAGGCGCGGGGGGTAGGAAGGATGAATACGGAGAAAGTCGGGGAAATTCGGATTGTCCGCCTTCAGGGGAGGCTGGGTGAGGTTTCGGCACCTCAGTTCGAGGAGAAGATGAAGGAGTACATCGGCGGGGGGGAAGTCCGGTTCATTGTCGATCTGGCGGAACTTGAATACATCAGCAGCGCCGGTCTCAGGAGCATACTTTCCACGGCCAAGGACCTGAAGGAAAGGAACGGGTCGCTTTTTCTTTCCGGTCTGAAGGGGGCTGTGAAGGAAGTTTTCGAAATTTCCCACTTTTCGGACATATTCAAGATCTACCAGACCGTTCCCGAAGCCCTGGAGGCCATGGAGAAGTGAGCGGCCGTCCTGTAATGCCGGAGAGGGTGAAATCGGCGGCGGAAATCGAGAAACTGGAAGCCATCCTGGATTTCGTCCGGACCCGCGCCGGCCGGGCGGGTTTCAGCAGAAGGCGGACCATGGACCTCGAACTTGCCGTGGAAGAGGCCATGGCGAATATCTGCCGGTATGCCTATCCCGGCGGGAGCGGTGAAGTCGAAGTCTCCTGCCGGACCTGTTCAGGAGGTGCTTTCAGCATCGAGATCACCGACCGGGGACGGCCTTTCGATCTGTTTACCGTCGAAAAACCGGTTTTTGAGGACTGTCTGTCCCGGCGCAAATTGGGCGGTTTGGGGATTCACCTGATCCGGCACATGGTTGACGAGGTCCGGTACAGGAGGGCGGGAGAACGGAATGTCCTCACCCTTATTATGTATGAACGGGAAGAAAGGAAAACGGAAGGATCGAACCCCCGCCAGGGCGAAACTGCCCCCCATAACGCCCACAACCCTTCCGGGGCGGGGTTATAAGAGAGATTCTCTTTTCCCTGTCGGGATCAGGAAGGAAGACCTTCCGGAACGTTAAAAAAGCGGCGCAAAGCGGCCACGTTCTTCAACCGGTTCAGAACGCGCTGAACCTGCCGGTTTTCCCAGAACCCCCTCAGAGCGACAACGGCCTTGCAGATCCGGAGCTTTTCCGGGTTTCTCATCAGTTCTTCGATGAAGGCTCTCTGACTGCTGACGAAGCTGTCGAACCTGAGCTGAACCGCCTGGTCTTCCGAAAAGGGAATCCCGCTTCCCTTTTCCACTTCCTCCGGTGTCAAGCCGAGTCCTCCCAGCATCTTGAGAAAGTATTCGGCGGTGATGTTTCTCGACTGCTGGGTGAACTCGCTGAAACGCTGGGCGGAAAGTCCCGACGCTTTCATGAACTGGCCCTTGGACATTTTTCCTTCCTGGGCCCGTTCCCAGAGAAAATTGAAATAATTGTTGAAATCCGTCTCCTTCTGTCTCGCTGCCATGCATGGAAAATAACACCCCGTTTTTTCTCTGTCAAGAGAAAATCTCCTTACAGCGGGAAAGGATTGGAATTTCCCCGCGAGAGGGAGGACAAACGACATTTGTCCTCCCGGACGGGGGTGGAAGAACGGAACGATCAAGTGCCCCTTCGGTACAGCTCGAGTTCGAAGGCGCCGATGAGTTTTTCGATGGCCCCGCGGCTTTGCCCCCAGTCAAAAACGGGTCTCTTGGGTAGGAAGCCGGGGAGGCACTGGCCGAAGGGGTTTTCTTCCGCTTGGGCGAAGATGCGGACGCCGCTGGCGTTCTTCAGATTCTTGATTTCGATCTCCATGTCGTGCCCCCCATGGAGGAGAGACATGGACTGGTGCGCCAGAATGGTCCCCTTTTTCTTGTTGACCCCCCGGACTTCCAGGCCCGCCTGGGGAAGGGCCCGGATCATGGCATCAAAGGCGGTGTTGAAGGGCTTGTCGATTTTTTTCAGATACAGGCTTGAATTGGCCGAGGGTCTGGCCCAGTTGACAAAGGCCAGGTCTTCTTTGGCCTGGTTGAAGTTGGGGTCTTCCTTGATGGCCTGATCCAGATAGGTCTTGGCATCTTCGTATCTGTCCTGCTTCATCAGGCTGACGCCCTGGGTGTAATTCTTATAAGCGGCCACGGAGGTGGTCGGGTTCTGGGAAATTTTCTGCTTTTCCGTCGCCGACGCCTGGATGCCTAAGTTTGTCAGGATCTTGTCGGCGATGTCATCCTCCAGGTCGAAGATGTCGTTGTAAAGGCCGGTCACCATGGCCGTGTTGGAGATGATCCCCGTTTCCACCTTGACGAACCGGGCGGTGAGCCGGAGGTTTTCCCCCATTTTCTGATACGCTCCCGTGACCACCGTTTCCGCACCAAGCACTTTTCCCGCCTTGGCAGCCGTCTCGGGATCGATGGCGCCGCTCTGGCCGAGACTGACTTCCTTGAGGACCGAGTCGATCCGCTGCCGCTCCACAAGCCTTATTTTCTTGACTGTTCCTAATTTGGTGGTGAGCGTTTCGGCGACTCCCTCGGAAAGCCAGTCCGTTTCCTGGTTTTTGTTCAAATTGGAAAAAGGCATGACGGCGATGGTGGGAACGGCCGTTTCTTCCGCCTCGGCAGGGACGGGCAATACCGTTGCCATGATGAAAGATAAAAGAACGAATGTGAAAGCCCTTTTCATGAAATTCCTCCCTCCTGTTCGATTCATGGCCCGTCGAGGCGAAATCCCCGGAAATTGAAAAGCCCCTGCTGTCCGGTTCCGGAAAATCCCCCGGTCATAATAACCGGAAGATCGATGGATTGCAATGCCCTCTTACGGGGGGGGCGAGTCCGGTCCCCTGAAATCCCCGTTTTCAGGGAAAGGGATGGTCAGTTCGTAAACCCCGGCGTTCACCACCGCCTGGAGGGGAAAAGGGGCCTTCTCGAAGACCTTCATCATGGCCTTGTTGTCCGTGAGGACATCAGCCCGGAATCCACGGATATTTCTCTTTCTTGCCTGATCGATGAGGAGGCGGAAGAGAAAGGAGGCGATTCCCGATCCCTGGTATTTTTCGTCCACGACGAAGGCCGTGTCGGCAAAAGCCGACCCTTCCAGGCGGACATACCGGCCCTCGGCGACGATACGCTCCATGCCCGACTCGCTCATGGTTCCGACGATGGACAGGGTTTTATCGTAGTCTGTGTTCACATAGGCCTGCATGGTCATGTGGGGCATCGTCTTGATGGGGCTGAAATAACGATAGTAAACGGCCTTATCGGAGAAGCGGTAGAAAAGCCTTCTCATCTCGTCCTCGTCGGACGGCCGTATGGGACGGAAACGGATGGTCAGGTCATCCCGGAAGGTGTGGACGACGGAAACATCCTCCGGGTACAGCCGCCCCGATTCAGCGAAGTAAATCTGATCGCGATAGAGAATATTGGCCTTTCTGGCTTCTTCCACGAGAAGTCCCCGATCATCGGGATGAGCGATGTCGATGAGGGCCAGGGCCCGTTCCCGGACCGTTCTGCCCCGCAGGGAGGCGATTCCGTAGTCCGTCACGATGAAGTCGATGGACTCCCGATAGGTGAATTGATTCGGGTAAGGGTCCACGGAGGACAGGATATTGGATTTTCCCTCGAGATTGCGGCTCGGCAGGGCCATGATCGTTCTGCCGCCCGGGGAGTGAATGGCTCCGGCGATCATTTCCTGGACCTCCCCCGGTCCGGCGGAGACATTTCCCTTTCCCGCGTGCAAGGCGATGTTTCCCGTCAGATCGACCTTCCTGGCGGGGATGATCGCCATGAAGCGGCTATTCAGGCCGACGCTTCTCGGGTCGGTCACCACGTCGATTCCCTGAAATTCCACCAGGGGGTTGCCGTGAAGCCAGTCCATGAGTTCCTTCGTTCCCTGGGCATAGGAAACCAGGGTTTTCCCCCGGAAAAGCCTTTTCCTTCGATTCGTGACCGCCCCGCTCCGGATCAGGTCCATGAGGGGATCGGTGAAAAGAAGCGATTGGATTCCCAGGTCCCGCTTCCGGGACAGGGGCCTCGCCAGGGCCTCGAAAAGGGCCCCGAAGAGGAAGCACAGGCAGCTCCCGTCTTCAATGATCGAGGAAACATTGGAGGCGAGGCGATCGAAGGCTTCATCCGTTTGCCACCGGGGAAAATAGAAGGGGGGGTCTTCGGAACGGACGATGTAATGCAGGCTGTCGACGGGAACGAAGGTGTCTCCCAGCGCGAAGGGGTGACTGTCGCTCATTTCACCGACCACGAACCGGGCCTGTTCCATGGCGTTCCTGGCCACGTCCACGGCGGGGCCGAGGCTGCAGAATCCCCGCTCGTCCGGAGGGGTGACCTTGACGAACGCGGCGTCCAGCCGGACCATGCCGGAGCGGAAAAAATCGGGGATCCGGGAAAATCGATAGGGGATCAGGTCGATCCGTCCCGAAGTGATGGCTTCGCTGGCCACCCACCCGGAAAAGAAGGTCCGGAGCCTGTATTTCAGGGCATAGCGCTCGTCCAGGGGAATGGCGTCCCCGAAGCTCAGAAGTTGAATCAGATCGAGATCCTTCAGGTTGGGCAGGGCGGAAGCCATGAGGTGCTTGATCAGGGTCCGTGGTTCCGCCACGCCGGTCCCCAGAAAGATGCTCATCCCCGGTTTGATCTGGGACAGCACTTCTTCCGGACGGACGACTTTCTCTTTCCATCGGGATGAATCAAAGGTTTTCATGTTATAGCGGTACCGTTTTCCGGCAGAGATTCGATAGTCTCATAAAAGCCTTGAATTGTCATTTTTGGGACGGCTTTGTAAAGAAACCCGGAGGCCCCTTGCCCGGGTCCCGGGGAATGAGGCGTACTGATTGGCACGCCGCAATGACGAGGGAAGAAGGGCAACACAGCCTATGGATTTTTTACGAAACCGTCTGATTTCAATTTGCGGCTTCCCTCATAGAGTTCATATTCCAGGAGCCGGCATTCAATGGGGCCGTTGAAGAAGGGAATCCTCCGCCGGGATCGAAGGCCGACGGATTTGGCAAGGTCCGGATTTCCCGTAAAGACATACCCCCGGTATCCCTGGCCCTTTCCCTTGAGAAAATCGCCGATTCGACGGTAAATTTCCCCCAGCCGGGCCGAATCTCCCATCCTTTCCCCGTATTCGGGATTCATGAAAATAATGCCGCTTCCCGGGGGGACTTCCGTTTCCTCGAAAGGGCAGACGGAAAACGTCAGGTGCCCGGAGACGCCGGCCGATCGGGCATTTTCCGTCGCCGCCGCCACCGCTTCGGGGTCCCTGTCGGTGGCGATGATTTTGAAGGGGAGCGAATGCCGTTCCTCTTTCCGTGCATCCTCGAGGATCCGCCTCCACGCCTTTTCTGAAAAGCCGAGGACATGCATGAATCCGAAGTTGTCCCGGGTCCGTCCCGCCGGCCTTCCCAGGGCTGCAAGGGCTGCCTCGATGGCGAGGGTGCCGCTCCCGCACATGGGGTTGACGAAATGGGAATTCCGGTCCCACCGGGAGGCCTGTATGGCCGCCGCGGCGAGGGTTTCCGCCATGGGGGCCTTCCAGGGCCGTTTCCGATACCCCCGCTTCGAGAGGGGTTCCCCGGAAGTATCGAGAAAAAGCGATGCCTCTTTTTCGAGCCAGTGGAGATGAAAAACCGTTTTCAACCGCGCCGCTCCCGAGTCGGGGCGGCTCCCCGTTTTCCTGTAAAAACGATCGGCGATGCCGTCCTTGACCCGGAGGACCGCATACCGGGAGTCCCGGATGGCCGGATTCCGGACCGTAGCCGTCACGGAGAAATATCCCCTGTCGGTGAGGATGTCTTCCCAGGGAAATGCGGTGACGGCACGGTAGAGATCGTCAGGACCATCGGCCCGGAAAGAATGGAGCCTCAGCAGGACCCGGTGAGCCGTTCGAAGGCGAAGGTTGAGCCCCATGGCCTCCTCCAGGCTTCCCTCCGTTTCGACGGCGGTCTCCGTTGAGCCCCGCAGGGTCAGCGGAAGGGACCGGAGTTCTTCTTCCAGGCAGGGGGCGATTCCCCGGGCGCAGGTGATCACGATGGGGTGTTTTTCGTTCCAGTTCACTTTCCGCGGTGCTGTTTCCGGGGGCCCTTTGTCCTCCTTTTCGGGAAGACCCGCCCCCCGGCTCATTATTTTAACCTGAAACCGTAAAAAATCAGAAAATGAGGCTTTTTATGGGACGTTATTTTTTGATCACGAGGATCGGCTTTTTGACCCGCTTGACCAGCTTGTAGGAAACGGTTCCCAGAAGCATCTGGTCGATGTTGCTTTTCCCGTGAGAACCCACGACGATCACCGAAACCTTTTCCTCGTCGGCGACCCGGAGGATTTCGTTGCACGGCCCCCCCCTCTCGATCCTTCTTTTGACGGTGAACCCTTTCTCGTGCAGTTCCCTTTCCAGGGGAAGCATCTCGCCGGTCACTTTTTTCTCAAGGTCGTCCAGGACATTGGGGACGTCCTTCTTGGAGAATTTCGCCAGGTCATCCAGACCCCGGCGGTCGATTACGTGCAGCAGGATAACCTCCTGCCCGCCCGCCTCCTTCAGTTTCTTGACGTAATCCAGCGCTTCCCGGGCCTCGTCGGAAAAATCCGTTGCGTAAAGAATCTTTTCAAACATCGTTCCCCCCTTCTGACTCCATGCTCATCTCTCCCCTCGGGAGCCTTTCACGGCCCTGCCCTCTGGAAGACCGCGGTTATGACGACCTGCTTTCCTGCGGACCCGCCTCGACGACTCGCAAGAGGTCCACCGTCTTCGTTTCCCTACTTCTCTCCTTCCTTCAATCTGTATCGGATTCTCAGGACCCCGTTTTCGAAATCGGACGATATCAGGGAAAATGTTCCCAGTTCCCCCGTGGATGAAACGTGGGGCCCCGCGCAGGGACAGGTATCGTAGGCCCCCACACGGACGATCCGTATCAACTCCCCCGCGTCGCCGGGGAGCCGGCCGAGGGAAAGGGTTTTCTCCGCTTCCTCCCGGGACACCCAGGTCTCCGTGACGGGCAGATCCTCCCGGATCACGGCATTGACCCGGTCCTCGATCTCCCGCCGTTCCCCATCCGCCAGGGGCCGGTCGAATCGATAGTCGCACTTGGATTTTTTCTTCTCGATGTGGGCGCTGAAGCATCGACCGCAGCGAAACATCCGGACCATGGTCTGGTTCAGGAGATGCTCCGCCGTGTGCATGGGGGGGTAGATGACCTTTTGTTCCGCCATGAAAAAACCTGCCGTTTATGAATCTTTCCTTGACCGTCCGGCTGTTTCGGATCGATCCAGCTATTTCAGCGTCGCCCCGATCTTTACAACCACCTGCCAGTAGCTGATCTTGCCGTCTTCGATGTAGCCACGGGTTTCCAAAACTTCGAACCAGCGGAGATCTTTCGACTTTTCACCGGCTTTCCCGATGGCGTTCGCCACGGCCTCTTCGACGCTCTTCTTCGATGATCCGACCAGTTCCATGACTTCATAAGTGTGTTCCATCTTTCGTCTCCTTTTCCGGTCAGCGTGTCTTCAGCCAGTCCTCCATTTCCTCCGCCTGGTAGGCCTCCTGCGAAACGGCGAGATCGAGCTTGACGATGATACCGCCGTGTTTTTTCAACTCTTCGTCTTCCCGGAAACGTTCATGTCTCCCGTGCCCCGCCCGGACGTCTTCCGCGGCTTTCTTCAGGGCCTCCGTGAGGCCGGGCACCCTTTCGATCGTTCCGGGATTGAATCGGGGGGCTTCTCCGTCTTCGGCGATCGCTTCGGCGAAGATGGCGAGTTGCTTCATCTTTTCCATGGCCTGGTCCATGAGGTTCCACCCGGTGAGCCCCTCTTTCTGGAAGGCCCAGGACATGCGGATGTGCTGAAGCATCTCGTCGTACTTGTTTTTCAGTTCCCCTTTGAGGGTGTCCAGGAACCCACCGGGGAGTTCGCGGTCCCCCCCGGGGACACCGGCACGGGCTTCCTCGGGGCTCAGCTTATCGAGGAGGCGCTGGAATCTCCGGGCGTGAATGGCCGATTCCCAGGCCTCTCTCAGGAGAACCCGCCGGATGTGCGGGTCGTCGACTTTTTCCGCTTCCCCGTTGTAATGGGGGATGAGCTTTTCCTCATATTCCACGTAAGATCGGAGGATCGTCTCCCGGCTTGTCGGGTCGAAGGGATAGGGCGCGGGAGTGAAATCGGGTTCCCCGCCGAGTTTCGCGACGATCATCCCCAGCCAGTGCATATGCCACATTTCCTCCCGGGACCGGGACAGGAGACCGGCCCCCATGACCGTATCCTCTCCTTCCTGGTAGGCATGAACAAGATAACGGATCACCGCGGCGTGTTCGTCCGTGAGATCCCGATTCAGCATGTCGATCAGGGCCTTCTTCTCCATGAATGGTCTCCTTTCTTTGTCCCTTGACGGGGTGCCGGGACATTCCGCCGGGGCTTGGTGCGCCCGGGAAGCTCCCCGAAACAGGAATTCATATTACAGGAATTTCCGGCCTATGTCCAACGGGAAGGAGGCTTCTCCCCGGACTTTTTTCAGGAATTCGGGGCGGTTCGTTCCTCGTTTCCCTTTCCTTCGTCGACGAGGAAAAGGAGGATGCCGCCCGCCAGGAAGAGGAGAGCGACGGCGGAAATTCCGAAACGGGAGGCCAGGGCTCCCTCCGCTCCCAGAGCCCGGGCGGCCTGTCCCGTCAGGCCGATCAGGAGAGGCCCGAGAATCACGGAGAACTTCCCGATCATGTTGAAAAATCCATAATACTCCCCGGGCCGGTCGGGCGGTATGAGCCTTCCGTAGAAGGACCGGCTCAGGGCCTGGACGCCCCCCTGGACCAGCCCCACAGCGACGGCGAGGGTGAAAAACGACGCCCTGCTTTCGATGAAGGCCCCCCCTATGGAAATACATAAATAGACCCCGATCCCGAAAAGAAGAGACCGTTTTGTTCCCGCCTTTCCGGCGAGGAAGCCGAAGGCGAGGACCGCCGGGAAGCTGATAAACTGGGTCATGAGAAGGGCCAGGAGAAGATCCTTCGCCTCGAGACCGATGGAAAGGCCGTAATCCACGGCCATGCGGATGATGGTGTCCACGCCGTCCATGTAGAAAAAGTAGGCGAAGAGAAAAAGAAGAACCGTCCGATGCCGTTTCAGGTTCCGCAGAGTCCGCCCGACCTGCCGGAATCCTCCCGCCATGATCGACTCTTGAAAGGCCGATGGGACCGGGGCTTTCCCTTCCCGGACGAAGCGGAACAGAGGCATGGAAAAGAGAAGCCACCAGGCGCCCGCCGTAAGAAAGGAGACGCGAACCGCCTCCCCGGCGCCGGCCAGCCCGAAAGTCCCGGGGGAAAGGACCATCCAGAGATTGACGGCGAAAAGGAGGCCGCCTCCGAGATACCCGAGGGAAAATCCGAAGGAGGAAACGGAATCATACCGTTTCTCCGTCGCGACCGCCGGGAGAAGGGCGTCATAGAAAATATTGCCTCCGGAAAAGCCCAGGACGGCCAGGACATAGAGAACGGCGGCGACGATCCAGAGGCCGGACGGAATAAAAAAGAGGGAGGACGCGGTGATCACCCCCAGGATCATGAAGGCGGCGAGAAAACCCTTCCGGTTGCCCCCGCGGTCCGCCATGGCGCCGAGCCAGGGGGCCAGAAGAGCGAGGAGGATGCCGGCGATGGAATTGGCGATGCCGAGCCGCGCCGTACTGACCACCGCCTCCGTTCCCTGGGAACACCAGGTCTTGAAAAATACGGGGAAGAATCCGGCCATGACCGTCGTGGCGAAGGCCGAATTGGCAAAATCATAAAAGGCCCAGCCCCAGGCCTCTTTTTGCGGGAGTTTCATCTTTTCTGAACCCGTGAAAAGTATTGGAATGCGTCTCGCCGGAACAGCTGTGAAAAAAAATGTCTAAGGCGGCACGCCCGAATCCCGGGCCATGCGGTCCGACCGCCGGCCCATCTTGCTCTCCCTTCCCCCCTCTGATATAAGTGGAAGCCCATGTACCCTCCGGGGGTCCCGAAAGGCCGGGAACAACCCGGCGGCGGTCCGCTCAAGGACGGGCAGGGCATGAAAAAGGACAAACGGCATGAAAGAAAAACCGGGGTGGATGATCGTTCTCCTTCTGATGCTGATTCTCCCGGGCTGCGCTTCCACAGCGGGAACCTTGAAACCTTTTCAAAGCGACGGGTGCAGCCTCTTCCCCGACGGAACCTTGAAAAACCGTCATCTCTGGCTCAAGTGCTGTGTCGAGCACGATAAGGCTTACTGGCGCGGAGGCACCCGGGAGGAACGGCTCTCCGCGGATAAGGCGCTTGAAGCCTGTGTCGCCTCCTGCGGTGAACCGGCCATCGGCGAGTTGATGGGGAAAGGCGTCCGGATCGGCGGATCCCCATACTGGCCGACGTGGTTCCGCTGGGGATACGGCTGGGATTACCCGAGGGGGTACCGGCCTCTCACCGCTGAAGAAGAGATGCGGGCCGACGAGCTGCTGAAGGCGTATGATTCCTCTCGGAAGCCCCCTTTGAAGGGACCGTCCGGTCCTTAAAGGGGATGACTTCTCACGGTTTCTTCAAAGGTCGTAAAGGGTTTCATCCACCGCCGGCCGTTCCCGCCGCTTTCCCTTTTTTCCCCCGGCCTCGAAAAGAAACGGCTCTTCCCCTTCCAGCAGGTCTCCCATCTCCTCCTCGATCTTTTCCGGGTCCTCCCCCCGTTCCATCCGGGCCAGGGCCTCTTCCATGGCGGGGCTCAGGGTCATTCCCGCGGCCTCGCTCAGCTTTCTCATGAGCCGGACGGCATCCCGGGGATTGTCTTCGCTGATTCCTTCCGCTTCCCCGGCAAGCATCTCCATGGCTTTTTCCATCCGGGCCTCGTCCAGGGGCGGATAATCCTCTTCCCGGTCTTCGCCCTTCGGTGAGATCCTTGAAAAAACGGACATCTGCCTTTTCAGCCTGACGGTCTTGCATCGGGGGCAGGTCGGGATCTTTTCCGTGTTCATCCGTCTGGAAAAAAAATTATAAACGGTGTTGCATTTTCTGCAGTAGAACTCATAGATCGGCATGGCCGCCTGGTCGCTCCTGTCTTTTTCTTGCGTCCTTCAGGGGAGGGGCCCCTTTCGGGATTATAGGGATTCAGCCCTGAAAATCAACCCTGGCGGCTTCGTCGCCCGCCCGCCGGATTTTTTACGAAGCCGTCCGATTCCGGGTCATGGCCGGCGGGACGTCTCATCCCTCCGGAAAGCGGGACCCGTAGAGCGCGTCGAACCGGTCCTTCCCCCCGGCGAGGAGAAAGGTGAGGGGAAGTTTTCTTTTCGCGAGGCGTACCATGGCGGCGACGGTTTCCCGGATATCCCATTGGGCGTGGCGGTCTTCCCGGAGGCGGGACATGTGGTACAGTTCCCGGGCGTTCACTTTGATCAGGACCCTCTTCCGATGGGCATTCGTCAGGACATACGGGGCGGCGGACGGGTTTTTATGCCTGACCCGCTCAAAAAGGTCCTCCGATTCCCCCGCCAGGGCCCTGAAGGGTGCCTCCATTCCCGCTTCCAGGACGGAGGGCGGGACGGTGACACCCAGCCCGGGATCGTATGCCTGTGCGGTCAGGGTGGCCATGCGGTGTCGTTTCAACTGGGCGAAGCAGCCGGCGCTGACCGCAAGCTCGAAAGTCAGATCGACATGTTCGAATTCCCGCGGCGGGGTGTCGTGGACCTTCATGTCCCGGAGCGCCTCACGGACGAGAATCTCCCGTTCGGCCGGCGGGAGGGACCGGACGATGCGGCGGCAGGCCGGGGCCGGGACGGAAGAAACGGAATGGAAGAGGAAGGCGGCGAGCCGCTCGTCCCCGTCGCCGGTCCAGTCCAGGAGGGTGGCGTTCCCGTCCCGTTCCCCCTCGTCGGGAACGTCGCCCCGGGGCGGGAGGGGAAAGGACCGGGCCGTCTCCCGGAGCCTTGTTTCCCTTTCCTGGTCGTACACCATGGGTTCGACATACCGGACGAGGGAAGGGGCCGCGCCGATGACGGCCTCGTAAAGTTTTTTTCCATATTTTCTAAGCTCCGCCAGGGGGTGGGCCGCCGACCGCCGGATCATGAGTTCCAGGTTCCGGGCGTTCAGGGTCATGCCGAGCTGGGTTTCCGTGGCCAGGGAAAGGATATACCGGGCATCCTCCTTGGCGGAACCCTCGATGGCGGTGACGGAGGCCCCGTCGCCGGCTTCCCTGAGGAGGCGTTCCCGGATCCTTTCATAAAGCCGGTGATAAAGCCGGTTCTGCCCGTCGATCATGGCCCGGAAGTCCTTTTCCAGGTCTCCCCGCCGGAATTCCTCGGGGAGGACGTAATCTCCCTCGAGGCGAACGTATCGCTGGGATTTTTCCGTGTAGGAGCACAGGCGGAAGCCCTCGATCGTCTCGACGGCCAGCCGGGAAACCCCGAGGATGTCCAGATTGAACACGGCATGTTCTGCAATGGAGCCGTGTCCCATATCGAAAACGATCTTCCGGTTCGACTTCCGCGCTTCCGCCACTTCTTCCCGGGCGTCCCGGCGGAGTTCGGGGATGGACAGGGGGCTCCGGCTGATCCGGGCATAAGCGGCGGAAAGGGTTTCCGGGGTGAGCCGTTCCGGGTGGACCGTGTTCCCGGCGCATTCCCCGATGGTTTCACGATCGAGATTAAATCCCGCAAGAAGTATGTCCAAGACCAATCCCCCCTTTGAAAACGATCGGTGTTTCCTGTCCTGGTTTTTCCCTTTACCATGAAAACGGTTTCATCGAAAGTTTCCCGTGACGATCCCCTTCACAAAACGCCGTTTTGACGGGCGAGGATTTCGTCAAGCCTTTCCAGGGCCGCGGCTTTCCCGGGAATCCGGGCCTCTTCGAGGGCCCGGGAATCCTCCCGGCGGCTTTCCATGGCTCCCACGATACGGGGCTTTCGTTTCAACCGGATCGATGTCATTTCCCTCTCACGAGAGAATTTTCTCCAGCCTCCGGATCCGGTAATCCAGAAGAAGGTCGATGAAACGGGGGGACCGGAGGGGAGAGTCGGCCATCCGGAACAGATGGCTTTCACAGGCACAGTCGGAGGCGCCGAATCCCGGAATCGACCCCTCGGCGATTTCATCGAGGTCCGCGGCAAGGTCGCACTCGTCTTCGAAACTGGACCGGATGGGCAGGGCGATGACCTTGTCCGCCTCGTTTCTCAGATAATCGATATGCCAGAAAAGGGTTTTCCTTTTTCTCAAGTGTCTTCCGATTCTGCCCTTGAGACCGCGCCGGGCCGAGCCCACATAAAGGTAATACCCCTTTTCGAAAGAAACCCGGCCCAGTTTTCCCGCGGGGATCGAAACCCCCCGGTCGAGGCGGAGGATGAGAATGTAGCTTCCACGGTCTTTCGCCTCCCGGCGGATCAAGTCCCAGGGGATGGTGAGTTCCCGGACCCCCGGGGAAAGGCTGAGATCCCCGTTCCAGGTCGCCGCAATGGCTTGAATACGAATTTTGTCCCGTACGTCCAGGAACGTCTCGGCAAAGTCGGGATCGGTGTGGTAGTCGGGGAGAAAAAAACGGGCCCGGGGCCACTGGATGAAGAAAAGAACGCCCCTTTCTCCTTGCGCCGCCGGAATCCGGGACAGGGCCATGAGATGCCTTTTCCCCCGGGCCGTCACGGCGTCGGGGAACATGGCGATCCTGTCCCCGAACAGGGTGCACGATTTCACCTCCAGGTAAAAGGGACGGGGGCCCTCGTGAAGAAGAAAATCGAACCGGCTTTTCCCGACGGTCTTTTCTCTCTCGATTCCGTCGATGTGTTCCATGCCGGGAACCGCCCGCCGGCGGAGAAGCCATTCGAAGGCCCGGTTCGTTTCTTGGGTGTGGAGAAAGACGGGGATGCCCTCCCGGAGGACCGCGACGGCGGTGTACTTCGTTTTCCTTTGCGGCGAGTCGTTCTCGACCAGGCAGACCGGACTTCCCGGAAGAAGGAGTTCCCAGAGTCTCCCCGGGTTGGGAAGATGGGCCTGGATCGGCGTCCCGTTGAGCACGCATTCCAGGACGAACCGGTTCAGGCGGCGGGTGAAAAGGGCCTTTTCCGTGCGGGGAAAGAGGATCAGTCGGTCTTCCATCTTGCGGGCTTTCGGCGGCGCGGACGAAGATTTCAGGGGGAAGCCGGTCCCGGGGAATGGTCCCGCTTCATCCTTTCAGGAGGTTCTCCTTGATCCGGTCGTGGAAGAGCCGGGAAACGGTGTTGTTCCCCGCGATTCCCACCCGGATGCCCACGGTGACGACGTCGTACTCGGCATAGTCGATGCCGATCTCCACGTTCTCTTCCTGGAGTACGCCGGTGATTTTCCCCCGGGAGATTTTCCGGTTTTCCTCGATGTTCACGGCGCCCATGTCTTTCATGGCCTGCCGGCAGGCCGCCCAGACGGAATCGAAGGGAGCGTGATAATTGGTCCTCAGGACGCCGTCGGTGTAGAAAAAACGTCCCGACTGGATCCCCACGGTCTGCGTGCCCACGGTCAGGGCGCATCCCGAGAGAGCGATCAGCAGGGCGATGAGAATAATCGACGGGGATTTTTTCACGGCGTTTCTCCTTTCATTCCGGGAAGGCGATCCCCCCGCTGCGTGCCGCGGGGGGGGGTGACAGAAAGACTATAGGAGAACCGGCGCGGCCTGTCAATAGGACATCCCCGGGTCTCTCCGGGGCATGTTACAGAAAAAAACGGATGTAAAACGCCTGGATCAGCGCCCAGGCCAGGATTCCTCCGGTCAGAAGCACCGTCGCTGCCGAGAGAAGCCGGTGGAGCGACGTTTCCCTTTTCCGGTCCTCGTAGCCGAGAAGAAAACCGAGCAGGATCCCCCCGAGGATCCCGCCGCCGTGGGCCCAGTTGTTGATTCCCGGGACGAGGAAGCCGAAGAGGAAAAGCCCGACGACCCATCCCATGACCTGACGATAAACGGCATTGCCGTAAGTCCCGCCCCGGCTTTTCCCGAAATAGAGGGTGGCCCCGATGAGTCCGCAGATGGCCGCCGAGGCGCCGATGGTAAAGGGTATTCCCACCACGTATGAAAGGAAGAAGCCGAGAACGCCGCTCCAGGTGTAGATGAGGAAAAAGCGGGAAAACCCGTATTCCCGGAGGACGAAGGGGCCGAGCTGCAGGAAGGCCATCATGTTGAAGAAGATATGGAGGATCCCGCCATGAAGGTAGGTGGCGGAGATGAGAGTCCACCAGCGGTGGAGCCGATCGATGGGGAGGGTCCCCGTGGCGCCGAGGAGGAAGAGGCTTTCGTTGGAGGGGGAAAGAAAGGTGAAGGGGTTCATGGCCAGCCCGAGGCTCGAGGGGTTGACGACCAGAGAAACGATGAAAAAGGCGGCGTTTACGTAAAGAATGGTTCGGATCCAGTCCCGGTTTCCCTCGATGAAACGGAAGGACAGAAGTCGCTGTATGGATCTTCCGGGATTCTCCAGGCCGCAATGGGGACACCGGGGCTCGTCGGAGCTGATGAGTTTCCGGCAGTTCGGGCAGAGCATGGATTTTCTTTCCCGTTCCATGGTTGTTTCCTGTGAGAGACTTTCGTTTCTGTTTCCTTTTATTTCCTCAGCCGGGGAGATATCTCACCATGAGGGGGATGGCCGCAAACGTTCCGATGGCGCTCCCGAGGTTTACGAAAATGACCAGAAGAAGGAGTCGCGTGATCTTGTTTCGCCAGAATCCCCGGAAGGAAGAGATGTCCTCCCTCAGGTGAACGAAGTCGGCGACCCGGGGTTTTCTGAGGGAGGCCTCGACCAGGCCGGCCACCCAGCCCGCGGCAATCATGGGATTCAGCGATGTGAGGGGCGCCGCGGCAAAGGAAGCGGCCACCGTAACCGGGTGGGCGAAGACGAGAAGGGCGCCCAGGGCTGCCAGGACGCCGTTTGTCAGCACCCACCACTTGACCATGCCCAGTCCGGCGGCGGCCCCCGACTTGATAAACCCGGTGACGATGAGGGCCAGAATGCCCAGAGGGATCATCCATCCGATGGCTTTACCAACCGATCCGGGAGGGGGAATCCTCATCAGTTCTTCCATGTCCCGGTCCTCTCCCAAATGACGGAGGATGCCGGGGACATGGCCCGCTCCGGCGACGGCCACGACCTTCTTCCCCGGGGCGTGGCTGATGGAATGGGCGAGATAGCGGTCCCGTTCGTCGATCAGGGTTTCCCGGACTTCGGGAAGTTTCTTCCCGAAAGCCTGCAGGGCCGCTTCGAGGGCATCCTGTTCCTTCAACTTTTCCACATCTTCTTCCGTGATGTCTTCGGAAAGAAAAAAGGAGAGGGGGATCTCCGCCATGAGGCGGAGCTTGCTTAAAAACCGCATCTTCCGCCACGTCCTCATCATGGTGGTCCGGATATCCCGGTCGGCCAGGACGACCTGCGCCTCGACGGCTTTGGCCCGGGCCATGGCCCGGAGCATCTCTTCCCCCGGCCGTATGCCGAACCGGTCGGCCAGCCTTTTCTGAAAGGAAGCCATGAGCAGCTGGGCGAGAAGCTGGGCGGACTGTTTCTTCCGGATCACCTGGAAGAGGTCCGTCTTTTCCCATTCCTCTTTTCGCATGATGGCATCGTATCGGGACTGGCAGAGTTCGATACAGACCGTGTCCGGACGTTCTTCGGAAATGATCCGTTCCACGAGATCGGCGCTGTCCTTCGAGACGTGGGCCGTTCCGATGAGGATAATCTCCTTGTCTTTCAACTGCCTGCGGTACACGTTTTCTTCCATTTCGACCTGCCGTGAATTTGAAGGGAACCCTACCAGCTGCGGAAGTCCTTGTAAAGTGAAAAGAGGGTCCCTCCTTTGACCCCATGAGGGTACTGATGTATAAAGGTGTTTTTCCGGGAGGGCTTGTGAAGACGAAAGAAGCGGAAGTGGAGATCCGGACCGTCGCCTTCGGCGGCGAAGGCGTGGGACGGGTGGGGGATAAGGTCATCTTCGTCCCTTTCACCGCCCCCGGGGATACCGTCCGGGTCGGGATCCTCGAAGACCGGAAGCGTTATTTCCGGGGGAGGCCCCTGGAGATCCTCCATCCCGGGCCCGGGAGAACGGACTCTCCCTGCCCTTATTTCACCCGATGCGGCGGCTGCGATTATCAGCATCTTTCATACGGGGAACAGCTTTCCCTGAAGGCGCGGCAGGTCCGGGAAGTTTTTCAGAGGATCGGAAGGATTCCCGATCCCCCGGTCCTGGCCACGGTGCCCTCGCCGGCGGCCTTCCATTACCGGGGGAAGGGGGAATATCACGTCCGGTACGGCAAGGACGGCCGTCCCTTCGTCGGGTTCATGGACGTCACCGGCGGGGAGGTGTTGAATATTCCGAGATGCTTTCTGGTAGAGGACTCGATCAATGAGGCCGTTCAGGTCTTCAGGGAAGAGATCCGTCTTTTCCCCGGCCGGCACCGGGAAGGGCGCTATCCCTTCTGGTCCGCCGGAGAAGGAGGCGAGGGGGAACGGGAGGGGGAAGCCCTTCCCTTCCCGGTCGTCCGCCGCCGGGTGAAGGACCTGGTTTTTCAGGTTCCCCGGGACGGTTTTTTTCAGGCCAACCTTTTTCTGGTGGACGGGCTGGTGGAGCGGGTCCTGGAAGGGGGAAGCCGGGGGGCTGTCGATTCCTTTCTCGACGGGTACTGCGGATGCGGTCTTTTCAGCCTCTTCCTGGCGTCCCGGGCGGCGGAGGTGACGGGGGCGGATACGGACGGGAAAGCCGTTCGGGCCGCAAGGGTGAACGCCCGGGCAGCGGGTCTCCGGAACCTCTGTTTTCACCGGGGCACGACCGAGGAAGTCGTCCGGAGGCGCCTCCGGGGGGGAGGGTCGTTCGAGGCCGTCCTCCTGGATCCCCCGAGGGGGGGATGCGAACCCTCCCTTCTCCACATCCTTTCCGGGGAGGGCTTCCGGGAGATTGTTTATGTGTCCTGCAACCCCGCCACCCAGGCCCGGGATGTGCGGTTCCTTCTCGATCGGGGGTATGGCCTATCCTCCCTTGAGCCCCTGGACATGTTTCCCCAGACGAAGCACGTGGAAGTGATCGCCCGGCTGACCCGTTCGTGACGGTATCTTTACATTTCGTCTCTTTTATGCATTATGGAGGACGGGCACAGGTTCGAAGGCGACGTTCCCCTTCTTTCCCCCCGGTCGATGCGGCGTGCCGGTCAGGACGCCCCATTTCAAGGGATTCGGGAGCCTTGCCTTGAGGAGCTTTTTTCGAAAGCCGTCCGCAAAAGAGGTTTTTAGAGGGTTTGTACGGTTCCGGCACGGTTGACGGACGAGATGACGCACGACGGAGAAAAACGAGGAAAACGGGGAATGGCCGTAAAACCCAGGGAAGCCGCCACGGTGATCCTCCTGCGAAAATGTCCGCCGGAAGAGGGGGGATTTGAAGTTCTCATGGTCCTCCGGCACCCGAAAAGCCGTTTTGTCCCGAGGGCGTACGTTTTTCCGGGCGGCGTGCTCGACCGGGAGGACTGTACCGGGGAGATGGAGAAGCGGGTGGCCGGGATCACCGGGGAGAAGGCCTGGAAGATCCTCGAAGACTGTCCTTCCCCGGAAATCGCCCTGGGCTCCTGGGTGGCGGGGATTCGGGAGACTTTCGAGGAAGCGGGCATTCTCCTGGCCCGGGATGCCCGGGGACGATGGGTCGATTTCCGGGAAGACCCGGCCCGGGAGCGGTTCCGCCGCTTCCGGCGGTTCCTGAACGAGGGGAAAATCCCGTTCTCCCGTTTCCTGGAAGAAGAAAACCTCACCCTTTCGGGAGACCGGCTTTTTTATTTTTCCCATTGGATCACACCGGAATTCCTTCCCCTTCGATACGATGTCCGTTTTTTTGTCGCCGAGGTCCCTCCGGGCCAGAGGGCGGTTCATGACGGCGTGGAATTGACCGGCCATGTGTGGATCCGTCCCGGGGAGGCCCTGGATCGCTTCCGCGCCGGGGCGTTCGACATGGTCCTTCCGACCCTCGTGACCATGGAGGAACTGGCGTCCCATGAAATGTTGGACGACGTTTTAAGATCGGTGGAAAAAAGAACGGTCCGGGGGATTCTGACCCGGATGGAGGAGACGGAAGAGGGTATCGTCGAGTATCTTCCCGACGGCAGGATTTTCAAGGATCTTCCCCCCTCCGTGTGAGGGATGACGCCCCCCGGGGCAGCCGTTGAAAAAGAAAGGAACTGCCATGAGCATCGAGGAATTGTTCGGATTGAAAGGAAAGGTCGCCCTGGTGACGGGCGGCGGCCGGGGGATCGGGAAGTTCATCGCCGCGGGCCTGGCCGAGGCGGGAGCCGATCTTATCATCGCGTCGAGGAAAATGAAGAACCTCGAGAAAACGGCCCGGGAGATCGGGGAGACCTCCGGAGCGGGCGTTTTTCCCGTTTCCTGCGATTTGGGAAAGGAGGAGGACATCGACGGACTTTTCGCGGCCGCCGTGGACCGTTTCGGCCGGATCGACATTCTCGTGAACAATGCCGGCGTAACCTGGGGAGCCCCGACTCTGGACTTTCCCCGGGAGCGGTGGGATCAGCTTTTCCGTGTGAATGTCCGGGGGGTCTGGTTTCTCACCCAGAAGGCGGCCCGGCTCATGAAGGAAAAAGGCGGGGGAAGCATCATCAATATTTCCTCCGTCATGGCTTTCCGGGGGTCCGAGGAATCCCTCCATCCCGCCGTACCGTATAATTCCACCAAAGCGGCCATCAATGCCCTGACCATGAACCTCGCCGTCAAGCTGGCGCCCTGGGGCATCCGGGTGAATGCCATCGCCCCGGGTTACTTCGGGACCGACATGATGGCCTACATCGATACCCCCGGGTTCGAGGAATCGAAGGAGATGATGCTTCGCCAGATCCCCCTGGGGCGGGTCGGGGAAATGAACGACATGAAAGGGGCCGCCGTTTTCCTGGCCTCCGGCGCCGCCCGGTACGTCACCGGGCATGTCCTCGTCGTGGATGGAGGATTTCTCGCCAAATAAGGACGCCGACGGTTCGGCCTTTCATTCTTCCGGCATCCCTTCCTTCTTTTTTCACCCCGTTCCGCCCGGCAGGTCCCTGGCGTCCTGTCCCGGATCTTTTGAATCGTCCGCCGCCGGCGGGAAACGGCGGACTCATGGCGGGGATGATGAGGGACCGTGCCGGAGGGGGGAAATTTTCGTTGTCTTTGTCCGGAATTTACGTTATCAATTAAATGGCAGGAGGGGTGGCTTTCACCCCCGACTTTCAGGAGTGTTTTCGCAAAGCGCGGATGGTCCGCGGGGAAACGCCGGGGATCGCCGGTCGGCCGGTTTTATATTTCTTCGATTCTGTAGAAAAGCAATCACGAGGTAGGTCGGGAGGTAGCGACCGTGCATCAGAGGTTTGTCCCATGCCTTTACTGACGTTGTATTTTCAGCTCCATCAGCCGTTCAGGCTTCATCCGGACCGGGACAAGTTTCTCTGGGACGAGATGAACCGGAGTGTTTTTGACAAGGTATCGGAAAAAAGCTACATCCCCGCTCTCTCCATGTTCCGGGATCTCGTCGGGTCTCACGGGAACTTCAAAATCACCCTCGGGACATCGGGAACGTTTCTGGAACAGGCGGAGCTCTACCGGCCTGAAGTGATCCGGATCCTGGGAGAACTTGTGGACGCGGGAAGAGAAAACAGCCAGGTGGAGATCCTGGGGGAGACGTATTATCATTCCCTGGTCGGCCTTTTCAACGACCCCCGGAAGCGGGAATTCCGCGATCAGGTGGCCCTCCACGGAAAAAAGCTGCAGGATCTGTTCAATATCACCCCCACATCCTTCCGGAACACGGAACTCATGTATAACAACGACGTCGCTTCCGCCGTCTGGGATATGGGATACCGGTCCATCCTCTGCGAGAAGAGGGACGACATGTACGTCGGCAAAAACGAGGCCGTATCCCCCAACGCGGTTTTCCGGGCCCGGGGAACGGGTCTCGTCGTCCTTCCGAGGAACCGGGACCTGAGCGATGACGTGGCCTTCCGTTTCCCCCACCACCCCCTGACGGCGGAAGAGTATGCCGCCAGCATTGCACGGGTCGACGGGGAGGCGGTGATCCTCGGCTACGATTTCGAGCACATCGGGGAACACATCTGGGAAGACAGGGGCATTTTCGAGTTCTGGAAAAAACTTCCCCAAGCCCTGTCGGAGCATCGTGGCATCGTCATGGCCAATCCCACGGAAGTGGCCGACCGGTTCCGGGACGCCCCTTGCCCCGAGCTGGACATCCACAGCCTGGCCACGTCCTCCTGGGCCGACGTGGGACGGGACACCTTCGGATGGCTCGGGACCATGACCCAGTACAAGCTCTTCCAGGAGATCGAGCGCCTCGAACCGGGGGCGAGGCGGGCCGGGGGCGAGCTTCTCTGGCGATGGCGGAACGTGACCACCTCGGATCATATTTACTTTCTCCACGAACGCATGGGGGAGGACCATGCCGTCCATTCCTATTTCAATCCCTACGGGGGGTCCATCACCCAGGCCTCCCACGTGCTGACCCGCAAGGTGGACGACATCGATGCCGATCTCAAGGAGCACCGGCTCCGGCGGAAGAAGGAACAGACGGCGCTCCTTCTCATCGCGCCGGAAACGGGGAGGCTGCCGGAACACATGAGCGCCCTGGCCCGGTTTATTTCGGGGAAAAGCGGCGGTCTTGGCGAAGTCGTCACGGCCCTGTGCGAAGGCCTGATCCAGAGGGAGGTGGAGATTCACCTCGCCACGCTGAACCTGAAGAAGCGTTTCCAGCGGGAAAGCCGTATGGATGAAGGGAGCTGGCGGGAGATCCGGTACCGCATCGATCCCGACAAGATTCATCTTGTCAGTTCATCCTTTTTTGCCGATCTGCCCAGCGCCTACGCGGGAAACCCCCTCCAGAACGCCGCGGAATACCAGAGGGAAATGGTAAACAACACGATCAAGGAGGTCCGGGCCAAAAGCGGCGGACGACTGATCATTCACAGCCACGACTGGATGGCCGGCGGCGCCGTCACCGCCTATGCCAGATCGAGGCAGATCCCCGTCCTCCATACGGTCCACAACGTGTTCACCGGACATATCCCCCTGGAAATGATGGCCGGGGTCGATCTCAACACCCTGTCGGAGCAGCTCTTCTACTCGGAGGAGCATGGCAGGCCGTGCATCGACTGCCAGGCCACGGCGGTGAAGAACGCCACCCTCATCAATTTCGTGGGGTACCGGTTTCTCGAGGAAGTGGTTCAGGACTACTTCATGGACCGGAACATCATTCCGGCGAACGTCCGGCAGGAAGTGAAGGAAAAATACCACCACGGCTCGGCCCTGGCGATCATCAACGCCCCCGCCCATGCCATGTATCCCGAATACTGCGACCATATTGTGAGGAAGTTCGGACCGGAAGACGACGTCCTGGGGGCGAAAAAAGAGAATCTCCTGGAATTTCAGAAAAGGACGGGTCTCCAGGTGAACCCCGGGGCCATTCTCTTTTTCTGGCCTTCCCGGCTCGACCCGCTTCAGAAGGGGATCCATCTCCTGGAAGAGATCGCCCTTCGGTTTGTCATCGAGAACGGGGATGTGCAGATCGCCGTCGTCGGCGACGGGGTCGGCGGCGACCGGAGCCACGAGGAGGCCTTTGGCCGGATCGCCTGGGCCTCGGGCGGGAAGATCTGTTACTACCACTTCGACGAGGGGTTGTCCATGCTCGGGTTTGCCGCGGCGAACGACGTGTTCGGGGCCTCCCTGTATGAGCCCTGCGGGCAGATCGACCAGGTCGGGAATCTTTTCGGGGCCACGGCGACCAATCGCGACACGGGGGGGTACCACGACAAGATCCATGAAATCCGTCTGAGAGCGGACGGCGCTCCGGAAGACGGGGGGAACGGGTTTCTGTTTCGGGATTACGACCCCGGGGGGCTCTGGTATGGTCTCCATCGAAGCACGGAATTCCATCGCCGGCCCCTGTCGATCCGGGAACCTCAGATCCGGCGCATCATGCGGGAGACCAGGCAGAAATACGACCTCGATACGATGATCGATCGTTACATGGCGGTCTATGAGAAGCTGAACGGGGGCAAGCCCCTGTGACGCGGAGGGGTCATGAAGAAGAAAAAGACGACTTTCCAGATCCGTTCGAAGAAAGACGCCCGGTACTTTGCCGGCAGGATCTCCCAATACCGGAGGGATTTTTCCTACTTTCTTCCCCTGATGGGGGGATCCGGAGGGATCGTCACGATCCGTTGCGACCGGGAAGGCCGGGGATGTCTCATTTCATCATTTGGAACGGGATGGCGGAACGAACAGGGGTTGACCATCCCTGAAATCGTGGAATATCTCTGGAAAGACAGGAAAAAGATCAACGCCGAACTGCGCAATCCTGAATCGGAGTGGTACGGGAAACTCTACAAGGAAACCTGAAACGGCGACTCCCCTCCGGGGGTGCAGTCCCTCTTCTCGATGTCGGCTGCAGACCCCCTTTCACACCCACCGGCCCCCTGTGTCGTCATTGCTTCCCTTCCCGGCGACCCTGCCGGAACGATGACGATTTCCCGCAAAGTCGAAGAAGGGAGGGGCAATGAATGTTTGCAGCATAATGGATTGAAATGGGGATGGCAATACGAATAAATTGCCGGTTTAATACCTGGTAAATGCCCGTATTAAAAACCGGTCCGCCTCGACACGCCCATCGTCCGGGCCGGGTCCTTCGGGGCCTCTCTCCAACAAAAAGAAAGCCTGCCTCTCCAACCGTATTCCCGGCAGGAAACGCAGGCCCTGAAGCCCAAGAACGGCGACTTCCTTTTTTATTCTCTTAGCTTCTGCCCTTACGGGGACTGGCTTATCTTTTCGTATCGAAGTTCGTCTCGAGCTTCAGTTACATTTTAGGGTTTCCCCTCGGGAAAGTCAAAAGTATTTTTCCGTCAGGGCCTTTTCTTCTTTACGGCCCTCCGGTAAAGTTCCTCATACCGTCCGGCGGCGTCCTCCCAGGAGAAGCGAAGGGCCATGGCCCTTTTTATGAGGGCCGTCGCCGCTTCCCGATTTTCACGAAAGACGGAAAGGGCCCAGGACAGGGTGTTTACGACGGCATCGCCGGTGAGGTCGTAAAATTTGAATCCCGTTCCCCCGAGCGTTTCCCCGTCGAAATTTTCCACCGTGTCGTTCAGCCCCCCCACGGCCCGGACAACGGGAAGGGTACCGTATCGAAGGGCGAACATCTGGGTGAGACCGCAGGGTTCGAACCGGGAAGGCATGAGAAACAGGTCGCATCCGGCGATGATCTTGTGGGCCAGGGCGGGATCGTATCCCAGCCGGCAGGCGAAACGGTCCGGCCTCTCTCCGGCGAGGCGGCGGAAAAAATCGTGGGCCCAGGGGTCCCCCGATCCGAGAAGAACGATCCGGATTCCCAGGTCGAGAAGCCGATGGATGACGGAAGCAACGATGTCCATCCCTTTCTGATGGACGAGGCGGGTGACCATTCCCACCAGGGGGGTTCCGTCTTCCGCCGGCAGCCCCAGGCTTTTCTGAAGGTCTTCCTTGTTTCTCCTTTTGCCTGAGAGATCGTCGGGCCCGTAACGGGAAACAATCCAGGGGTCCGTTTCGGGATTCCACTCGTCATAGTCGACGCCGTTCAGGATCCCTGTGAGATCCCGGGCGTGCGTCCGGAGAACCCCGTCGAGGCGGCAGCCCGTTTCGGGATTGACGATCTCCCGGGCATAGGTCGGGCTGACGGTGCTGACGGCGTCTGCGTGAATGATCCCTCCCTTGAGGAGATTCACCTGGTTGTGGAACTCCAGGTCGCCGGAATGAAAATATTCCCGGCCTGTTCCAATGATGTCCATGAGCGCCCGGGGATGGATTCCCTGATGTTCCAGGTTATGAATGGTCAGGACCGTCGCCGATTGTTTCAGGAGGGGATCGCCGCGATACAGGGCGTCGAGATAGACGGGCACGGCGGCGGTATGCCAGTCGTGGACATGGATGACCTGGGGGGAAAAGGAAATCCTGCGGGCCGCCTCCAGGGCCCCCCGGGAGAGGAAAAGAAACCGGAGGGCATTGTCCCGGTATCCTTCCCCCCGGGGGTCGTTGTAGACCCCTTCCCGTCCGAAGAGATCCCGGCGCTCCAGGAAATAGACGGGGATGTCCGTTCCCGGGACCCGCCCTTCGAGGATTTCGCACCAGAAGGTTCCCGACGATCCCATGGGAACCCCCAGGGGGCCGGGCAGGGGGGTGAGTCCGAACCGGTGACCGTCGATTCCGCCGTACCGGGGAAGGAGGATCCGGACATCGTGTCCCCTCTTCTTGAGGTATTTCGGAAGTGTTCCCGCCACGTCCCCGAGGCCGCCTACTTTGATGAAGGGGACGGCCTCGGCGGCCACAAAGAGGATGTTCATCGTCTGTCGTCCCCGGGTTTGACCGTTTGTTCCGGAAGATACCGGTTTGACGTCCCTCCGTCAAGGCCGAAAGGACAAACTTCTCCAAGGGGCCTCTTTACAAAAAGCCCGACCCTTTCTATAATGCCGCAGGCAGTCAGAATGGCAGGATGGAACGATGGCGGAACCTCCTCCGCCGGAGAAGGAAAACAGGAAAGGAAAAGGAAAAAAGAATGGACAGGCCTGTGGAACATTTCTGGAAGATTCGACTGGAATCGGTGAAGAAGGCGTTGGAAGCCAATAATTTCGAAGTATTCCTGGCGGACAGCGCCGCCGGGGCCCGGAAGACCGTCCTGGAGGACATCCTTCCCGGAACGGGGGCCCGGAGCCTCTCCTGGGGCGGATCGGTCACCTTTGTCGGGACGGGCCTTTATGAGGCCCTGAAAGGACGAGGGGATCTGAAGGTGATCGACACCTACGACCGCACCCTTTCCATGGAGGAAAACCTGGAGCGGAGACGGCAGGCCCTCCACGCGGATCTTTTCGTGACGGGGACCAACGCCGTGACGGAAACGGGGATGCTCGTCAATCTCGACATGATCGGCAACCGGGTGGCCGCCCTGACCTTCGGGCCGAAACACGTGGTGGTCCTTGCGGGAAGAAATAAAATCGTCTGCGACCTCGAGGACGCCATGGTCCGGGTCAAGAACTATGCCGCGCCGGTGAATGCCATGCGGCTGGACAAGAAGACCCCCTGCGCGGCGACTTCCTTCTGCGACGACTGCAAGAGCGCCGACAGGATCTGCAATACCTGGACGATCACGGAGAAGTCCTTTCCGAAAAAAAGGGTCAAGGTCGTCCTGATCAACGAGGACCTGGGCTTTTAACGCAGGGCGGATGTCAGGCCGGCCGGAACGGTAAAGCCGCGGGGCCGGGAGCCTTCCGGCTCCATGGCTCAGCGGACGATCAGTTTTTCCCCGGGATGGATCGCTTTATTCAGGGGAATGCCGTTCAGTTCGGCGAGTTCCTTCACCGCGAGCCCGTAATTACGGGCGATGCCGTACAGGGTGTCCCCCCGGCGGACGGTATGGAATTTCTGAGCGGCCGCCGGTTCCGAGGATGCCTTCGGTTTATCGGCCGCCGCCGCGCGGGGCTCCTTTTTCTCAGCTTTCTGCGCCGCGGCCGCCTCCGGCTTTTTCTCCAGAGACTCCATCTTTTTCGTCAGGGTGTAGACTTCCTCTCTCAGATACCGGATCGCATCCTCCGACTGGGAGGCCAGGGCGTCCAGCCTGACTTCCATTTCTTGCAGCCGTCCCTGCAGGGCGGCCCGTTCCCCCTCGTCGGGGGCATTGTTCTTTCCGGTGAAAAAAAAGGCCAGGAGGAGAAAAAAGACAAAGGCACCCCCTCCCCAGAGGAGAATCTTTTTCGGAGAGCGAAAACCGGGAGACCCGTTCCGGCCCGCCCGGGTGCGCTCCTTCACGGCGTCTTGATACTCTTTGTCCAGAAGGTCTCTTTCCGCCGCGGAGAAATCGATGTCCACCTGCTTGTCATTTTCTTCCGTCATGTCATCCCTCCTTGCAGTCGATCCGCTCCTTCCCGTTTCTAACAGAGAGGGACGGGGGCGTCAAGACGGAACAACGGGAAGAATCATTCCTCTTTCAGCTGCGCATCGCTCCGGCGGCCGCTCAACTGGCCGCAGGCGGCGAGAATGTCGGCGCCTTTGCTGGCCCGCAGGATGGCCGTATACCGATGATCGATGAGCACGTTCCGGAAGGCGTCGATCCGGTCGTCCGGCGGGCGGCGGAATTCCGATCCCGGAAATTCGTTGAAGGGAATGAGGTTGATCTTGCAGCGGACCCCCCGGAGGAGGCGGGCCAGCTTTCCCGCCTGTTCCATCGAGTCGTTCACGCCTCCCATGAGAATATATTCGAAGGTGATCCTCCGCCTCAAGGGCATTTCGTAGTCCCGGCAGGCGGTGAGGAGGGTTTCCAGGGGGTATTTCCGGTTGACGGGCATGAGGCGGCTTCTTGTTTCGTTATCCGGCGCGTTGAGGGACACCGCCAGGTTGACCGCGGCATCCCGGCTCAGGGGAAGGATTCCCGGCACCAGGCCGCAGGTGGAAACGGTGATCCTCCGGCTTGAGAAGCCGGGGCCGGAATCGTCGGTGAGAATCCTGATGGCCTTGAGGACGTTGTCATAGTTGTCCAGGGGCTCGCCCATTCCCATCATGACGATATTCCGGATGTCCGGTCCCTCGGGCGTCCTGAAACGCAGGGCGGTCGCCTGGCCCGCGATTTCCCCGGGTCGAAGGTTCCGCTTCAGGCCGAACGTGCCGGTGAGACAGAACCGGCATCCCATACGGCATCCCGCCTGGGTGGAGACACAGAGGGTCCAATGGTTCTTTTCCCGGATGAGGACGCTTTCCACGGTCAGGCCGTCTTCCAGGATAAAAAGAAATTTCCTTGTTCCATCCTGGGAAGTCTTCCCTTCGGCGAGTTCCAGGGCGCCGATCCGGGCCGCGGAGGGGATTTCTTCCCGGAAGGACCGGGCCAGATCGGTCATCTCCTCGAAGCGGTCCACTCCCTTCCGGTACATCCACTTGAAGATCTGCCGGGCCCTGTATTTTTCCTTGCCGAGACGGGAAAGAAAATCCTCCAGTTCGGCCAGGGTGAGATTCTTCAGGTCCGGCTTATCCCCGGAGCTTGTCCCTGAGACGTTCGGCGATGGCATCGATAAAATCTTCCGTATTGACCTTCCGGTTTCCCGGTTTTACTTCCGCCACGGCGAGAAGATCTCCCGTCATGACACCTTCCTCCACCGTTTCGAGGGCCGCCTCCTCCAGTTTCCCGGCGAAGGCGGCGAGAGCCTCCGTCCCGTCCAGTTCGCCCCGCTTGCGGAGACCGCCCGTCCAGGCGAAGATGAGGGCCACGGAGTTCGTCGAGGTCTCCTCGCCCTTCAGGTGGCGGTAATAATGCTTCTGTACGGTCCCGTGCGCCGCCTCGTATTCGAAATACCCCCGGGGGGAGACGAGGACGGAGGTCATCATGGCCAGGCTCCCGCAGGCGGCGGCGATCATGTCGGACAGGACGTCCCCGTCGTAATTTTTCAGGGCCCACAGAACCCCCCCCTCGGAGCGGACGATCCGGGCCACGGCATCGTCGATGAGGGTGAAGAAATACTCGATTCCCCTGGACCGGAACCGTTCTTTCCACCGTTCATGGGCGGTGTCGAAGATTTCCCTGAACCGGCCGTCGTAGATTTTCGAAATCGTGTCCTTGGTGCTGAACCAGAGATCCATTTTTTCCTCGCAGGCGAAGGAGAAGCAGGCCTCGGCGAAATTCTCTATGGACCCGTCGGTGTTGTGCATGCCCTGGACGATCCCGGGGCCGGTGAAATCATGGACGGGGTAACGTTCCTGTTTTCCCCCGCCGGCCGGGGTGATGACCAGTTCGGCCTTTCCCGGCCCGGTCACCCGGGCCTCCGCTGCGCTGTAGACATCGCCGTAGGCATGACGGCCGATGACGATGGGCTTTTTCCAGGAGGAGACGAACGGGCGGATGTTTTTCACCAGAATGGGTTTCCGGAAGACCGTCCCGTCGAGAAGGGCCCGGATGGTTCCGTTGGGGCTCTTCCACATTTTTTTCAGGCCGTATTCCCGGACCCGGTCGGCGTTGGGGGTGATGGTGGCGCATTTGACGCCCACGCCGTATTTCATGATCGCCCGGGCGGCGTCCAGGGTCACCTGGTCGTCCGTGTCATCCCGGTGCTTGAGATGGAGGTCGTAGTATTCCACCCGGAGGTCTATGAAAGGACGAAGAAGCTTGTTCTTCACCATCTCCCACATGACCCGGGTCATCTCATCCCCGTCGAGTTCCACCAGGGGGGTTTTCATGGCAACGCGTTGATGTCCAGCTGTCATGGTTCGCTCCTGTCGCTTCTGAAGGGTTCTGTTTCTGAAGGGCACGTCAATCCATTGAGTTCGATCCTGTTTTCCGCCGGGCGGCGGTTTCCCACCTGTCGGCGGCTATTCCCCTTCGGCCGATTTTGTCAGGTTCAGCACCCCGCCGGCGAGAAGAATCTCCCGTTGTCGTTCCGTCAGGGCGAGAACGGTCTCGAAGGCGAATCCCTTCGTTTCGTTTCGGACGGTGACGCTTTCCTTTTGTCCCATCTGCATCCGTGCATCGGGGATGACGATTACGTCTCCCTCCTCGATGCGGTTGTAAACGGTGCCGTCCCGGAAGACGAGGGGGGCGATGCCGAAATTGACGAGATTGGCGGCATGGATCCTTTCGAAGGACCGGGCGATCACCGCCTTCACCCCCAGGTACATGGGGCAGATGGCGGCGTGCTCCCGGGAAGATCCCTGGCCGTAGGACTCCCCCGCCACGATGATGTTGTGGATTCCACGGTCCCTGTTTTCCGCCGCCCGCCGGGCAAAGGACGGGTCGAGGGTTTCGAAGACGAATTCGGCGTATTTCGGAATATTGGACCGGTATTTCATCCGGGCCCCGGCGGGCATGATGTGGTCCGTTGTGATCCGGTCTCCCGCCCGGAGGGCCGTCACGCCGGCGATCACATCGGGCAGGGGGACGTTTGCCGGCGGCGGGCCGATGTTGGGTCCCCGGTAAAGGGTGACGGACCCGGGATCGGATTCGGCCTCCGGCGGAAGAATCATGCCGTCATCGATGACGAAAACCTCCGGGGGGACCACGCCGGGATATTCCATGTCGAGGTCCCTCGGGTCGGAGATTTTTCCCGTCAGGGCGGCCGCCGCCGCCGTTTCCGGGCTCACCAGGTAGACGTCGGCGTCTTTTGTTCCTGAACGCCCTTCGAAATTCCGGTTGGAGGTCCGGAGGGAAACGCCCCGGGAAGGGGGGCTGAAACTGTTTCCGATGCAGAAGTTGCAGGATGTTTCACCGATCCGGGCCCCGGCCCGGATAAGTTTTGCGAGATGGCCGTCCCGGGCGAGATTTTCCAGCACCTGACGGGAGCCGGGGGAAACGATGAGACTCACGTCGGGGTGGATCGTTTTCCCCTCCAGCATTTTCGCCGCCGTGGCCAGGTCCCGGTAGGAGGAATTGGTGCAGCTCCCGATGCAGACCTGCTGGACGGGGGTTCCCCGGATATCCCGTATTTTTATAACGTTTTCAGGGCTGTGAGGGGCCGCCGCCAGGGGTTCCAGGTCGGAAAGCTCGATGGCGACCACCCGCTCGTACCGGCACCCGGGATCGGCGGTCCACGGGGTGAAATCCTCTTCCCGCTTCTGGGCCCGGAGAAATTTTCTGGTTTGACCGTCGCTGGGGAAAAGGGAAGTCGTCACACCGCATTCCGCGCCCATGTTCGTCACCGTTGCCCGCTCCGGGACGGACAGGGTTTCCACGCCTTCCCCGAAATATTCGAGGACCGTTCCCACGTTCCCCCGGGTCGTGAGGATCTCCAGAACCTTGAGGATGATGTCCTTGGCGGAAACCCAGGGCGGCAGCGATCCCGAGAGTTCGATGCCCGTCACCCGGGGCCAGGCGAGATAAAAGGGCCCGCCGCCCATGGCGACGGCCACGTCGAGCCCGCCGGCGCCGATGGCCGCCATGGCGAGGCCGCCTCCCGTCGGGGTGTGGCTGTCGGAACCGAGGAGGGTTTTCCCCGGCTTCCCGAACCGTTCCAGGTGCACCTGGTGACAGATGCCGTTTCCCGCCCTCGAAAGGTAGATCCCGTATTTCCGGGCGACGGAGGCGAGGTAGAGGTGGTCGTCGGCGTTCTCGAACCCCACCTGAACCGTGTTGTGGTCGATGTAGCTCACCGAAAGTTCCGTCCGGACCCGGGGGATGCCGAGGGTTTCGAACTCGAGATAAGCCATGGTTCCCGTGGCGTCCTGGGTCAGGGTCTGATCGATCCGGATGGCGGCTTCCTCCCCGGGAACCGGTCTGCCCGAAATGAGGTGTGCCTCGAGAATTTTTTCCGTGACGTTCTTTGCCATGTGTCCTTCCTGATAACGTTGAAACCGTTGGAAATTACCCTGATTCGCTTCCCCCTCCGCACCGGGGTGGTTCCGATGGGCGGTCCACGGATGAAGTAAGAAAAGTATCAGATATTATCGAAAGACGGCTGGAATTTCAATGAGAATAATCTGTCAAGGTCAGGCTCATCACGGACCGTTTATTCGAGACCGGGAGGTCAGGCTAAACATCGGGCACAGTTCGTTGGATCCCGGTTCGTAATCCCGGCAGGTTTGCGGCCGGGTTTCGTAGATGGCGCAGGAACAACGGTTTCCTTCCCGGTGAAGAAAGGGGCAGGCGGGTACGGGGAAGCCGCTTCCCCCGTGGATGAACCGGTCTCCCGCCCAGACCGCTTCCCGGCTTTCCAGGCGCTCCAGGATGTCTTTCCGCCCTTCGTTTCTCCATCTTGCCAAATCCCTTTCTTTCACGTAGAAACCGAAGTAAGTGTGGCAGCAGCGACCGCAGCGAAGGCAGGTGTTTTTCATGACATCCATCAACCGGACCTCCGATTATCACAGAAAGGGGCCTATCGACCTTCTCACGGAGTTCACCGTATGCGAGTGTTTAGCCCATGTGCGGTCCCCGTACATGATCGCCCTGGAGGAAAAGAAATCCTACGGCGCTCTGGTGGGGGCCTTCCTCCAGAGGTCGGGGCTCCTTCCCGAAGGCTGCCGGATCTGCGAGATCGGCGGCGGATACGGCAGCCTCATGCGGGGGTTTCTCGAAACATCCGGGCCTTGGGTCGGCCATGCGGTCATGGCGGACCTCTCCCTGTATCTTCTCAGGAAACAGCGGGAAAAACTTCGTCCCTGGTGCGACCGGCTTGCGTTTCTCTGCGGCGATGTTCTTGAACTCCTTCCCGCCCTCAGGGGGGTGGATCTTTTCATCTGCAACGAGATGATGGGCGACCTGGAAACGTGGACGAACCTGTCCCCGGGCCGCCTTCCCGGCGAGGTGGACCGGTTCGTCCGGGACTACGGCCTGGAGCTGCCCGCCGAAGGACCCTTTCACTTCAACCTGGGGCCCCTTTCCCTGGTGGAGGCCCTCTGCGGGAAGGGCGTCCCCGCCTTTCTCACGGAACATGCCGCCGACCCCTTCATCCCGGACGGCATGGACTATCTCCGGGAGGGGCTCACCCTGGACGGCTATCCCCGGGAAATTCGTCTCAGGGGCCATTCCGAGTTCACCGTTCGTTTTTCCCACCTCATCGGGGTGGCTGAACGGTGGAACCGGAAGGTGAAAACGGGATCCCTTCTCGATTTCCTGAATGTGAAAAAAACACCGGCCATGCGGTTCATTTTCAAAATGAGGGCTCAGTCCACGGATGAGCAGGAAATTATTTACGAGTTTCTTGACCACGCCCGGGAGTACCGGTGGCTTTTGATTTACTGAGCGGAAGGGCGGGGGTTCCCGGGGAATCAGGGGACGGCCAGCTCCTCCACGTTTCGGAAGGCGGAGACGATCACGTATTTTTTTATGGAAACCTCCATCAGGGCGCAACGGGGATCTTCGAGGAAACCCTTCAGATCGGGATGCCTTGCGAGATAGGCGGGGACGGCCTTTTCCCGTTCCGGACCCCTGATTTCCCGGGCCTCGCCGACGGCGGTGACAGCCACGGCGTTCTGCAGGTCCGAGACCCGGTTCATCCGGTCGTCGGCCAGGAGGGCCACCCGGGGATCCCGCTTCATGTTTTCGAATTTATGGGTTTCCCGGATCGTGGCGAAGAAAAGACTCGAAAAATCTTCCGAGGGAACGAAGGCGACCAGGCTTCCGTAAGGCTCGCCTCCGTTCTGGGTGGCCAGGACGGCGAACCGCTGCCCCAGGAGAATTTTTTCCAGGGCTTCGTTTTTCATGGAATGCCCCCTCCTTTCCGACGCAGCCGGCGGCGCTTTTTGCAGAACAGTCTGAATTGCCACGACGGGGCTATTGTGTTACATTGACCTTAAATTTTTTTATCATGTTCCGGGGAATTTCTCAACCTTGACGGCTTCGTAAAAGTCCATATGCCGCGTTGCCCTTCATTCCTCGTCCCTGCGACGTACCGCTCGGTACGTCTCGTTCCTCGGGATTCGGGCGCCCTGCCTCCGGATCTTTTTGCGAAGCCGTCGGAAAACGAGCAGTTTTCGACTTTTTACGAGATCATCAACCCTGAGGGGCGGAGGAAAAAGGAACACCCCGTGCCGGAATCGTTTTCTTCCTCACCCCCCGAGTCCATCCCGGCCGTGAAGAAAGGAGGAAAGCCATGGATCGCAGTAAGAGTTTTGCCCTGCCGGTTCTTCTGATCTTTTTCCTTTTCCCTGCCGTTTCCGCCGGCGCCGAACGGGGTCCCATGAAGCCCATCGCCCCCATGATGATCGAACACCGGCTCATCGAAAAGATTCTTCCCGTGGTGACGGCGGTGAAAGTCGACATGGAACGGACGGGAAAAGCGGATGTGGAAGCGGTGGCCGCCATAGTCGATTTTTTCCGCTTCTATGGCGACCAGGTTCATCACGGGAAAGAAGAGAAGATTTACTTTCACGAACTGGCGAAGAAAAAGCTGACGCCGGAAAGACGGGCCCTGATGAACGAGTTGATCCAGGAACACCGGGAGGCCCGGAAAATCGTCGGGGCCCTTTCCGACGCCCTGGAACGGTACCGGAAGGGAGACGGGGCGGCCCTGAAGGGCATGGAGGCGGCCCTCGGAATACTTCCCGGTCTTTATGCCGAACACATCCGGAAGGAGGACCGGGTTCTCTTCAGGCCCAGCCTGGATTATTTTTCGCCGGCGGAAGAGCAGGAACTTCTCGAAAGAATGAGGGACTACGACGAGAAGATGATTCACGAAAAATACCGGAAGACGGTCGATGACCTCCGGGGAAAATACAAGTGAGGGAGGAACCCATGCCGGAAGGAATGCTTCACCGCCATGTCAGCCGCCGCCGCTTTCTCCAGTCCGTCCCCCCCTTCATGGTCGCGGCAGCGGGCGTCCTTTTCCTGCTGCCGGGGAAGCTCCGGGCGGGCCTGGGGAAGGAAGAGGATACCCGGAAGTACGTCTGTATGATCTGCGGTTACGTGTACGACCCGGCGAAAGGAGATCCCACCCAGGGAATCTCTCCCGGGACCCCCTTTTCCAAGCTGCCCGACTGGTGGATCTGTCCTGAATGCGGCGCCGACAAAGGCGCCTTCAACGAGTGGCACTGAGACATCTCTCTGAAGGAGGATTCGGATGCCCTTAATGCTTTTCCGGTGGGTCGTTCTCACCGTGGCCATTCTTCTTGCTTCCCACGTGATTCCCGGGATATTCGTGCGGGACTTCTTTTCCGCCTTCGCCGCCGCCGCCCTGCTCGGTGTCCTGAACGTCCTGCTGCGCCCGCTCCTGATCCTTCTCACCCTTCCGTTGAATATTCTGACCCTCGGCCTTTTTACCTTCGTCATCAATGCCTTCCTCCTTCTGATGGTGTCCGGGGTTGTCTCCGGTTTCGTCGTCCGGGGTTTCGGGGCCGCCGTCCTGGGGGCCGTGATCATCAGTATCGTGGGGATCCTGTTCAATGCCCTTGCGGACTCGGGGGGACGGGGCCGGAAAAGCCGGGGGGAGGACGTCATCGATCTCAAGCGGAGAGGTGAGGACCGATGGGAGTGAGTTCTCTCACCCCCGCCATGCGGCAGTATCGGGAGATCAAGGAGCAGTACCGGGACTGTATCCTCTTCTTCCGCATGGGCGATTTCTACGAAATGTTTTTCGAGGATGCCGTGACGGCCTCCCGGATTCTCGACATCACCCTGACCTCCCGCAACAAGGGCAAGGAGGACAGTGTCCCTCTCTGCGGGTTTCCCTTTCATGCCGTTTCGGGATACATCTCCAGGCTGATCGATCAGGGATACAAGGTGGCCATCTGTGAGCAGGTGGAAGACCCGAAGGAGGCCAAGGGCATCGTCCGCAGGGAAGTCATCCGGGTGGTGACTCCGGGCCTGGTGGTCGATCCGGCGAATCTTCCCGAGAAAGAGAACAATTATTTCGGAGCGGTCTGCCGCGCCGGCGGGAATCCGGGGCTTGCTTTCGTGGATATTTCCACGGGGGAATTCCGCGTCGCCGAGTTCGAAGGAGACGATGTTCTCCTCGACGAACTCGATTCGTTGAATCTCCGGGAAATGCTGGTCCGGGAAGAGGACGACTCCGGGCTTTCCGGGAAAGTTTCCGCCACCATCCTCCGTCCCGTTTCTTCTCAATACTTCGATGTCGCCGAGGGTCGGGATCGTCTCCGGGAGCACTTTTCCCGGGAGGCCCTGGACGATGTGCGTCTGGAGGAACACGAGGCGGTTCTGCGGGCGGCCGGCGCCGTGCTCCGGTTCATCCGGGAAACCCAGAAGGAGGGTCTGTCCCACATCAACCGCCTCGAGTGGCACGGAAGCGCCCGTTACCTCGTCATGGATCAGGCGGCCCGGCGGAATCTCGAGCTTTTTTCAACCCTGAAGGATAACCGCCGGGAAGGGTCCCTCGTCCATGTTCTCGATGAAACCGTGACCTCCATGGGAGGAAGGCGTCTTCGCCGCTGGATGAGCTACCCCCTCCTGTCGCCGGACCGCATCCGGGAACGCCTTTCCGCCGTTTCGGAACTGAAAACCCGGCACGCCGAAAGACGGGAACTGAGGGAACGGCTCCGGGGTGTCTATGACATGGAACGTCTCGGGAGCCGGGTGGCCATGGAGGTCGCTCATGCCCGGGATCTGGCGGCCCTGAGAACCTCCATGGGGAAGACCGGGGAAATAAAGGTCATGACGGGCCTCTTCGAAGGGGGGCTTCTTTCTTCGATCCATGCCGGTCTCGACCCCACGGCGGACCTCCGGGAACTCCTGGAGCGGGCCATCGTGGACGAGCCCCCCCTGACCCTCCGGGAGGGAGGGATGATCCGGGAGGGGTACGATCCGGCCCTGGACGGGCTCATTTCAGCAAGCCGGGACGGGAAAAAGTGGATCGCCGCCCTGGAGAGAAAGGAAAGGGAGCGCACCGGAATCGGGTCGCTCAAGGTGGGGTTCAACCAGGTGTTCGGGTACTATATCGAGATTACCAAGGCCAACGCCGCCCTGGTTCCCCCGGATTACATCCGCAAACAGACCCTTGTGGGAAGCGAGCGCTATATCAACGAGGAGTTGAAGGAGTATGAGTACGGGGTCCTGCACGCCGAGGACCGGAGGCGGGAGCTGGAATACGAAATATTCACGGAAATCCGGACGGCTGTGGCCCGGGAGATCCAAAGGATCCAGAAGACGGCGTCCCATCTGGCCGACCTCGACGCCCTGGCGTCTCTGGCCGAGGTGGCGGAGCGTTGCCGGTACAGCTGCCCGCGGGTTCACGACGGCGACCGGATCGACATCCGGGACGGGAGGCACCCCGTGGTGGAGCGGATGGACCTTTCCGGGGGGTTCGTTCCCAACGACACCCTTCTCGATATGAAGGAAAACCGACTTCTCATCATCACGGGTCCCAACATGGCGGGGAAGTCCACCTATATACGCCAGGCGGCCCTTATCGTCCTCATGGCCCAGATGGGAAGCTTCGTTCCCGCCCGGGAGGCGGAAATCGGTGTCGCCGACCGGATTTTCACCCGTCTCGGCGCTTCGGACAGCCTGTCCACGGGGCAGAGCACCTTCATGGTGGAGATGACCGAGGTGGCCCACCTGCTCCGGAGGGCCACCCCGAAAAGCCTGATTCTTCTCGACGAGGTCGGCCGGGGCACCAGCACCTTCGACGGGCTCAGCATCGCCTGGGCCGTGGCGGAATACATCGACGATCCGGAGCGCCTCGGCGCACGGACCCTTTTCGCCACCCATTACCACGAACTGACGGATCTCTCCCGGACCCGGCCCGCGGTGCGGAACTTTTCCGTCGCCGTCCGGGAACTGGAGGACCAGGTCATTTTTCTCAGGAAGATCGTCGAGGGGGGAACGAACCGGAGCTACGGGATCCAGGTGGCCCAGCTCGCCGGTGTTCCCGGGGAGGTGATCGGGCGGGCCCGGGAAATCCTGAGGAACCTTGAAAAAGGGGAGCTGGACGAGGTCGGGATGCCCCGGATCGCCCGGGGGAAGCGGGCGCCGCAGAGAAAAGGCCCGAAACAGCTCAGCCTGTTCGCCGGCGTGGAAGACCGGGTCCTGGGGGAAATCCGGGGGGTCGACCTGGAGTCCCTGACGCCCCTGGAAGCCTTGAACCGGCTCGCTTTATGGCAGAAAAAACTGAAGGGGGAAGGCCCTATCTGAAACAGACCCGCAGCACCTGGAAGAGATCGGTGTGCCCCCGGAGAACCTTGTCGATGCCGTCCTGGAGCAGGGTGGTCATTCCCTGGGAGATGGCCATTTCGCGCATGTCCTCCACGGTGGCCCGTTCCTGGATGAGGTGTTTTATCTCCCGGGTGGCCGCGAGAAGCTCGTGAATGCCCATCCGGCCCTTGTATCCCTGGTTGTCGCACTGGGGACAGCCTTTAGGGCGGTACAGGGTGAAGTTATCATCGTAGGGGATCTTGAGGCGGGAAAAGGCTTCGTCTCCCCCGTAATGGCGGACGAGGAGATCGAATTCCTCCCGGTCGGGGTGGTACTTCTCCCGGCATTTGACACACAGGGTTCTCACGAGCCGCTGGGCGAGGATCCCCAGGAGGGAATCGGCGAAATTGAGGGGGTCGATTCCCATGTCGAGGAGCCGGACGATCGTTTCCGGGGCGCTGTTGGTGTGAAGGGTGCTGAGGACGAGGTGCCCGGTGAGAGAAGCCTCCACGGCGGTTTTGGCCGTCTCGTAATCCCGCATCTCCCCCACCATGATCACGTCGGGGTCGGCCCGGAGAAAGGAACGCATGGCGTGGGCGAAGTCGAGGCCCACCTTGGGGTTCACCTGGACCTGGCGAAGCCCGTTCTGGGTGATTTCCACGGGGTCCTCGGCGGTCCATATTTTTGTTTCCGGCGTATTGATATGCCGGAGAGCGGCGTGGAGCGTGGTCGTCTTGCCCGACCCGGTAGGTCCCACGGCGAGAATGATCCCGTAAGGCTTGTCGAGAAGATCGAGGAGGCTCTGGTAGTTCCGGGGGGACAGGGCGAGGGATTCCAGGGGCATGGTGTCTCCCTTGGCGAGGATGCGCATCACCACGTCCTCCACCCCCCCCTGGGTGGGGACGGTGGCGACCCGAAGCTCGATCTCCTCCCCGCGGCTTCTCTTGAAACGGATTTTCCCGTCCTGGGGAAGCCTCCGTTCCGTGATGTCCAGGTTGGACATGATCTTGATCCGGGAGATGATGGCCGACCGGTAGCTGAAGGGAACGGTCTGGTAGAGGCTGAGATCGCCGTCCACCCGGACCCGGATCTCCACGTTCCGGGTCATCGTGTTGGGCTCCACGTGGATGTCCGAGGCGCCCTTTCCATAGGCATCCCGGATGATTTTGTTTACGAGCTGCATGATGATGCTGTCCGACTCGCTGAAGGCGTCCTCTTCCTCCTCCACCTCGTCCACGTCCAGCTTGCCGATGAGATCGTCGATGGTTTCCCGGCCCGATTCACTCTGGTAGAAGTGGTTGATGAACCGGAGGATATCGTCGTACATGGTGACGCAATATTCCACATTGCTCAGTTTCAGCAGGTTTTCGATCATATCCCGCTTGAGGATGTTGTTGGGATCGTCGATCAGTACCCGGACCTTGCCCTCCTTTCTTTCCAGGGGAACCCAGAGTTCCCTGCGCAGATATTCCTCCTTGAGGTTTCTCAGGAGGTCGAAGGGAATGGGGAACTTGCTGCTGAAGGAAACGTAGGGGCAGCCGAAGAATTCCTCGAGGGACTTGATAATGGCCTCCCGGGGAATCTTGAATTTCTTCATGAGGTAATCTTCTATGGTTTCCCGGCTCTTTCTCGCCTCCCCCCAGGAACTCTCGAGTTCCTCGTCCCGGATCAGGCCGTGGCGGAGAAGATGGTCGAACCGGGATTTCTTTTTCTTCCGGATCCTTTCCTGGTTGAAAAAGGCGATGCCGAGAACGTGGGCCAGCTCCTCCAGGCGCATCCGGTCATCCTCGGTGAAAGGGCCGCCGCCTTTCTTGTTGAGGATCTGAACGACGCCCATGAGGCGTCCCTCATGAAGGATGGGAACGGCGAGAATCTGCGTTGTCCGGATCCCCGACTTCTGGTCCCATCGACGGTCGAAATGAAGATCGGGATGTATCATTTGAAGTTCGGACTCGTCGTACGCATCGGTGATATTCACCGTCTGGCGGTTATTGGCCGAAAAACCGGCGATGCTTCCGTTGTTTACGGGCAGGCGGATTTCCGTCAAAGTCGATCCCGCGAGGAACATGGAATATATTTCGTCGACCTTGGAATCGGCGGCATAGATGGTGATCAGGGAGGCGTCATACAACCGGAGAAATTCGTCTTTCAGATCGACGATGATCTGCTTCATGTTCTGGGCTGCGTGGATCCGGTTCGCCAGGTTCTGGATGGCCTGCTGCCGGCGCAGCTGTTCGCGCAGTTCCTCGATCTGGGTCTCGATGGTTGTTTTCACCGTTACCGGTTTTTGTTTGAAAAAACTCATGGCCTCTTCCCCTTGATGATGCAGGTGGTGGTTCGACAGGATGAATGGAAACACATTAAACGGAAACAGCCGATTATGCAACAGGCTTTCAATGGTCTTGACAAACAGGGGGGATTCCCTTACGTAGATTCCCTGAGAAAGGAAAACCCGTGAAACCGGCGAGGACCATCGAAAAACTGGCGGGCGGCGAGAAAACCGACATCGTGGCCCTTGGAGATTCCCTCACCTACGGCTGGATGGTCGGGAAGGGCTACCTGGCTTTCCTGAAAGAAATGCTTCTGGAGGCCTATCCGGGAAACGGCCTTTCCCTTATGAATCAGGGAATTCCCGGCGACACGGCCCGGGGAGGGCTCCACCGGCTCCGGAGGGACGTTCTTTCTTACGATCCGGACTGCGTCCTCCTCCAGTTCGCCCTGAACGACGCTTTCTGCGGGGAAACGCCGGAAGGCTTCGGAAAGACCATGGAGGAAATCATCCGGGCCATCGAGGAGGAAAGCGAGGCGGAAATCGCTCTTATCACGTCCGTCTGCCTCGGCGGGGACCGGGAAAACCTCTTTATCGAAAAGTATTACAGCGAACTGGAACGGTTGTCCCGGACATATCGGTGCTCCCTGGCGCGGGTCCATGAAACGTGGAAACGGAAGATCTCCGGAGGCGTTCCCTTCTCCCGCCTCGTCCAGTCCGACGGGGTCCACCCCACTTCCGAAGGTTACCGGTACATGGCGGAAGCGGTCATGGACCTTTTTCAAAGTCGTTGACCTTGAGGATCACCAGGGTCAAATCGTCAAACTGGGGCTGTTCTCCCGAGAAAAGAAGGATCTCGTCCTGAATTTTCTGGACCATTTCCCGGGAGGAAAGGGCCTTGTGTTTCAAAATCAGGCGCCTCAGCCTTTCCTCGCCGAAATCTTCCTCGTTGCCGTTCATCGCTTCCGTGACGCCGTCCGTGTAGAGGACAAGAATGTCCCCCGGCTCCAGGGAGACGGACCGCTCTTCCAATTCCATGTCCTCGGTGACGCCCAGGGGGATTCCCCGGGCTTCGAGATGGGAAATTTCCGGAGAGCCCCCGTGAAAAAGAAGGGCCGGGTAGTGTCCCGCATTGATGTAGGTGAGCTTTTTCCCCACCGTGTCGAGGACGCCGTAGAAAAGGGTGACGAACATGCCCGACGTGGAGTCCCGGCAGATCAGTTCGTTGGCAAGGCGGATCGCCGTGGTCACTTTCAGGTTCCCCGAGGCGCTCGCCCTCAGAATCGTCCGGGAAAGGCCCATGAAAATGGCTGCCGCCATGCCTTTACCCGAGACGTCGGCGATGGTGAGCCCCCAGTGGGTCCCGTCGATGGGGATGTAATCGAAGAAATCCCCCCCCACTTCCCGGGCGGGGAGGTTCGTTCCCCATACATCCATTCCCTCGATATCGGGGGTTTCCCGGGGAAGAATGTTCTGCTGGATCCGCCGGGCGATTTCCAGTTCCTTCAGGAGCCTTTCCTGCTCCGCCGTGGTGCAGTGAAGCCGTTCCATGTAGTTTTTAAGGTCCCGGGTCATCTGGTTGAATGAATCGGCCAGCTCTCCCAGCTCGTCGCTCGTCCGGACGCGGACCTTGTGATCCAGGTCTCCCCGGCCGAGAGTCTGGACGCCCTCGGTGAGGGTCAGGATGGGCAGGGTGATCATCCGGGAAAGGATAAGGGAGATGCCCGATACGAAAAAAATGAGCATGATGATGATATCCAGAAAGGTGTTCCGGGTGTTCTGCATCCGGGTGTTGATGTGATTGCTGATGCTCGCCGTGGCTTCGGAGATTTTTTTCTTCGTTTCCTCCACGGGACCGAGAAACTCGTCGATGTATGTCGTGGCGGCCGCCATGAAGGGGCTCCCCGGGACGGCGACGATGTACATGTACTTTTCCCGGATGACGCCGTCGGGGTCCTGCCAGTCGTAGTAGCCCCCCTTGGGAGAACCGTCCAGGGTCGCCTCGAAAAGTTTCCAGGCCGTGGGCAGCTGATCCACGAGCCGGTGCGTGTCGAAACGGACAAAGCGGTGATTCAGGTGAAACAGGATGACCCCCGTTTTTTTCTCGAATAGAAGGGTGTATCCCCTGTTTCCCACGGACTGGACGGCGATCTCCTGAAACCGGGAGTCCTCCATGAGTTGTTCCATCGTGAGGGACGAATGGGCCTGGAGATAGATTTCGCACTGGGCCGCCACATCCCGGGCGCGCTGTTCAATGATCTTCCTCCCCAGCAGTTCCAGGGCGTTGGTGCTGTCGGTGATGGCTTTTTCCCCGAGGGAGACGCTGCTGTGAAAGGCATACTGGCCGATGTCACGGATGTCGTTCAGCGTGATGTATCCCACGACGGCGAGGGAAGAGAGGGTGAGGGCGAGGAAGGCGACGAGCATCTTGGTCATGATGGGGATGCGGAGGTTATGACGCTGGAAGAAGGACGGTCCGTCCGCCTTGTTGTCCGCTGCCGCGCCTGTTCTGTCTGGTTCGATAAACAGCATGGGATACCCTGTGTGAATGTTATCGGTGGACGATTTTTTTCGATATGGCCCCGGCCGCCACGATGCCCGAGGCGGCGGCCTGGAGAAGCCCCCGGGTCAGCCCCGCGCCGTCCCCCACGGCAAAAAGGTTTTCGACGCCCGTCTCGAGATCCCTCGTCACCCCCATCCGGTTGGAGTAGAACTTCACTTCCACCCCATAAAGGAGGGTATGGCGGGAAGACACCCCCGGGGCCAGATGGTCCATGGCTTCCAGCATTTCAATGATGTCTCTCAGGTGGCGGTACGGGAGGACGTAACTGAGGTCCCCCGGAACGGCCTCCTTCAATGTGGGATTGGTGAGGCAGCGGTCGATCCGGGCCCGGGTGGACCGCCGTCCGGCCAGGAGGTCTCCGAGCCTCTGGACGATGGTCCCGCCGGAAAGGAGATTGGCGAGACGGGCGATGTAGCGCCCGTAGGCGATGGGGTCCCGGAAGGGTTCGGTGAACAGGCTGCTCACGAGGATGGCGAAATTCGTGTTGTCGCTTTTTTTTGCGGCGAAGCTGTGGCCGTTCACCGTGATCAGGTCTCCGGAGCGCTCGTTGACCACTTCTCCGTAAGGATTCATGCAGAACGTCCGGACCCGGTCGTCGAACGTCCGGGAATAATAGATGAGCTTGGACTCGTAGGTCAGATCGGTGATCTCCTTCAGGAAGGCCGCCGGGAGTTCCACCCGGATGCCGATGTCCACGGGGCTGACCCGGGTTTCGAGGCCCAGGGCTTCGGCCTGGTCCTTCATCCACTGGGACCCGGACCGGCCCGGCGCGGCGACGACGAAGCGCCCGCCGACGAGGGATCCGCCTTCGAGACGGATCCCGGTCACCCGGCCCTCCTCCGCCAGGATGGCTTCCGCCCGGCAGTTCGTCCGTATTTCGATCCGGTCCTTGAGGGCCTGGTACATATTGAGGAGGACCGCCCGGCAGTTTTCCGTCCCCATGTGACGGATCCGTGTGGGAATGAATTCGAGTTCCGCCAGCCGGGCCTTTTCGACAAGGGCTTCCACTTCGGGGGAAATCTCCCCGAAAAGACGCTCCCGGGGGGCGCCGTAACGGATGAAGATGTCGTCCGTCTCCGTGAGCAGCGCCTGAAGGCTCGGCAGGGACATGTAGTCCCCGAGATAGCCCCCCACCTCGTTGGAAAAGGTGAGCTTTCCGTCGCTGTAGGCCCCCGCGCCCCCCCAGCCGCAAAGAATGTCACGGGCAGGGGAGGAAACCCGTTCATGGATGGCTTTCCCCTGTTCAAGGAGCAGGATGGGACCGACCCCTTCCTCCAGGAGGGTCAGGGCCGAGAAGATGCCCGCCGGCCCGGCGCCGATGATGATGACCTCGTAATCCATGAATTTCCTGACGTGGGCGAATGAGTTTTCCCATTCTATGAAAAATACAGCGGGAAGACAAGGGATTTCCCCGGGGGCGTCCTCCGGGCGGCCCGGTGACGGGAGGCATGATCAAAGTCCTTGATAATTGTTCGACAATCTGTCATTTACCTGAGAACTGAAGGATACATCCATGAAACTCCAGTTCATTATCAACCCCATGGCCGGGGGAGGGAGGGCCGGGAAGTCCTGGCAGTCCGTCCGAAACGATGTGGAGCGTCTTTTCGGGACTCTCCGGGAGAGTTACACCAGCCTTCCCGGGGAAGCGACGGTCCTGGCCCGGCGGTCCCTCCTGGAGGGATGCGACGGGATCGTCTGCGTCGGCGGCGACGGGACGCTGAATGAAGTCGTCAACGGCTTCATGAACGACCAGGGACCCTTGCGGCCCGAGGTCCTTCTCGCTTATTTCCCCTGCGGCACGGGCTGCGATTTTATCCGGACTCTCCGCCAATCGAGAAACATCCTTGAAACGCTGAAGGGGATCCTTCCCTTCCACACGAAGAACATCGACCTCGGCCGGATGCGATACCGGGATCACCGGGGTGCCCCCTTGTCCCGTTATTTTCACAATATCACCAGCTTCGGGTTGGGGGGAGAGGTGAACAACCGGGTGAACCGGTCGCGGAAGCGTCTCGGCGGCTTCGCGTCCTTCCTTCTCGCCACCGGCGTCTCCCTCCTCCGATATGAAAAAAAAAGGATCCGCCTCCGGGTGGATGACCGTTTTGACGAGGAAATCAGAAGCTGGAACATCGCCGTCGCCAACGGGCAGTTTCACGGGGGCGGCATGTGGGTGGCCCCGGATGCCCGGATCGATGACGGACTTCTCCATGTCACCGTTTTAGGGGACTTCTCCTTCCCGGAAGTCCTGGTCCAGCTGCCCCGTCTCTATAACGGGAAGATCTACGGTCACAGAAAGATTCTGAATATTTCAGGCAGGCACATCGAAGCCCTGTCCGATGAAACCGTCCTCATCGACATGGACGGAGAGCAACCCGGCCGGCTTCCCCTGTCCATCGATATCATTCCCCGGTGCCTTTCCATGGTGATTCCCCGCGACATGGCGTGACGGCGGTTCCGCTGCCGTTCTTCCCCGGCACTTTCGTCAAGTGATGGATATCCTGTCGCAAGATGAGATTATCATTGTCACCGGAGGAGCGTTTCTGTTAAAAGAACACGAGGATAAAGGAGGACGAACCATGGAGAACGTGTTCAAGGCGGTCCGGATCACCGACCGGGTCTGGTGGGTCGGCGCCATCGACTGGAATATCCGGGACTTCCACGGCTATACGACGAAGAGGGGGAGCACCTACAACGCCTATCTCGTCCTGGCCGACAAAATCGCCCTCATCGATACGGTGAAGGCCCCTTTCCGGGAGGAGATGATGTCCCGGATTGCGTCGGTGGTCGATCCGAAAGACGTCGAAATCATCGTTTCCCATCATGCGGAGATGGACCACTCGGGGAGCCTCTTCGAGACGGCCGCGGCGATCCGTCCGAAGGTCATCTACGCTTCCGAAATGGGAAAAAAGACATTGAACGAGATCCATCATGGCGCCGGAAACGTCGTGGCCGTCAAGGACGGGGAAAAGGTGGGCCTCGGAAATTGCGAACTTGCCTTTTACGAAACCCGGATGCTCCACTGGCCGGACAGCATGATTTCCTGGCTCGGAGAGGAAAAGCTGCTGTTTTCCCAGGACGCCTTCGGGATGCATCTCGCCTCCAGCGGGCGCTTCGACGACGAAATCGATCCCGCCGTTCTCGACTATGAGAGCGCCACGTATTTCGCCAACATTCTTCTGCCCTATGCCCCCCTCATCGGCAAGACCTTGGATCGGGTGGGATCCATGGGGTGGGATCTGAAATTCATCGCCCCCGACCACGGGCCCGTGTGGCGGACCGGCCTCGGCAGGATTCTGGGGAATTACCGCCGGTGGGGGGTGCAGGAGAAGACCCGGAAGGCCGTCATTGTCTATGCCACCATGTGGCACAGCACGGAACGGATGGCCCGGGCCATCGGCGAAGGACTGGCTTCCGCCGGCGCGACGGTCCGGTTCCTCTCCATGGCGGAAAACCACCGCAGCGAAGCGGCCTATGAAATTCTCGACGCGGGGGCCCTGATCGCCGGTTCGCCCACGCTGAACAACAATATCTTCCCCACGATGGCCGACGTCCTCACGTACCTGAAAGGATTGCGGCCGAAAAATCTCATCGGGGCCGCCTTCGGTTCCTACGGGTGGAGCGGCGAGTCGGTCCGGCAGATCGAAGACCTCCTGAAGGAGATGAAGGTCGAGATCGTTTCCGGGGGAGTCAAGGCGAAGCACGTCCCCGACGCGCCGGCCCTCCGGGCCTGTTACGATTTGGGGCGTCAGGTGGGCGAGCGGCTGGCGGCGGCGTTTCCGTGAACCCCGCTCCGGCAGACCGGGAAGGGGCAACCCTTGATTTTGATGATCTCGTAAAAAGTCTAAAAACGCCCGTTTTCCGACGGCTTCGCAAAAAGCTCCGGAGGCAGGGCGCCCGGATCCCCGGGAACGGGGCGTAATGAACGGTGCGCCGCCGTGACGGGGGATGAAGGGCCATGAGGCCTGCAGGGCTTTATTCAAAGCCATGAAATTGAAATCCATGCGCGGAAAGGAGATTCCATGAAGCGATATGTCTGTGGTGTCTGCGGCTATGTTTACGATCCCGAAAAAGGGGATCCCGATGGGAATATCCCCCCCGGGACGCCCTTCGAGAAGCTGCCCGATGACTGGACCTGTCCCATCTGCGGAGCCAGCAAGAGCGAGTTTTCCCCGGAATGACCCCCGGGAAGGATACCGGCGAGAGGCGGGAATGAGGGCCTCCAGGGACTGGTTCGAAAGACTTTACGGAATCTATCATAAACGGGAGAGGGTCCATCCCGATCCCCTGGAGTTCCTGTATGGCTATCCCGACGGAAGAGACCGGGAGATCGTCGCCCTCGTGGCCGCTACCCTGGCTTTCGGGCGGGTCGGCCAGATCCTGAAGGCCGTCGGGAACGTTCTGGACAGGATCGGAGCGGGCCCGAGAGAATTCGTCGAGGAGGCCGGTCAGGCCGACAGGGAGAGCGCCTTCGAAACGTTCCGGTACCGGTTTGTCACGGGCGCCGAGATGGCCTCCCTGTTCCGGGCCCTGCGGGAAGTCCTCCGGGAATGCGGTTCCCTGAACGCCTGCTTTCTGGAAGGATTCCCGGGGGACAGCGAAACGGTGATGCCCGCCCTCGATCCCTTTGCGGCCAGGCTGGCGCGCCATGGAGGGACGGGGTTCCTCCTGCCTCTTCCGGGAAGGAAAAGCGCCTGTAAAAGGCTGAATCTCTTCCTCCGCTGGATGGTCCGGAAGGACGACGTCGACCCCGGCGGATGGGAAGGCGTTTCCCCCGACCGGCTCCTGGTGCCCCTGGACACCCACATGCACCGCCTGTGCCGCCGGCTCGGGATTACGGCGAGAAAGGACGGGTCCATGACAACGGCCCTGGAGATCACCCGTTTCTTCAGAGGCCTGGCGCCCGGCGATCCCGTCCGGTATGACTTCGCCCTCACCAGATTCGGCATGGGACTGAGCGCGGCGGATAACGGCGGGGAAGGGTCTTTTTCCCCGCGGGAGATGAATCGAAGGAGAATCGGGAATGGATGACAGGATCAAGAAAGCGATGCAGGAAGCCTTCACGGGGGAGGCCAAGGCGGCGCTCCGCCTGAAGGTGTTCGCCAAGAAGGCGCGGGAGGAGGGGTACACCCAGATCGCCCGGCTCTTCCGGGCCATTGCCTTTTCCGAGGAAATCCACGGAGAGCGGGCCCTCCGGATCGCCCGGGACATCGGGACGACGGAGGAAAACCTCAAGGAAAGTTTTGAAAACGAAACGAACGTGGCCGGGCTCGCCTATGAGAATTACCTGAAAATGGCCTACGAGCTGCAGGACAAGGGGGCCCAGTGGCACTTCACGGCAAGCCGCGACGTGGAAGAAGTCCACGCGAAACTCTACCGGAACGCTCTGACGGATATGATTCGGGACCGGGATCCCGAGTATTATATCTGCACGGTCTGCGGCTATATTTCCGAAGAGGAAGCCCCTGAAGTCTGTCCCGTCTGCGGGGCGAAAAGGGAAAAGTTCGTCCATCTCGAAAGTTGACCGCTTCTTATAAAGTTTACCGGGGAGGTGCTCAGGGAACATGAAGTTACAGCGAGGAATCTTGGGGGGGTCGGTCTTTATTCTGGTGATTCTCGGGATGTCCCTTCAGGCCTTTGGGGAGGGTCCGCCGCTGAAGCTGACCCTTCAGGAAAGCATCGATCTTGCGAGGCAGCAAAGCGTGGTCATCCGATCCGCCGCCGAGGGGGTTGCCGCCGCCGAGTCGGTCCGCAAGGTCGCCCGGGCGGATTTCCTGCCCACGCTCGGCACTTCCTACAGCTATACGAGGCTGGACAAAACCCCGGAGATGACCTTCCCGGGGACGAAAATCATCACGGGCACCCGGGACAATTACAACTGGTCCCTCGATATCACCCAGCCTGTCTTCGCAGGGGGAAAAATCCTCCGGAACTATGAGATCAACGAATTAGGGGTGCAGATCGCCCGGACGGAGGAGGATGCGACCATCCAGAACGTCGTCCAGGAAGTCAAGGAATCCTATTTCAATATCCTCAAGGCGGAAAGGATCCTTGACGTGGCCCGCCAGTCGGTGGAACAGCTGAAGAGCCACAGGGACATCGCCCAGAGCTTTTACGATGTGGGGATCATTCCGAAAAACGATCTTCTCTATGCGGAGGTCCAGCTGGCCAGGGGCCGGCAGGGTCTGGTCAGGGCGGAAAACAGCCTGGCCCTGGCGAAGGCCCGGTTCAACACCGTTCTGCGGCGGCCGGTGAACGCCCCGGTGGAAGTGGAGGATATCCTCACCTACCGGCCCATGAAGAAAACCCTGGAGGAATGCCTGACCATCGCCCTGGAGACCCGTTCGGAGATCCGGACCTACGATCTCGGGATCGCGCAGGCGGAAAAGGGCGTCGGCCTGGCGAAGGGGGATTATTTCCCGTCGGTGAGCCTCGTGGGGAATTATTCCCGCGTCGGAGACACCCCCGGCGTTTCGGGAAGCCCTTACGATGATGAGGAAAGCTGGTATGTCATGGCCCTGGCAAGCTGGAACCTCTGGGAGTGGGGGAAAACCAAATACAACGTGGATGCCAGCAGGAGCCGGCTTTCCCAGGCCCGGGACGCCCTGGTCAATCTGAAGGATCTGATTGCCCTGGACGTGGAAAACGCTTTTCTCTATGTTCAGGAGTCGGAAAAACACATTTTTGTCGCCGAAAAGGCCATCGAACAGGCGGAGGAAAACTTCCGGATCAACCGGGAACGCTACAAGGAACAGGTGGCCACGTCAACGGATGTGATCGACGCGGAAACCCTTCTGACCCAGACGAAATCCGACTATTTCAACGCCCTGAGCGACTTCAACATCGCCCTGAGCCGCCTCGAGCGGTCCGTGGGGATCGTCTATCCCGACTCGATTTTCACCTTCGCGGCCCGGGAAGAAGTGAATTGATGACGGATGATGGATGATGGGGGATTGAAACGTAGATCGGGGCTTCAGTCCCGAAGAAAGGGCTCGGTTCCGGATACATTCCGCCGGAACCCCTTATTTACAGGTTTTGCGGGGCCCTGACGTGGGCCGCGTCTTTTCATGTTTTGCAGACAGAAGGGAGGTTGAAATGATGAAGGAATTCGTCAAGAAGAGCATGCTTTTCGGGGTCGGCCTGGCGATGGCCACAAAGGAAAAAATCGAATCCGTCGTGGACGACATGATCGCCCGGGGCGAGATGTCGGAAAAAGAAGGGAAGGAAACGGTCCATGCCCTGGTGGAAAAATCCGAAGAAGTCAAGAAGGATTTCATGGAGAAGGTGGACGGGATGGTTCAGGACGCCCTGAAGCGGTTGAACGTCCCGACGAGGGAGGAAGTTGATGTCCTGAAAGAAAAAATTGAAGCCCTGGAGAAAAAGTAATCCCCGGTGCCTGATCCATGACCTTTCGCAAAATCGGCATTTTCACTCGAACCTACCGGCACATTCACCGGTATCGACAGATCCTGTCTGTTCTCATCCGTTACGGCTTCGGGGATTTCCTGGATCGGATTCCCCTGAGAGAATCCCTGGAAGCACGGCTCCGGGCCGCTTCCGGGAAGCCTCTCGAGGGGGTGGAGCGCCTCACCCGGGCCGAGCGGATCCGCCTTGCCATGGAGGAGTTGGGGCCCACGTTTGTCAAGCTCGGACAGCTTCTGTCCACCCGGCCGGATCTGATTCCCGTCGATCTCGTTCTGGAACTGGCGAAGCTTCAGGACAGCGTTCCCCCCTTTCCCTTTTCTCAGGCTCGGCCCATCATCGAGCGGGAACTGGGAAATTCCATCGGTGGAATATTTCTTCGGTTCGATGAAACCCCCACAGCCGCCGCTTCCATCGGTCAGGTGCACCGGGCGGTTCTGCAAACCGGTGAAGAGGTCATTGTCAAGGTTCAAAGGCCTGGCATCGAGGAAACCGTGGAAGCGGACCTGGAAATCCTCCTCCACCTCGCATCGCTTTTAGAGAAGCACACCGAGGAGGGGGAACTTTTCCGTCCCACCCGGATCGTCGAGGAATTCGCCCGGACCCTGGAAAAGGAAATGGATTACCGGACGGAGGCGGACCACGGGGAGCGGTTTGCCAGGCTGTTCAAGGAAAATGAAGCCATTCATGTCCCCATGATGTATCACGGGATGACGACAAAACGGGTCCTGGTCATGGAATACGTCCAGGGGATCAAGTCTTCCCGCATGGATCTCCTCGATGCGCAGGGGTATGACCGGAAGACCATCGCCTCCCGGGGGGCGGACCTTCTCCTGGAACAGATCTTCCGTTTCGGTTTTTTCCACGGCGACCCCCATCCGGGAAACCTCCGGGTCCTTCCCGGGAATGTGATCTGCTACCTCGATTTCGGCATGATGGGCTCGGTGGACCGCCGCTCCCGGGAAGACATGGCCGACATGGTTTACGCCCTGGTGAAACGGGATGAGACGAAGGCGGTCTCGGTGCTTCTCCAGCTTGTGGAATGGGAAAAAGAGCCGGACCGGAGGGTCCTGGAGAGGGACCTATCGGAGCTCATGGATCTGTACGTGGACCGCCCCTTGAAGGAAATCCGCATGGAGGCGGTCCTGGAACAGCTCCTCCGGCTCATTTCCCGGCATCGCCTGCGCCTGCCCTACGACCGATACCTCATGGTCAAGGCCCTGGCCACGACGGAAGGACTGGGCCGCGTTCTCGATCCCGATTTCGACATGACCGCCAAGGCGACGCCCTACATCCGGCGGCTCAGGACGGACCGCTTCCGGCCGGCACGGATCACCGGGGAAACCTTGGAGACCCTGGGCGAGTTCATTCGTCTCCTCCGGGAAATGCCGGCGGACATCCAGGATATCCTGAAGCAGCTCCGGCAGGGCAGGGCCCGGATCGGGTTCGATCACCGGGGCCTGGAGCACTTCATCTTCGAGCTGGACCGGTCGTCCAACCGGATCTCCTTTTCCCTTATCGTTTCCGCTATCATCATCGGGTCGTCCCTCATCATCCGGGCGGACGCGGGCCCGAAGCTCTTCGGCCTCTCCGGCCTCGGCCTTGCCGGGTTTCTCCTGGCCGCCGTTCTCGGAGTCTGGCTCCTTATCGCCGTTCTCCGCTCCGGCAAACTTTAATGGTTAAACGCTTGGGGTCAAGTCTTGACCCCAGTCAGTGCCCCCGGCCGGCCTGCATCCCGCCTTCCCGAGCGACCGGACATCCCGGAAACAGAGCTGCTTTGCCTCCCGGAATAACGGTGGGGCCATTCCCGGCCGAATCCAAACGTCCTTTTTGACCGAGTCGAATATCGCCGCCACCTCCTCCCATCCCCTGCTCGGGTGTCTCCTGCCTGCGCTGTTGTTCTTATAAGTGCCGACTGCCGACTGCCAACCGCCAACTGCCAACTGCCAACCAGAAGGGGGTCCGGGGCCCCTCTGCGTTAAGACAATATCAATAAATTTAGTTAGTTATAGTTTGGCATGGAACTTGCTCTATTAGGGGTAACCGTTTCCCACGATCTATAGTCCCGGGTACGGGGGAAAACAGAGACGATCCTCATGTGTCTTCCGTCAGGTCCGGAGGGATGGGGGCGGGATACCCTGAGAAGGAGTGAATGAGATGAAGAAAAAGGTCGTTTACCTGTGGATCGTTGCCCTGTGTCTGCTATTTTTCTCGTCTCCCTCCGGGGCGGCCGTTTTCGATATGGGCGATCCGAGTCCCGGCGGCCCATCCGCCCGTCCTTCCTTTTCAGTGGAAGGGAAGAGCCCCCGGGTGAATTTCTCCCGGCTGCCCCTTTACTTCATGGCGAACTCGGGACAGGTGGACGGGCGGGTGCGCTGTTACGCCCGGGCGTCGGGATACACCCTTTGGGTGACCGGGGAAGGCCTGGTCTTCGACGCGGTGCGGCCGGAAGGAAAAGCGGTGGAGCCCGGCGGGAGGGCCGCGAAAAGCGGGATGATCACGAGAGACGTGAAGAGGCTTTCTTTCGTCGATGCCGTCAAAACTTCCGAAGTGGTGGCCCTGGAGGAGACGGGTCTTCAGGTGAACTTTCTGAAGGGGACCGACCGGTCGAAGTGTGACCCCGTATAACCCAGATTAGGCAGATTCCCCGATATGGAAAAAGGAAACAGGTCGATATGAAACCCCGGAATTATCTGTACTGTTGCATTTGTTTAGTATCCTTTTTCCTGTTCTTCGGCAGCGTATCGGCAGCCGATCCGATTGTAAAAAGCATTACGCCCGGCACCGGTGTCAATACCACATCTGTCACAATTACCGGGATCGCAGGGAACTTTTTTGCCACAGGCGCTACCGTGATGCTGACACCGGTGAATCTCCGCCCGGTACATAAAGGTAGCCTGTTTAACGGTGCTGGTGGCGCTCTCCTGACGCAGCCGTTAGGCCTAGCCAAGTCCTGGAATTACGTGTATTTGGCAAGTGAGAAAAGTAACGCGCTGGAGATCGTGGACATATCGGATCCCGCCAACCCGGCACATAAGGGCAGCCTGGTAAACGGTCAGGGCGGCGCTCTTCTGCATTATCCACGGGATGTCTTCGTGTCCGGCAATTACGCATATGTCGTAAGTTTTTACAGCAACGCGCTGGAGATCGTGGACATATCGGATCCCGCCAACCCTGTACATAAGGGCAGCCTGGTAAACGGTCAGGGCGGCGCACTGCTTGGTACACCGATTAGTCTCAAAGTGTCTGGCAAATACGCATATATAACAAGTAATTACAGCAACGCGCTGGAGATCGTGGATATATCGGATCCCGCCAACCCTGTACATAAGGGCAGCCTGGTAAACGGTCAGGGCGGCGCACTGCTGTTGGATCCAGGGGATGTCTTCGTGTCCGGTAATTATGCATACGTAGCAAGTAATAACAGCAACGCGCTGGAGATTGTGAATATATCGGACCCGGCCCACCCGGTGCACGAGGGCAGCCTGGTAAACGGTCAGGGCGGCGCACTGTTGGATTTCCCGAAGGGGGTCGTTGTGTCCGGCAATTATGCATACGTGACAGGTGGAATCAGCGACGCGCTGGAGATCGTGGATATATCGGACCCGGCCCATCCGGTGCACAAGGGCAGCCTGGTAGACGGTCAGGGCGGCGCACTGTTGAACAGGCCGGAGGGTCTCGTTGTGTCCGGTAATTATGCATTTGTGACAGTTTATTTCAACAACGCGCTGGAGATCGTGGATGTATCGGACCCGGCCCATCCGGTGCACAAGGGCAGCCTGGTAAACGGAGCCGGCGGCGCGCTGCTGAGTGGGCCGGCCAGACTCACCGTGTCCGGCAAATACGCGTACGTGGCAAGTTATATGAACAGTGCGCTTGAGATCGTGGACATGGGAACCGTGTCCGGGACCGGCGTGAACGTAGCCTCCCCCACACAAATTAATGCGTGTACCTTCGACCTTACCAGCGTGATTGCCGGGTTTTATAATGTTGTCGTGACCAACCCGGACGGTTCGTTCGGTGTGCTGCCGGGCGGGTTTGAGGTCACGGCCCCGGGACCGGAGCCAATCCCGGCACCCACGGTGACCGGCATCACTCCGGCAAGCGGTGTCAACACCACGAGTATCAGCATCACCCACCTTGCGGGCACGGACTTCAACACGACAGCCACTCCGGTGGCGGTGAAACTGAGCCGGACCGGGCATGCGGATATTGTGGCGACGGGTGTAACCGTGGTCGACAGCACGAAGATTACCTGCGCCTTCGATCTCGCCGGTCAGGAAATCGGTCTCTGGAACGTTGTCGTGACCAACCCTGACGGACAGTTCGGTGTGCTGCCGGGCGGGTTTGAGGTCACGGCCCCGGGACCGGAGCCAATCCCGGCACCCACGGTGACCGGCATCACTCCGGCAAGCGGTGTCAACACCACGAGTATCAGCATCACCCACCTTGCGGGCACGGACTTCAACACGACAGCCACTCCGGTGGCGGTGAAACTGAGCCGGACCGGGCATGCGGATATTGTGGCGACGGGTGTAACCGTGGTCGACAGCACGAAGATTACCTGCGCCTTCGATCTCGCCGGTCAGGAAATCGGTCTCTGGAACGTTGTCGTGACCAACCCTGACGGACAGTTCGGTGTGCTGCCGGGCGGGTTTGAGGTCACGGCCCCCACAACCACGATACTGATTTCTTTCACCCCAACATTGGGAGGTACAGGCACATCAGTTACCATCACAGGGACCAATTTCATCGGAGCGACTGCGGTGAGATTCGGTGGGACGGATGCGAAAAGTTTTGCGGTGGATTCCGCGACCCAGATCACTGCTGTGGTGGGAGATGGATCGACAGGGAATGTTGTGGTGATCACGGCTGGTGGTACGGCCACCAGTGCATCGATATTCACCTATATAACAACCACCCCTGTTCCCACTTTGAACGAGGGGGGTCTGATAGTCTTATCATTGCTCATAATAGGGGCAGGCTATATTACGATTCGAAGACGTAAGAGTGCGTCTGTTTGATCCAGACCTCTGGCCGCCAATACCAGGGGGATCGAGCAGTTCATGTTCGTCTTTGAACAGGTGCAAAAACAGGCGTCGCGTGTTCTGCCGGGTTGCCATCCCGGGCTTGTCAACCTTGTCGTCATCGATGGATCGCTCATCGATGCAACGATTTCCATCCAGTGGGACACCGTCACGGGCCTCGTCCTGGCAGGCACCGACAGCGGTAATTACGTTCTGAAGGATAAAACCGTCACGATCACCGCCGATATTGTCCTTAAAAAAATGGATTGGACGCGACAAACGACGCTCTTAAATTTTTCGCAAATCGGGGGGGTCGGGTTTTGAATCTTGAATTTCACGCGAAAAACTCGGGATTCAGGGCTTGGCCCCCTCCGCCGGGGGGGATTTTTCGATGTAGGCGTAAGCGCTGTGGTTGTGGATGCTCTCGATGTTTTCCGCCTCGATGCTGTACCAGGTGAAGTTGTCGATGCCGTTCAGCTTCTCCGCCACGGTCCGGACCACGTCCTCGACGAACATGGGCCTTTCGAAGGCCCGCTCGGTGACATACTTCTCGTCGGGGCGCTTGAGGAGGGCGTAAATCTCGCTGCTGGCCGATTCTTCGAGGAGGCGGATCACGTCCTCGATCCAGAAGAATTTCCGGAACCGGAGGCACAGGCGCAGGAGGCTCCGCTGGTTGTGGGCCCCCAGCGTTGAAATCTCCTTGGAGCACGGACAGACGGTGGTCACCGGGACGGTGACGCCCACGAGGAAATCCCTCTTTTTGGCCGTATTTTCCCCGGAAAAGAGACAGTCATAGGCCATGAGGCTTTTGGCCCCCGAGACGGGGGCCGTCTTTTCGATGAAATAGGGAAAGGAAATATCCATGTGGGCCGAGCGGGCATGCAGCCTTTCCCGCATGGTCTCCAGAATCTCCTGGAAGGTCCTCAAATTGATTTCCCCCCGGTAGGCGTTCAGGATCTCCACGAACCGGCTCATGTGGGTGCCCTTGAATTGATGGGGGAGATTGACGTACATGTTGATCGTGGCGTTCACCGGCTGGGTGCCCTTTTCCTTGTCGAGGACGATGACGGGATAGCGGATCCCCTTGACCCCCACTTTCTGAATCTCGATGTTCCGGTCGTCGGGCCGGTTCTGGACATCCATCATCATGAGTCCTCCCGGTAAATCGCCCAGGCATTCCCCGATTCCCGGACGGTGACCCGGGACATGGAAAGGGAAGTCCCTGCGAGGCGGCCCTTCATCGCCTGGAAGATGAACCGGGCGATGTTTTCCGAAGAAGGGTTGATGCCCTGGAAAAAAGGAATCTCGTTGAGAAACCGATGATCCAGAAGGTCGAGGATCTCGTCCGTCCACCCTTTCAAGACGCGGAAGTCGAGGAGGAGTCCTTCGCTGTTCAGTGTCTCCCCGGCCACGGCGACCTCCACGGTGAAGTTGTGGCCGTGGAGGGCCTCGCATTTTCCACCGATTTCCAGGAGGGCGTGGGCGGCGGAGAATGTTTTCTCGATGGTCACTTCATACATGATTCGGCCTTCACATGAGGAAATCCAGGATGTCCGGGGCCCGGTGGATGATGATATCGGCCCCCGCTTTCCGGAGAAGGGCTTCTCCGCCGTAGCCCGTGAGGACACCGGCGGCGTACGTCCCCGCCTTCTTGCCTAACTCCATGTCCATGGGATGGTCTCCCACCATGACAGCCTCTTCCGGTCCCGCGCCGAGTTTCCGGAGGGCGAGCCGCAGGTGCTCCGGGTGGGGTTTCACCAGGGAGGTGTGTTCCCGCGCCACGACGCATTCACAGGCGTCGTCGACTTCCGGGAAGAGCTTTTGAATCGACGCGGCACAGTTCCGGGTGACGATGGCCGTTTTTATGTTTTCTCTCCGGAGTTCCGTGAACATTTCCCGGACACCGGGGAACAGGCTTCCACGGTTCGCGCCGTCGATTTCGATCTCCCGGATCAGGTTTTCCGCCTTTTTCGTAAACGCCGCGGCCCGGCCTTCCTGCCGGGCGAGAATCCATTTCCGGGCCTCTTCGATCATCTCAAGGGCGAAAAGGTGCCTGAGCCCGTCCTCGGGGACGCCGGAGGCGGCGATAAGATCGAGGATACTCTGACGCATGGCGGGAAAATCGATGTTCAGAAGGGCCAGGGTCCCGTCGAAATCGAAGGCGACGGCCTTGATGGGCTGTCCGAATTTCATGAAAGATGTCCTCATAATTTTTCCGGGTGACTTCGGAAGAATGTAGAAAACTACCTTTTCAGGGGGTCCTTGTCAAGAAGGTTCGGTATCATCCGGGCGATGAGGCCCTGGAGCAGGAGGGTGCCGAAGGCCAGAAGGGTACTGAAAAAAAGACCCGCCGAGAAGAGGCAGAGGGTGAGGAAATCGAGACGGCCCGCCGCCTTCAGGTCAAGGAAGCTTTTCACGGCGTCGTCGCTGACCAGAAGGTTCTCCGGCGTGCCCGGCGCGAGGACCGCCAGGGCCGGGGACGTGAAGAGTGAAACGGCTTCGTAGAAATCGCCTGGAACGGCCATGAGGGGGATGAAGGCCAGAAGGACTGCGGGGCCGAAAAGAAGGGCCCTCATTTTCCGCCGGGCGAAAAGGATGAAGCTTACACCGAAGAGGCTCGGGATGTAAGGGAAAAGATCCACCAGAAGATAGGAAAAACGGCCGGGCACGAAAAAATCCGTCAGCTGTCCGGCATACGCCGATCCGGAAACGACAAAGGGAAAGATCATTTTTAAGAAATCGGCGCCATACCAGGGCTCAAGAGTCAGTTCCCGGACCTCCCCGCCGATAACAAGGCACCCCGCAGCGTGAAGAAGCTCGTGGGCGGGGACGTATAAGAACCAGAAAAGCCCGAGGCCGAGGAGGATTTTCGCCAGGGCCGTTCCCCCGCTCCGGGACAGAAACATCTCCAGGGTGTCGAGGGTAAGAAGGAACGGATAGAGAACGCTCTTTTTCATGCCTCGGTGATGAAACGTTTTCCGACTCCCGCCATCCGATCCCGGATTCATTTATCCTGTCCTCCCGGTTCCTGCTTTTTTAACAGATTGAGAGGCCGATTGCACAGAATTTATCCATCTTTGCATCAACGTAAAGGTTCCTTTCCCGGGTTCCCTGGCCGGTTCCTATACCCGGGTGATACGATCCCGGCGGCGGAAAAACGGCAGGCGTGGGTCAGGACGCGGAATAGAGGAGATGGGAGCGTGAAGATGTGTGAAAATGCGTGGAAAGGCGCGGAGAATGTTGTCGGAATTGCGGTTTCGGGGCCTTCTGTGTTATAAAACTACTTTCATATTGAAGGAGGTCGGACAGGAAAAGAAATGAAGTCAGACAACATGCACGAGGATTTTCAGAAAACGTCCAAATATATCCTCGATGAGGAACTGGAGAAGATCGTCGGCATTTCCATGGCCCTGGAGATGCCCCTCCTCCTCAAGGGGGAGCCGGGCACGGGGAAGACCATGCTCGCCCATGCCATTTCCCGGAGCTTCGCCATGCCCCTCATCGTCCTGAACGTGAAATCGAGCATGAAGCTCGTGGAGGCCCTCTACCAGTACGACACCCTGACGCGGCTGAACGACAGCCGTTTCGGCGACTCGACGCGGAACGTGAGCAACATCGAGGAATACATCCGCATGGGGAAAATAGGCCAGGCCTTTGTCTCCGATCTCCGGACGGTCCTTCTCATCGATGAGATCGACAAGGCGGACACGGATTTCCAGGACGACATGCTCGATGTCCTGGACCAGATGGAGTTCGACATCATCGAGATCGACAAGACCGTCCGGGCGAAGCACCGCCCGGTGGTGATCATCACCTCCAACGCGAAGAAGGACCTTTCCGACCCCTTCCTCGGCCGGTGCAACTTCCATCACATCGCCTTTCCCGGCCCGGAGACCATGGGCCGCATCGTGGCCGTCCACTTCCCGGACCTGAAGGGGGACGTGGTGCGGGCGTGCGTGGAGGCCTTTTACCGGCTCCGGGGGATCGACGGGATCGAAAAGAAACCGGCGACCCGGGAACTCCTCAACTGGATCCGGGCCCTCCGGGCGGATCCCGATTTCCATGCGGCGGGACTGCAGAAGGGCGATGTCCCCTACTTGGGCGTCCTTTACAAGAAGAGCCCCGATCTGGCCGTCGCCGCCCGGAAGGCCGCCCAGGTCATGAGGTAGGGCTGTGTTCGTCGCCTTTTTCTACGAGCTTCGGAACCGGGGCGTTCCCATCACGCCCACGGCCTTTCTCAGGCTCCAGAAGGCCCTGGCCATGGGGCTCATCGGGACCCTCCGGGATTTCTACACCACCGCCCGGGCCATCCTCGTCAAAAGCGAACGGTATTTCGATGTCTACGACCAGGTCTTCGCCCATCATTTCCGGGGGGAGGAACTGGAAGAGCCGGGAGAGGCGGAACTCCTCGAAGTCGCCCGGGCGCTCCTGGAAGAGTGGCTGAAGAATCCCCGGGAACTGGCGGCGGCCCTCGGCCTGGACGAGAAAAAGCTCCAGGACATGACCCCGGAGGAGGTGGTGAAGTATTTTTACGACCGCCTCAAAGAGCAGACGGAAGCCCATCATGGGGGCAACAAATGGATCGGCACGGGCGGGACGTCCCCCGTGGGGCACTCGGGGCATCACCCCGGGGGGATGCGGGTGGGCGGTGCTTCCCGGAACCGTTCGGCCGTCAAGGTCGCCATGGACCGCCGCTACCGGGACTATTCCCAGGAGGGGGTCCTCACGGCGGGCCAGATGGGGGAAGCCCTGAAAAGGCTTCGGCGGATGAAACCCGAAGGGCCCAAGGATGTCGTCAATGTGGACAGGACGATCCGTGAGACCGTCCGGAATGCCGGGGAAATAGAGATCGTCTATGACCGGCGGCTCCGGGATCGTCTCAAGGTGGCCCTTCTCATCGACAACGGGGGGTGGTCCATGGACCCTTACATCCCCCTGGTCCAGACCCTCTTTCACTATGCCCGGTCCCAGTTCAGGGATCTCAAGATCTACTTCTTCCACAACACGGTTTACGAGGAGGTCTGGCTCGATCCCCAGCGTTGGACGAAAACCGTTTCCCTGGCCGAGTTCGTCCGCCAGGACCGGGAGACCCGGGTGATCATCGTCGGGGACGCCAGCATGGGGCCCTATGAACTTATCGACCCGGCGGGACGGATCTATCTGACAAGGAGAAAGACGAAACCGAGCATCGCGTCCCTTCGACTTCTCGCCGCCTCCTTTCCCCACGCCGTCTGGCTCAACCCGAAAAGCGAGATGGAATGGCCCTACACCTGGTCCATTGGAACGATCGGTAAGATCTTTCCCATGTTCGAACTGACCCTGGACGGGCTGGAGAAGGCCGTCCGTTCCCTCATGTCCCGGAACTGAGGACTCAACGCCAAGTATTCCCGGGAGCGTGGTGAATCATAAAAACGGAGGGTTCCGGAGGAACATGTCGAAAGATCGTTTTATCTGCGGGGCTGAAGCCCCGGTCTGCATCTCATCATCAATCGCCGATCGCCAATCATCAATCATAAATCCTCTTTAAGCTCCCAGATGTAATCGGCGATATTTTCGCAGTGGTCCGAGATCCGTTCGAGGTTGAGGAGGATCTCCACGTAGATGGGTCCCGCCTCGGCCAGGCAGATCCCCTTGTAGAACCGGACGAGATGGTTGTCCCGGGCCTCCCGGACCAGGGCGTCCACGGCCTCCTCCCGGTCGTAAATGGCCTTGATCTTCATCTCGTCGCGCTTTTCCAGGAGAGACCGGGCATCGTCCAGGTTTTCCGTGATGAGGCCGACGATCCTGCGGAGGTCGTTTTCGGCGAAATCGGTGAACCGGACGCTTCCCCGGTGCTTCGTTTCCGCAAACTCGGCCAGGTTCATGGAGTGGTCGGCGATCCGCTCGAAATCGTCCACCAGGGCGGAGTAGATGAAGAGTCGTTTAGACTTTTCCGGCGACAGGGGCTGCCGGGCCACACCGCAGAGATACCGGCCCAGGGCCCCCCGGATGTTGTCCACCACCATCTCGATGTATGTGACGTCTCGCCTCTCTCTTTCTTCGTACCGGGCGAGGAGCCCGATGCTCTTTCCGTACATTTTCGTTGCCAGTTCCAGCTCCCGGGACAGTTCCCGCCCGGCGGCCTCGAGGGCCCGGGGGGGGTCCTTCAAAAGGCGGTCGTCCAGATAGATGGGCCACAGGGGGATGTGATCTCCCTTCCCCGGGAGGAGCTTTTCCATGATTCCGGCGAAGGGCCCGAGAAGAGGGAGAAAAAGAAGGACCACGACGCCGTTGAAAAGGAGGTGTCCCAGGGCGATCTGCTGAGCGATCCCGGAACTGAGGGCCTCAAGGAGGCCCCTGAAGGGGGACAGGAAAAGAAGGCAGGCCAGGGTGCCCCCGACCTTGAAAAGGAGGTGGGAAAGGGCGGCTCTCCGGCCCTCCACGTTGGCCACCAGGGCGGCGAAGAGAGCTGTGGACGTGGTCCCGACGTTGGCGCCGAACACGATGGGGAGGGCCGTCTCCAGGGTGATGAGGCCGTTTTGGGCAAGGATGACGAGAAGGGCGACGGGAACGGCGGAGGTCTGGATCAGCGCGGCGAATCCGAGTCCCAGAAGAATTCCGAAGAAAGGATGGGAAGCCCGTTGGAAAATCTCAATGACTGCGGGGTCCCCTCTGAGGGGTGCCGCCGCCTGCGAGACGAGGCCGAGGCCGAAGAACAGGAGGCCGAAGAAGAAGAGGGCCTTCCCTCCCATGGCGACTCTTCCTTTTCCGGTGATCCAGAGGAGACTTCCGGCGATGAGGAGAAGAGGGGAAAAGTCCGTGAATTTCCAGACGACGAGCTGAACGGTGAGGGTCGTCCCGATGTCCGCGCCGAGAAGAATGCCCAGGGAGTGGTAGAAGGTCATGAGCCCGGCGCTCACCATGCCCACGGTGACCACCGACGTGGCGGAACTGCTCTGGAAGAGAATGGTTGTAACGAGCCCGGTGAGGATGCCGTAGAAGGGGTTCCGGACGGAAAGGCGAAAATACTCGCGGATCCGGAAATTGGTGAGGTGTTCCTGAACGGTCGAGCTGAGCTCGGCCATGGCAAAGAGGAAAAGGACGATACCGGAGAGGAAGAAAAGGATGCCGTGAGTCACTTTTTTATCTCAGTATGGCGCCCCGTTCCGCAACCCGAAACTGTGAACGCAACCCTGAAGGGTCGACCTGCGTTCCGGGGGCGTAATTTCCTCGACCCTCCGTAGGCCGGGGCTTCAGCCCCGCGTGCAACGACAGAGCCCTGCAGTGCCGGACCGGTGGCACGGGGTTTTGGAGGCGACCCTGAAGGGTCGGCCTGCGTTCCGGGGGTGTAATTTCCTCGACGCTCTGTAGGCCGGGGCTTCCGCACCGCCCGTGACGGCGGGGCCCTGAACGGGCCGGCCGGCGGCCTGTCAGAGAATCTGATTCATGAAGGTTTTTGTCCGTTCATGCTTCGGTTCCCTGAAGAAGTGCTCCGGCGTGCCCTCTTCGATGATCGCCCCATAATCCATGAAGATGACCCGGTCGGCCACTTCCCGGGCGAAGCCCATCTCGTGGGTGACGACGATCATGGTCATGCCTTCCCGGGCCAGGTTCTTCATGACCTCCAGCACCTCGCCGATCATCTCCGGGTCCAGGGCCGAGGTGGGTTCGTCAAAGAGCATGATTTTAGGATGCATGGCCAGGGCCCGGGCGATGGCCACACGCTGCTGCTGTCCCCCGGAGAGCTTGTGGGGGTATTGATCGGCCTTTTCCAGGATCCCCACTTTCTGGAGAAGCCGCCTTGAAACCTCCGTCGCCTCCCCTTTGGATCGTTTCCGGACGATGAGCTGGGCGAGATTGACGTTATCCAGGACGGTCTTGTGGGGAAACACGTTGAAGGACTGGAAGACCATCCCCACTTCCTCCCGGACCTTGTTGATATCCGTTCTCGTGTCGTTGATGTCGTATCCGTCGACGACGATCCGCCCGCCGTCGATCTTCTCGAGCTGGTTGATGGAGCGGATGAGGGTGCTCTTTCCCGAGCCGCTCGGGCCGATGATGACCAGTTTTTCTCCCTCGTAGATATCCAGGGAAACGTTGTCCAGGGCCTTCAGTTCGCCGAAGAACTTGTAAACGTTCCGTATTTCCACGATGACCCGGGGCTTACTTTCCGGCACTGATACGATCCTCCATCATGCTGATTAGTTTCGAGAAGAAGAGGGTGATGATGAGGTAGATGAGGGCGACCATGGTGTAGGTCTCGAAATAGGTGAACGTTTCGGAAGCGAATTCCCGCCCCCGCCGGAGAAGATCGGAAACGGCGAGGATGGAGACCAGGGAGGAGTCCTTGAGGAGAGCCACGAACTCGTTTCCCACGGGGGGGAGAATGGTCTTGACGGCCTGGGGGAGAATGACGTGGGTCATGGCCTGGCTGTGGCTCATGCCGAGCGAGCGGGCCGCTTCCATCTGCCCTTTGGGGATAGACTCGATCCCCGCCCGGAAAATCTCCCCCATGTAGGCGCCGTAGCAGACCGCCATGGCGATGACGGCGCTCCACATGGCGGGGACGTTGACGAACCGTCCCAGGGCGAAATAGATGTAGAAAAGCTGGACCAGAAGGGGGATGCCCCGGATCACCTCGACATAAAGGGAAGCGATTCCATTGACGATCCGGTTCTTGGAGAGTCTCCCAAGCCCGGTGAAAAGCCCGATGATCAGGGCGAGAACGATGGATTCGACGGTGACCTGGAAGGTGATGAGGATTCCGTCGGGGAGAAAGGCGATGATCGCCCGGTAAGGATCCGATTTGAAAAAAACCAGGTACAGGACTACGGTGATGGCGCCGAAAAAAGCGATCCGCCAGGCCGTGAAAAGACCGACATCTTTCTTGAGGGGGATAGCCGGGCCGTCGGTGACGGCGATCACGGCGGCCCGGGATGCCTCCTCGTCTGTTTTTCTGCCTCTTACCGGAGCCACTTCGCCTCTATCTGCTTGTCAAGCCCCTTGGCCTTGACGGCCGCGATGCCCTTGTTGATCATGTCGAGAAGCTTCTTGTTTCCTTTCTGGACGACGATGCCGTAATATTCCTCCGTGAAGGGCACACCGACAATCTTGAATTTTTCCGCGTACTCCTTTTTCTGGAGGGCAAAGTCGGCCGCCACGGGGGTGTCGCAGACCACGCCGCTGATCCGGCCGGCGGCCATATCCTCGAAGGCAAGGCCGATCTCGTCATAACCTTTCAGTTCAACCCCTTCCACCTTCTTGATTTCAAAAGCCCCGGTGGTACCGATCTGGGCGCCCAGCTTCTTTCCCTTGAGGTCGGCGATGGTGGTTACGTCGACGAGTTCCTTCGGGACGACGAGAATCTGACCGGCGTTGATGTACGGATCGGAGAAATCCATGGTTTTCTTCCGCTCATCGGTGATGGTCACGGAGGAAATGATGGCGTCGTATTTTCCCGCGGCGACCCCGGCGAAGATCCCGTCCCAGGCGACGTTCTTGAATTCCACGTTGAAGCCGCCCTCTTTGGCGACGGCGCTGAGGAAATCAATGTCATAACCGACGATTTCCTTCTTCTCGTTGACCATTTCCATGGGCGGCCAGGTGGCGTCCGTGGCGACGGTGACGGTGATTTTTTTTGCCGCGAGGGCCGTATCGACGCCCAGGGGAGCCGTGACGATGAAACCGAGGACAACGAGCCATACAGCTGCAAACCGCAACGCCTTCATACCAAGCCTCCTTCTCGTTCTCAAAAAATGATGTTCACCCCGTCGGGGGCACCGTGGCCGGCCGATCCTCCGGGATCGTTTTTCACAGGCCTTCAACCCTTCAAGAAAGAACTTCGCAAGTGAAGTTTACTTACTATCGGGCCAATGTCTTGTCAAGTTGAATGAAAGAGACATCCGGATAAAAGACATCCGGTTCCGGGAGCCGATTTTCATTGTATCGGCATTCAGGAAAAGATATAGAAGTCCGACAAAACTATTTTTCAGGACATTTCAAGAGTTCATCATCCATGGTTCGGATAAGACAGGCCCGTTCCCCGGGGATGGCGGCCGCCGCGGACTTTCTCCTTCTGGTCGTGACGTTTTTCTGGGGGGTCAGCTTTGCCCTGGTGAAGGAGGCGGTCTCCCACGTCGGGGTCTTTGTATTCCTGGGACAGCGCTTTACTTTTGCCTTCCTCATCCTTCTTTTTGCAGGACTTTTCCGCCGCAATGATTTCAATGGAAGGATTTTCCGTGACGGAACCGTCCTCGGGATTTTCCTTTTCGGGGCCTTTGCCTTTCAGACGGCCGCCCTCCGTTTCACCACGGCGTCCAACGCGGCTTTTCTCACGGGGCTGAACGTCGTCTTCGTCGCCCTTTTCGGGGCCCTCCTGTTCCGTCACCGCATTCACCGGTTCACTCTTGTCGGAGTGCTTGTGGCCGCCGCGGGGCTTTTTCTCTTGACCACGGGTGGCCACTGGCGGTTCAACGGGGGGGATTTCCTGGCCCTCCTGTGCGCCTTTTCCGTGGCTTTTCATGTCCTTTACACGGGGGCCTACGCTCCGAGAGACGACGTGTTCTGGTTGACCACCATGCAGATGGCGGTCATGGCCTTCCTCAGCATCCTGTTTGCCGTCCTCTCGGGAGACGGGGGGACCCTCTTCCGGTGGCACGGGGAAATCCTCTGGCCTCTCGTGATCTGCGTCCTTTTCGCCACGGTATTCGCCTTCCTCGTTCAGACGGCCATGCAGCGGTTCACCACCGCCGCCCACACGGCCCTCATCTTCTGCATGGAACCGGTGTTCGGGGCCTTCTTTGCCTTTCTCTTTCTGGGAGAGCGGTGGGGTGTCGCGGGAATGACCGGGGCGGTGCTCATCCTGGCCGGGATGATCCTGTCGGAAATCCCGGCGGGCCGTTCGGGACCCCTCCCCGGGGAAAGCCCTTTTCATCGGAACAATTCGTAAAGAAGCATGGCCGCCGAAAGGGCCACGTTCAGGGATTCCCCCCGGCCCCTCCGGGGAATGGTGACCCGTTGATCCGCCAGGTTCAGGAGTTCCCCGGAAAGCCCCCGGGATTCGTTCCCCAGAAGCAGGAGGGTTCTGCCGCTTTTTGCCAGGGCATTCGGTGCGAGTCCCCCTTCGGGCACGGCGGCGGTGACGGCGAATCCTTCCCGGGATACGAATTCCCGGAGATCTCCCGCTCCGATATCTTCAAGAACTTCCACGTGAAAGACGGCTCCGGCGGAAGCCCGGACGGCCTTCGGGTTGAAAGGGTCGGCGGAACGGGGACCGAGAAGCACGGGTGCCGCGCCGAACCAGGCGGCGGTCCTCAGGATCGTTCCCAGGTTGCCCGGGTCCGCCATTTCTTCCAGGTAGAGAAGCCCCCGTGCCGCCGGCTCCCTGGGGGACCCGGGCGGACATTTTTTCTTTTCACAGAGGAACACCACTCCCTGGGGCGTTTTTTCCGTGGAAATCCGGGTGATCTGGGGGGAGGACAATCCGTAAGCGGGGGTCCGGCGGAGACGGGGGAACTTTTCGGCCAGAGCTTCCAGCCGGGGAAGGGACGTTTCCTCGATGAAAATTTCGAGAACGGGGTGAAGGGTCCCCTGGAGGGCTTCCTCCAGGAGATGGAACCCCTCGGCGAGAAAAAAGCCTTCCCGGTCACGCTCCTTTTTCCGATGGAGCCGGCGGATTTCCCTGTCCCGATTTTTCGACAGGTTCTGAAGCCTCAATGCCACGGGTTCCGTCCCCCTGAGAGTTGACATCCGGACATGAGATGCCTAATTTATAAACGAGAAACATTCAACGAAAACAAAAAACCGGTGCTGTCTTAACGGTGCCCGGATTCCCCATCCGGTAACCTCCCGGGGTTTCCCCCCCTCCTTTCCCCGGGTCAGGACAGGCCGGTTTTTTGTTTTCATCCTGTTTTCAGACATGGGACCGCTGAATTCCCTGCGAGTCTACGGGATAGATCAGGCCCTGTCAATTGGATTGATGTTTGATGACGGACGGCTCTTTTGTCTGGACAGGGAGGGACGCCTGAAGTAAAAAATCTCCGAGGTCTGCAATACCGCCGGTTTCGCGAGGAGGATGGCCGATGAACCCTTATCCCGTTCTTTTTTCGCCCCTTCCCATAGGGGGTCTTCTTGTCGAAAACAGGATCGTCATGCCGGCCATGGCGACCAATTTCCTTAACGACGGGACCGTCCCGGAGCGCTTGATCGGCTATTACCGGGCGCGGGCCCGGGGCGGTGCCGGCCTTCTGGTCACCGAGGCGGCGGCCGTCCAGGCCGTTCCGGGAAGTCCCCTTTCCCGGTTTCACCTGAACCTCTCGGAAGACCGGTTTGTCCCCTCCCTGAAGGCCTTGACCGATGCCGTCCATGAAAAAGGAGGGAAGATTGCCGTTCAGTTGAGCCACCTGGGCCGTCAGGTCACGGCTGCTTTTTCCGGAACGACTCCGGTCGCTCCGTCCCCCATTCCCTGTCCCGTCACCCGGGAAATCCCCCGGGAACTTGCCGGAGAAGAGATCGAAGAAATTGTCCGGTGTTTTATCCGGGCGGCGATCCGGGCCCGGGAGGCGGGATTCGATGCGGTGGAACTCCATGGATGCCACGGCTACCTCATCGGGCAGTTTTTTTCTCCCCTGTCCAACGGGAGGACGGATCGGTTCGGAGGGACCGTGGAAGGACGGTCCCGCTTTGCCGTGGAGATCATCAGGGGCATCAAGGAGGCCCTGGGTCGCTCCTTTCCCGTCATTGCCCGGATCAACGGCGAAGACGGCGTCCCCGGCGGCCTCACCGTGGAGGACATGAAGAAGATCGCTCCCTTTCTGACCGGGGCCGGGGCCGATGCCCTCCATGTTTCAGCGGGCGTCTACGGGTCTTCCCGGGCCACGGTGGCCCCCATGTACGAAGAGCCGGGGTGTTATGTTTCCCTGGCGGAAAGAATCCGGGAAGAGGTGACCGTTCCCGTCATCGCCGTGGGCCGGATCAACACGCCCGAACTCGCCGAGGAAATTCTCCGGGCGGGCCGGGCGGATTTCGTGGCCATGGGGAGAGCCCTTTTAGCCGATCCCGAACTGCCCCTGAAGGCCTCTTTGGGGCGGACGGACGAGATCATTCCCTGCCTCGGCTGCAACCAGGGCTGCATCGACCGGATCAACGCCAGCATGATGACCGGGCGGACCGAAGGGATTACCTGTCTCGTCAATCCCCGGGTGGGCCGTGAAGGGGAAACGGAAATTACCGTGGTGAAGGAGAAGAAACATGTTCTGGTCGCCGGCGGCGGGCCGGGGGGGCTTGAGGCGGCCCTGACGGCGGCCCGGAGGGGTCACGAGGTGACCCTCTGGGAGAAGCGGGGTGTCCTGGGCGGACAGCTCCGCCTTGCCGGTCAGGTCCCCGGGAGAGCGTCCTTCCTTCGTTACGTCGAGTTCATGGAACGGTCCCTTCGACAGGCGGGTGTGACCGTGATCCTCAACCGGCCGGCGACGGGAGAGGCCGTCCTGGCGGAAAGGCCCGATCGGGTGATCGTCGCCACGGGAGCCGTGCCCGTCCTCCCCTCCTTCATGCGCCGGGGCTGCACCGCGTGGGACGTCCTTCGGGGGAACCTTCCGGAAGGGAAGGCGTTTGTGGTCCTCGGCGGCGGCGCCGTGGGTCTCGAAACGGCCCACTTCCTCGCCTGCCGGGGGAAAGAGGTCACCATTCTCGAGGCGACGGGACGCTTCGGTGGGGACATGGGGGGGATCGACGCTTTTTACCTGCGCCGGTTTCTCCGGGAACGGAAGGTGCGAATGGAGCGTTCTGCCCTGGTCCGGGAGGTGACGGAACGGGAAATATTTTACTCCCTGGGCGGGGAGGAGAAGCGAATGACGGGTTTCGATGCCGTGGTCGCCGCCCTGGGGGCCCGACCGGAGCATTCCTTGGCCGACGAACTCGAAGCCTCCGGGGTGGAAATTGACGTGACGGTCATCGGGGACGCCCGGTCCCCCAGGAAGGCCCTGGAGGCGGTCCGGGAAGGGTTCGATGCGGGTCGAAGGATCTGATCATTCGTGACCCTTGTCAGCCGGGAAGGTGTCGGGACACGGCCCTGAAAGAGAGGGGCTGCGGTAGCGGCCGCCGGCGGGGTCAGAGGATTTCGGGAGGGAAGGCGACGACCTCGTCGATGGCGGCGGCGCCGGTGAAGAGCATGACGAGGCGGTCCACGCCGAGGGCGACCCCCGAGGAAGGAGGCATGTGCTCCAGTTCCCGGAGGAAAGGCTCCGGGAGGGGGTAGTCCGTTTTTCCCGATTTCTTCCTTTCTTCCCGGTCCCGCAGGAAGCGTTCCCGCTGTTCCGCCGGGTCGGTGAGTTCCGTGAAGGCGTTGGCCAGTTCCATCCCCCCGATGTAGATTTCAAAGCGTTCCGCCACGGAGGGATCGGCGGGTTTCAGCCGGGCCAGGGCGGCCTGGGATGCGGGGTAGTCCTGGAGGATGACCGGCCGGTCTTTCCGCAATGCCGGTTCGATGGTAAAGGCGATCTCCTCGTCGAAGGACCCGCGCCGGAGGGCTTCCCCGGCGGAGTGGCCCGCATATCGGAGAAAAGCCTCGTCCACGGTGATCCGTTCCCAGGGGCCGCGAAGATCGACCGTCTCTCCCCGGTAATGGATTTCATCCCCCCGGCCGAGGTGCCTGGAGAGGAAGAGAAGCAGGTCCTCGCATTCCGCCATCATGGCGGAATAATCCACTTCCGTGGCGTACCATTCGAGCATGGTCAGCTCGGGAAGATGCCGGGCCCCCCTTTCCGCGGCGCGGAAACAGGGGCAGACCTGGAAGATTTTTCCGTAGCCCGCCGCCAGAAGCCGCTTCATGGCGATTTCCGGCGAAGTCTGGAGAAACCAGCCGCCGGAAGGAACGGCGTCGATGTGGGGTTCCGGTGCCGGGGCGGGAATGCGGACCGGCGTGGCGACTTCCAGGTAGTCCCGAAGGGCGAAGAATCGGCGGATCCCCTCAATGACCCGGGCGCGAATCTTCAGGGATTCCCGTTTTCGTTCGAGGATGATCCGGTCTTCCAGCATCGATAATAACGAGTTATTCCTGAATGGAGAAGTCCTGCGAAGTCGTCACTCCTTGACCCGGGTCAGGTATTCCCCCGTCCGGGTGTCGATCCGGATTTTTTCTCCCGCCTCCACGAAGGGAGGAACCTGTACCTGGTATCCCGTTTCAAGAATGGCCGGCTTGTAGTCCGTGGTGGCCGTGTCTCCCTTTACCCAGGGCGGGGCTTCCACGACCCTCAGGTCGATGAATTTCGGCGGCGTGGTTCCGATGGGCTTGGTCCCGAAGAAGAGGATATCCACCTCGAGGTTGTCGATGAGGAAGTTACGGGCGTCTCCCACCTGGTCCTCCGTCAGATAGACCTGCTCGAAGGTGGCCACGTCCATGAAGACGAATTTGTCTTCTTCCTGATACAGGTACTGCATTTTCTTTTCCTGAAGATCCGCCGGCTCGAAAGTGTCCACGGAACGGAAGGTCCGGTCGAACTGGGAACCGGTCAGCATGTTTCTCAGCCGGCAGCGGTAAAGGGCCTGCCCCTTGCCGGGCTTTACAAATTGGAAATCCACGACCACATAGGGATCTCCGTCGATCTGGATTTTCAGATTCTTTCTAAGGTCGCTGGCGTTATACATAGGATGCTCCCCCTTGTTCCGGTCGGGACATCGCCCCTTTCCCGGTAAAATTCAATATTTATTCGGGCCTATTTAATCGATTTGCCCTTTTCTGTCAAAAGATAGTTCATTCCCTTCGACCCCCGGCCGGGAAATGTCGTCGGATTCAAGAGAGAATTTCCCCTTTCCCCCGGGAAGATCGTAGACGAAACGGGGAAGGGCGATGCCCGAGATCTCTTTTCGAAGGATCCGGAAGAGGGCGATTCCTGTTTCCAGGGGGACGCGGAAATGCTCCACTCCCCGGACGGGTTCACAGTGGAAGAGATAATAAGGCTTCACCCCCGTTTCCACGAGGCCGTAAAGAAGGGCTTTCAGAACCTCCGGGGTGTCGTTCACTCCCCGGAGAAGGACCGACTGGTTCAGGACGGGGATCCCCCGTTGAAGGAGGGCCGTGCAGGCGGCGGCCGCTTCCGCCGTGAGTTCCCGGGGGTGGTTGAACTGGGTGATGATCCAGAGGGGGCGGAAGGCCTGGAGGAGGTCCAGGAGGTCGCCGTCGACGGCCATGGGAAGGACCACGGGGATCCGGGTCCCGATCCGGAGGAGGCGGATGTGGGGGATCGATTTCAGGGCCTGGAGAATCCGGTGCAGGGATTCGCGGTCCAGCGTGAGGGGATCCCCACCGGAAAGGATCACTTCCCGGATGGACGGGTCCCGGCCGATAAAGGCGATGACGGCGTCGAGTTCCTTTCCGCTCATCTTTCCCCGGCCGGTTTTCCAGTACCTTCTGCGGTTGCAATGCCGGCATAGGACGGCGCACTCCCCCGTGGCGAGAACGAGGCACCGGTCGGCGTACCGGCGGATGAGACCGGGGACGGGCATGGAGGCCTCCTCATTCAGCGGGTCCTCCGGGATGCCGGGAGAATGGCGAAGCTCAGCCTCCCGGGGAAGGCACTGAAGGGCAATGGGATCCTCTTTCGATGCGGGATCGATGAGGGAGAGGTAATAAGGGGTCACCGCGAAGGGGTAGACCGGGGAGACCCGGTCCGCTTCTTCCCCGCCACCGGCAAGACCCGGGAGGGCCCGGGACAGATCGCCGCCCTTCCGGATGCGGTGGGTCATCTGCCAGGACCTGTCCTTCCAGTCCCTGTCGGAGACAGGGCGAAACAGAACGCGTTCCAAGGATCAGAGATCCTCCACGGGGCGGTTTGCCGGGGCGGTTTTCAAGACATTCCGCAATTCCGAAAGCCTGTCTGCCGCGGGTTTCCAGGAAGGGCTTCCGATCCCTGGAAGATCGTCCACTCCGCTTCGGGCAACCGCATCCATGACGGACTGAACGGTCAGGGCCTCGACGTTCCCGGCGGGGTGATAGGCCCGTATGCCCTCGTCCTCTCTTTCGACGCGGACGAGGATTCCGCCGTCCACCAGATCATCCAGGAGGCCCGCCGTCAGGTTCTCCGGCAGTTCCAGGTCCTTGGCCATGTCCTCGCCCGTCGGGGCGGGCGCCCCCCGCTGAAAGGACTGGACGACCAGGGCGGTGATCCGGAGGGAAAGAAGAGTCCGGAGACGGAAGCTTACCTCTCTTTCCGGGCGGTCGAGCCCCATTCCCCGTCTTCGCTCTTCCGTGGCCCGGGACATTTCAGCGCCCCACAGAACGATCATCCAGCTCAGCTGCAGCCAGACGAGAAACAGGGGCAGAGCGGCGAAGCTTCCGTAAATGGCGTTGTATTTCGCAACGCCCACCTGAAAATGGACATAGACCCACTGGGTGACCTGATACAGGGTTCCCCCGAGGATGCCCCCGGCGAGGGCCGCCGGCAGGCTGATCTTCCGATTGGGCATGAGGATGTAAAGAAGGGTGAAAAGGACCCAGAAAATCAGGTAGGGCAGGAACTGAAGGGTAAAAAGAATATACGGGCCCACCGATCCCAAAAGATCCAATTTATCCAGGATCGTCTTGATCTGGGTGGTCACGACCACGTTCAGGCTCCCCGACAGAATGAAGAGGACGGGCGCGATGAGCATGATCGAGATGTAATCGGTGAATTTTCGCCAGAGATTCCTGGGGCGTTTGACCTTCCAGATGTAGTTGAAAGCGCCTTCGATGTTGCCGAGGAGCTTGATCACCGCCCACAGGAGGACAACCACGCCGATCCCCGCCAGAAGACCGCCCCGGGTGTTTTCCAGGAGGGCGTTGGCAAACTGGAAGATCCGCGTAAACACCTCTTCCTGTCCGGGAAACTGTTCCAGAAGACGCGCTTCTAAATGCTTCTGAAACCCGAAGCCCTTGGCGATCCCGAAGGCCATGGCGATGACGGGAACGATGGAGAGCAGGGTGTAGAAGGTCATGGCCGACGCCCGGAGCATGCACTCATCCTTCCAGAACCCCGCCACGGAAAGGTAGATCGTCCGGAGTATCCCCAGGCCGGCGCGGGAATACTTTCCCATCCGTTCCGTTCCCGTCCCGTATGGGCCTTCCCGCACGAGCCGGACGGCCTGCCCGGCCCTGGCGCGAAGCCGGTGAATCACGGTGTACTCCTTTCTTCATGAATCCCGAAAGTCAAGGGACCCCCGGGCGGTTTTCACCGGGAACCGCGGGCCGGGCCGGCTTCGGAAAAGGGGATCGAAACCTCCGGAGGACCCTCCCGGGTCGCCCCCCGAAGAAAAAAGGTGCGTCCCTGTCCGGCGGCCTTGTCCCGGTAAGCTTGACGTTACGTGTTTAAATACAGTATCAATATGGGACCTTTTCCGCAAATGATTTGTCGCGATCTGCCGGGAAGGGGCCCTGAGAGGAAAGAAAAAAAGGTTTGACGGCCGGTGGGTGTGAAACAGGTGGACAACGGGGACAGGAGGGACAGGGCAGGGAAGGAGAGACTCAAAGGCATCGCCCGGGCCGCGGCCGTCGCCATGGCCCTTCTTTTTCTTGCGGGGTCCGCCGCCCTTCTTTTCCTGAATTCGGGCTTGGCGAGGGGCCTTCTCCTCTCCCGGGTGAACGGTCTCATCCCGGGAACCCTGTCCGTGGAGAGCCACCGGTTCTTCCCCTGGAAGGGGGAACTGCTCATGAGCGGCCTTTCCCTGATAACCCCGGAAGGGGAGGACGTCATCGCCATCGGAGGTGTGGCCGTCGAGCTTTCCTGGTCCCGCCTCGCGAGGGGGATATTTCTCATCGGAAAACTGCGGATCGATCATCCCCGGGGATTGTTGAACTTCGATAAGGACGGGGCATCCAGCCTCGACCGGGCCCTTTTTCCGCCGCGAACGGAGGAAGAGAAGAATGAAGAAGCCGTTTTGTCTTCCGGGATTCCCCTTCCCCTCGTTCTGGAGCGCGTCGAGGTGTCGGGCGGCCGATTAGGTCTCTCCATGACGAATGGACTCGTCCTCGATTTTCGCGAAATAGAGGTGACCGGGTCGGCGGACCTTCTGCAGAAAGAGGGGGCCGCCCGGGTCCGGGTGGGCGGCGGCACGGTGTCCGGAAGATCCCTTTCCATGCCCCTCCGGGATTCGGAGGTCCGGATGGAACTTAAGGGGGGCGGCCTGGAAAAGATCGAGGGAAAGATCGATGCCGGTGCTTCTTCCCTGTCCCTGTCGGGAAGCCTGGGGGATGTTTTCGGAAACGTCCGTCCGGACCTGGAGTTTCGTTTATCCGGCTCCCTGGGGGAGATCGCCGGTTTCGTTGAAATTCCAGGAGAGGTATCGGGCAGGCTGATCCTGGAAGGAAGGATCGGCGGGTCCCTCGATGACCCGGCGGCCGCCCTTCGCGGCGACATCGGCAGGAGCGCTTTTCGTGGTTATCCCGTGGACGGGGGAAGAATTGACCTTCAATTCCGGGACCGTGTTCTTTCTGTCCGGGAACTTGAGTTGGCCGCCCTGGGCGGGACGCTGGCCGGTTCGGGAAAGATGGATTTTCAAAAGGCCTTTCCCCGGGGGTTCGGGAGGGGCGGCGATCTTTCCGCCGTCGAATACGAAGGGACCTGGAAAGAGGAGGGGGGCCGGCTGGAAGCGGTTCCGCCCCTCACGGGCCGGGTTTCCGGGAGGCTCGCCATGAAAGGGTCGGTCCGGGGAAGAGGCCTGTTCCCGGAAAGGGCGGCCTTGACCTTTTCCCTTGAGGGGCAGGGGGCGTCCATCGTTTCCCCTTCGGTCAGGGGAAGCTCAAACGTTCAGTTCGGGGCCTCCGGTGAATGGAAGGAGGGAACCCTGTCTGTTTCCACGGTCCGGGCGGGAGATGAAAATCTCGACCTGCGGGGAGAGGGGTGGTTTTCCCCGGCGAAAGAAACCTTCCGGGGAGACCTCACCGTCACGGCCGGGGATCTTTCCCGGATTCCCATCCTTTCCGAGTTTGTGCCCCTTGCCGGGACGGGCCGGCTGGAGGCGGCCGGCTCGGGCTCCCTGGAGAAACCTTCCTTCACGGTTCGTCTCGTGGGAAAGGGTCTTGGCTACCGGGATATTTCCATCGGGGATGCCGACGGGGAAGGGAAAATAGGGCCTTCCGGGGATGTTGAAATCTCCCGTCTTGTCATCGGGAATAAAAACTCGAAACTCCAGCTCGCCGGATCGGCTTCCCTGTTCAGAAAAGGACTCCGGGAGAGGGCCGGCGAGCCCGTCTTCCGGGTGAGCGTTCAGGGAGACCCCGTCTTTCTCCAGGATTTTTACGGTCCCTTCCGGGGGAAGACGGTTTTCGAGGCTTTCCTGGAGGGGACGTGGAAAAACCCCCGGGGGGAAATCCGCCTCGAGGGCCGGGATCTCCAGTTCCCGGACCAGCCTATTGCAAATCTTTCCGCGAACATCACCCTCGACGGCCGGAAAATAGTCGTTCACGATCTCACCGTGGCCCCCCGGGAGGGGGAATCCATCGAGGCCTCGGGATGGTTCGTTCCCGGGGGACCCTACGAGGGGAAGATTTCCGCATCCGGCGTTTCTCTCGACAGTATCGGGTGGATCGAGAAGCGGGCCCCGGTGAAGGGAACGGCGATCTTCCACATGACGGGGAAAGGGGAGATGAAAAACCCCGCCGCGGAAGGGAAGATCACCCTTAAGAACGTTATCGTGGCCGACCGGTCCTTCGGCGATTTTTCCTTTCTTGCCGAAGCCCGGCAAGGGGCCGCCACCCTGGCGGGGAACGGCGATCTTCCCGTGAAGGCCCTGTATAACTGGCAAACGGGGGACTTTTTCGCGGATCTTTCTCTCGCGGAAAAAGACCTGACTCCTTTCTTCGGCCTTTCCCGGCTCCCCGGGTGGGGCGGGGAGGCTGCGGGAACGGTTCATCTCGAGGGGAATGCCCGCCGCCCGGAGAAAATCGACGGGAAAATCGCCCTTTCCTCCCTCAGGGTTCTCTATGACGGCGCCCCGGTCGCTTCGGCGGACGATCTCCTGGCGGAGATCCGGGACGGGGTCCTCTTCCTGCCGGGAAGCCGGGTCCGGCTGATGGACCGGGGGGAATTCCGCCTGGAGGGAAAAGGGGCTCTGGAAGGGGCCCTCGACTTCAGGATGGACGGTTCCGTTCCCCTGGCGGTGATCGGTCCCTTCGTCGCTGAACTGGCAGACCTGGAGGGACAAGTCACCTGTTCCGCCCGGGCGGGGGGAACCCTCTCCCATCCTGATTTTCAGGGGGAGATTCTCCTGGATGGCCTGGGCGCGACCATTTTGCCCCTCATGGAACGGGTCCGGGAGGTCCGGGGGAAGATCGGGGTCACGGAGGCGGGTATTACGGTGGAACAGGTCCGGGGATATCTGGAGCAGGGTCCGTTTTCCCTCGAGGGGACCATCGCCCTCAAGGATCTGAAACCGGGGGATGCCGATCTCCGGCTGAAAGCCGGGGGGCTGCCCTTCCTGGTGCCCAATACCCTCCAGGTGGTTCTCGATGCCGACCTGACATTGCGGGGAAAGCCTGAGGAGAGCCGCCTCGAGGGAACGGTGACCGTCGTGGAAGGCCTTTACTACAAAAAAATGGGCCTCGACCTGAAGAGCCTTCTGATGCCGAAAAGATCGGTGTCCCCGCCCCGAAGCCCCGCCGCCCTTCCATACCTGAAAAACCTGGCCCTCGATGTCCTGTTCCGTCACAAACGCCCCTTTCTCGTGGACAACAATATGGCCCGCCTCATCGTCGCCCAGGATCTGCGGGCCGGAGGGACCTGGAACGCCCCCCTTCTTTTCGGCCGGGTGACGATCCAGTCCGGCACGGTGACCTACCAGGACAGGACCTTCACCATTGACCGGGGAATCATCGATTTCACGAACCCTTACAGGATCGATCCCCTCCTGGAAATCCAGAGCCATGTGCAGGTCCGGGACTGGGTCATCCGCCTCGATATTTCCGGGACGGGGGAAACCCTGAAATTCGTCCTTTCCTCCGCTCCGCAGGAGGAGGATCAGGATATCCTCGCCCTTCTCCTCTTCGGCAAAACGACCCGGGAACTTGCCGGCGCGTCCGGGGGCACCCCCGCCTCGCCCCAGCAGATGCTTGCCGAACTCATCGCTTCGACCTTGTCGGGGCAGGTCAGGGAAATGACGGGGCTCGATGTGTTCGAGATCCAGGCGGGAACGTCGGGGGAAGGGGAGACCGGCCGGGGGGTGCAGGTGACCCTGGGGAAGCAGGTCACCCGCCGTCTCGGGGTGGAGTACAACGTCGGTTCGGAAGACGGGGAGATCGTCCAGGAGGCGGTGGGAGAGTATAAGGTCTTTGAAGGTCTTCTTCTCAGGGGATTTCAGAACAGCCGGGGCGCCTACGGGGGAGAAATCCAGATCCGTTTCGAATTCCGGTGAGCCATGGACGACAACTTCGTGAAAGGTCCCGGTGAAGCCCTGTCCTTCATTTTCCGCTACTGCGGCGTGCCGCCGGGGATGCCCTGTTTCCCGGGATTCGACGGGCCGCCCCCGGGATCCTTTCACGGAGCCGCCGGTAAACTGTTATTTAACGACTTTCTTGCGGGTTCATCATGGATGAAGGCTTCATGAGAATGCCGAAGTCGGCGTTGCTTTTCCTGTTTCTGTTTTTGACCTTGACCCCGATCCTCGTGCTTTTTCCGGGTTGCGGGAAGGCCGCCGGGCCGCCCCTGGTTTCCGAGGTGATCCTCCGGGTAAACCCACCTTCCCCGGCGGTGAAAGGATTGCGGGAAATGGCCCGGGGTCTGCTGGATCTCTTTCTCCCGGCCGGCTGCTCCCTGACACCGGAAGCCCTGGAGCAGGCCCTTCGGGCCCTGAAGGAAACGAAGCGTTTCGCCGATATCCGGGTGGAGCGCGAACGCACAGGCGAAGCGACCTCCCTTCTTTTCACGATGACCGCCCTGCCGGAGATCCGGGAGATCCGGATCGATGGGAATTATCCCCTTTTCGAGAACGATATCCTGGGGGTCATGACCCTCGCCGTGGGGGATTCCCTGCGGGAGGAGGATCTCTCCCGGGAAGCGGAGCGAATCGTCGCTCTGTACCGGAACGAGGGCTTCAGTGAAGCCGGGGTCCGCATCGAGGTATTGCCTCGGGAAAAAACCCCGGCCGTCGCCCTCCGCGTGGCCGTCACGAAAGGGCGTTACGACATTCTGAAGGCCGTTTCTTTCAGAGGAGCCCGGGCTTTCGACGGGGAGAGGCTGAGATGGCGCATGAAGACCTGGCGCATGCGTTTCCTTCCCGGCATGGCCGGCCGGTTCCTGCCGGCGGAACTGACCAGGGACCTGGAAACCCTGACGGCGTTTTATCGCCGGGAAGGGTACGCCGATGCCCGGCTCGGGAGCACCGTTTCGAGGAGCGGACGGCCGGGGGAAGTGACGGTGGAAATAGCCGTTGAAGAAGGGGAGCGCTATGAGGTGGCTTTCGAGGGCAACGCGACGCTTTCCGGGCAGGCCCTCGGGAAGGAGGTGGTCCTTTTCCGGGAAGGAAACGCCCATGACCTGGGGATTCTCCGTTCCGTGGCGAACCTCCGGGACCGCTACCGGAACGAGGGGTTTCTTCAGGCCGGGGTAAGCACGGAGACGGACCGTGTCGAAGGGGAGGGCGGGCCGGTGCGCCGGGTTTCCTTCCGTATTGTCGAGGGACCCCGGTCCGTCGTGGAATCGGTGAATATCACGGGGAACGAGTCCTTCCCCGGCGGGGAGGTTCGAGATGAAATGCTCACCCGCCCCCCGGGCCTCCTGGGAAGCGGCGCCTTCGTTCCCGAGGTCCTGAAGGACGATCTCCTGGCCATCCGGACCCTTTACGTCCGGGAGGGCTTTCGATCCGCCGACGTCCGGGACGAGGTCGTGTGGAAGGACGGCCGGCGGAAGGCGGCGGTCACCGTGGCGATCCGGGAGGGCCCCCGGACGGTGGTGAAAGACGTTGCCGTCGAGGGTTTCGCAGATATCTCAGAGGAGGAGTTCCGGGAAGCCCTCTCCCTGAAGCGGGGAATGCCCTTCCGGGAGTCCATGGTCCGGGACGATGAAAACGCCCTCGGCAGGATCGTTTCCCGGAAAGGATATCCGCATGTGCGCGTGAAGGGTGAAACCGAATTCGCGGATGATGGCCGGGCGGCCCGCATCGTCTACAGGGTGGAGACGGGGCCTTTCGTGAGGTTGAAAAACCTGTTTTTTTCCGGGAATTTCAGGACAAGGGAATCGCTCCTTTTGCGGACCGCCGATCTTGAACCCGGCTCCGCCTTCACCCTTGAGAGGGTTCTCGAAAGCCAGAGAAATCTCCGGAACACGGGGATCTTTGACGTCGTGCAGATCCGGAGCTTCGGACTGGCCGAGCAGAAGGAGGAGGTGGACCTCCTGGTGGATGTGACGGAGAAAAAACCCTACACCCTGGAAACGAGCCTCGGGTATCAGTCCGACAAGGGCTTTTACGGAAAGTTGGGCGCCGGGGATCGGAATCTCTTCGGGCTGAACAAAAAGCTCCGGCTTTCCGGCGAACTGAGCGAAACGAACAGCCGGGGCGAACTGGGGATCACCGAACCCCGGCTGTTCGGAAGTTCCGTGAGCGCCACGGCGGTCCTTTTCGGGGAACGGAAGACGGAGTATAACCAGGAATTCGGGACGAAGAGCTTCGGCGTCTCCCTGGGCTTCACCTATCCCTGGTCCGCCCGGTGGACGGCGGGACTCGGGTCGAGACTGGAACGAAAATCCCGGTTTTTTACCGGTGACGTTCCTGTTTCCGACCCCTCCCTGGACGGCGATCCGGAGGATGCCCGGGATATCCTCACGGTGACCCCCTCCCTCAATTACGATTCCCGGGATTCTTTTCTCCGGCCGAGAAAGGGGATTTTTTCGTCCATCGCCACGGACGTGTCGAAGGGGATCAACAATTCCCTGGACAATTTCCTGAAGTACCGGTTTGATTTCAGGTATTACGTCACCCCATGGGAGAGGATTACCTTCGCTCTCATGGGACGGGCGGGATACCTGGAGGCCTTCGGGTCCGCCACCGGCGTTCCCGACGACCAGCTCTTTTATTCAGGCGGCGCCTTCACCGTCCGGGGGTACGAGGAAAACAGGCTTTATTACGATACCGCCGGGACGGCCCTGGGGGGGAGGGCTTCCATCCTGGGAAGCGCCGAGGTCCGGATGGACCTGGGGAAAAATTTCGAGTTTGATCTCTTTGTCGATTCGGGGCACCTGGGGGAATTGAAGGAGGAAACCGATCTTCCGTCGATCCGGTCGTCCGTGGGGCTGGGGCTCCGGTACATCACCCCCGTGGGCCCCATCGGCATCCTTTACGGCTTCAAGCTGAACGCCCGGGAAGGGGAGAGCCCGGGGAGGCTCCACTTCGCCGTCGGTTACACCTTCTGAGGCAGGGCCGAAAAGCGGTTGATCCGCCTTCTCGGAACCATTCCGCGGCCCGATTCTCCGTTTGAGTTTCAATGGCATTTGATGTAATTCATGACAGGCTATTCCAACTTAAGCGAGAGGAATGTCCATGATTTCGGGATCCATGAAAGGATATTCGGCCGTCATCGGGGCCGCCCTCCTGTGGGCCTCCTGCGGCACCGTGGGGAAAGCCCTCTTTCAATCGGGGATGTCGCCCTTCCGGCTCGTCCAGATCCGGGTGACAGTTTCCACGGTTCTCATGGCCCTCACTTTTCTGATCGTCAGGCGGTCCCTTTTTCGAATCCGGCGAAGCGACCTCGCCTACTTCTTTATTGCAGGCGGCATTGTCCTCGTCCTGGTCCAGTTTTCCTATTTCATGGCCATCAGCAAGATCCAGGTGGCGGCGGCCATCCTCCTCGAGTACCTGGCCCCGGTGCTCGTGGCCGTCTATTCCATGGCCTTCTGGAAGGAACGGGTCACCGTGCCCAAACTGGCGGCCCTCCTCCTCGCCATGACGGGTTGCTATCTCGTGGTGGGGGGATACAACCTTGACATTCTGCAGATGAACCGGGAGGGGATCCTCTGGGGGCTCCTGGCGGCCCTTTCCTTCGCCTCCTATACTCTCCTCGGTGAACGGGGCATGCACCGGTACGCTCCCTGGACGGTGGTGTTCTACGCCTTCCTTTTCGCCGCCCTGACCTTGAACGTCCATGAACCTTTTCAGTATTTCAGAGTTTCCTATACCCCCGGGCAATGGGCGATCCTTTCGTACATCGTCGTCGCCGGGACGATCCTTCCTTTCGGCCTGTATTTCCTGGGTGTGAATTATATCCGTTCCACCCGGACCATGATCACCGCCACCCTGGAACCCATCTCGGCGGCCTTTATGGCCTTCTTCCTCCTGGGGGAGGTTCTGGAGCCCCTCCAGGCGGCCGGCGGGATTCTTGTCGTGGCGGCCATCGTTCTTCTCCAGCTGGGCCGCGAAAAGGATGACCTGGCACCCGAACGGATCCGGGAGTAACATCCGTCAATATTATCCTTGACATGCCCCCGGCCCTTTTCTATACTCCCCTCCCGGAGTCAGGGCCGTCTCTGTTTTCCGCCGGAAGGTTCGGATATCGGTTTACTTTTTCAGGTTCAGACCGTTTTGGACGATTGTGAAAACGAAAGGGGGTGGCCTGGAGGAAAAGACGGCAGGGAGGGAAAGGGCAGACCTTTTCAGGGATTCTGGATCGCTTTTTTATCGGGAAGGAGTAAGTCGGGAATGAAGATGTCAAAAGTGTTGCTCGTTTTGGGGATGTGTCTTGCGGTCATGGCCTCCGCCGCCGTCGCGGCGGACCAGAAGCCTGTCGTGATCGGTCTTCAGGGCCCGATCACCGGACCCTGGGCCTACGAAGGGCAGATGGCGAAACAGTCCTGTGAAATCGCCGCCGCGCTGATCAACGGCAAAGGCGGGATTCTCGGCGGACGGATGGTGGAAGTCCGCGTCGTCGACGACGCCGGCGAGCCGAAGACGGGCGCCCTGGCGGCCCAGAAGCTCGTGGGACAGAAGGATGTGGTCGCTTCCGTTTCCACCTATGGCTCTTCCGTCTGTGAAACGGCGTCCACGATCTATGAAAAATATAAAAAGGTGAACATCGGTTACGGCGTCACGGCGGTCCGTCTCACCCAGAGAAACTTCAAATATTTCTTCCGGACCTGCGGGCGGGACGATTCTCAGGGACGGTTCTTTGCCGAGGCGGTTCCGGCCAAGTTCAACGCCAAACGCATCGCCATCATGCATGACAATACCGCCTTTGGAAAAGGTCTGGCGGAGGACACTAAAAAGGCCCTGGAAGCCATGGTTAAGGCCGGCAAGGTGGAAATCGTCTATTTCGACGCCATCACGCCCGGTGAGAAGGATTTCCGGGTGCCCCTGACCCAGCTCAGGGAAACGAAGCCTGAGGCCTGGTACTTCACCGGGTATTACGCCGAGGCGGCGCTCCTCGTCACCCAGGCCCGGGAGATCGGGGTCACCTGTCCCTTCATCGGCGGGAATGCGGCGATAAACGACGAATTCATCAAGATCGCCGGTCTCGACATCGCCAAGGGATGCTACATGACCAACGAACCGCTGCCGGCGGATCTGCCCTATCCCCAGGCGAAGGAATTCCTCAAGGCCTACAAGGACAAGTACGGTGAAATCCCCTCCAGCCCCTGGCCCATCTATGCCGCCGATGCGCTCAACATCATCGCCTATGCCGTGGACAAGACGAAGTCCATGAAGTCGGACGTCCTGGCGGCTTACCTGAGGGATAAAGTGGACGGCGTTCCCGGAATCACCGGCCCCATCGGCTTCACCGCCCAGGGCGACCGGGAGGGTGTTCCCTTCTATCTCTATGTCGTGGATGATCAGGGTCACATCGTCGTTTCCAAGTAAGCGGGAGGACGGGACCGCCCATGGGCGTTTTTCTTGAACAGCTGATCAACGGGCTCACCATCGGCTCCTTCTATGCCCTCATCGCCCTCGGGTACTCCATGGTGTACGGGGTTCTCAAGCTCATCAACTTCGCCCACGGGGATTTTTTCACCCTTGGTTCCTACATCGGGTACACTCTTCTCGTCTTCGGCGTGTCCCTTGTCACCGCTCATTTCGGTCTGTGGGGCGGACTGGCCGCGGCCCTTGTGGTGGCCGCGGCCGGCGTCGCTCTGGTCGGGATCGTCGTGGAACGGGTGGCCTACCGGCCCATTTACCCGGCGGGGCGTCTTCCCGCCGTCGTTTCCGCCCTGGGCGCCTCCATCGTTCTTCAGAACGCCATCATGGTCATCTGGGGACCCCGGTACCAGGCCTACCCGGCGGCCCTCATCCCCAACGCCCACCTCCAGATCGGAAACATCCACATCACCCTTCTTCAGATCCTCATCCTCGTTCTTTCCTTCGTCCTCATGGGGATCCTCTACACGGTGATCCAGCGGACCACCTTCGGCGCCGCCGTCCGGGCCAGCGCCCTGGACCGGGACACGGCCTCTCTCATGGGGATCAACTTCAACCGGATCATCTTTTTCATCTTCACCCTGGGCCCGGCCCTGGGGGCCATGGCGGGGGTCATGGTGGGGATGTACTACCGCCAGATCAGTTTTGTCATGGGGTGGAACTACGGTCTTAAAGCCTTCACCGCGACCATTTTGGGCGGGATCGGAAATCTTCCGGGGGCCATGTTCGGCGGGCTCATTTTAGGCGTCCTCGAAATGTTCGGTGCGGCATACATCTCCGCCGCCTGGAAGGATGTCTTCGTGTTTCTTATTCTGATCCTGGTCCTCATTTTCAGACCCACGGGGCTTTTCGGGGAAAAAGTGGCGGAGAAGGTCTGATCCATGGAAGCCGTTCCGTCTCGAGGTTTCGACAGGTTCTTCGGGTCCCGCCAGGGGGGCCTCATGCTGGTCCTCGCGGCGTTCTTCATCTATCCCTTCCTGGTCAGCGACTATTACATAGACATCGCCTTTTTCTTCGGGATATACGCCCTTCTCGGGCTCAGCCTGAACATCGTCCTCGGGGAAGTCGGCCTCTTCGATCTCGGACATGCCGGTTTCTATGCCATCGGCGCCTACACGACGGCCATCCTGAACACCCAATTCGGCGTCCCCATTCTCCTGCTCATCCCCGTGAGCGCCCTGGCGGCGGGTCTCTTCGCCTACCTGGTCTGTTCCCCCATCATCCATCTCCGGGGGGACTACCTGTGCATTGTGACCATCGGGATGGGGGAGATCGTCCGCCTCGCCCTCATCAACAACCCCTTCGATCTCACCGGCGGCCCCAACGGCGTCTTCGGTGTCGATTTCCCCAGTCTCGGCGGCCCGCTGGTCATCGATTCCTCCATCGAGTATTATTTTCTCATCTGGATCGTCGTGGCCGTGACGATCGTCGGCCTCTTCCGGATCCAGGATTCACGGATCGGCAGAGCCTGGAACTGCATCCGGGAAGATGAAGTGGCCGCGGGTACGAGCGGGATTGACGTGCGGTATTACAAGCTTCTGGCTTTCGTCCTCGGGGCGGCCCTGGCGGGAGTGGCGGGGAACATCTACGCGAGCAAACTCATGTGCGTGTCCCCCGAGAGCTTCACCTTCTGGGAATCCTGCCTTTTCTTCTGCATCGTCCTCATCGGGGGCATGGGGTCCATCCCCGGCGTCCTCATCGGTGCGGCGGTGATCAGCCTCTTTCCGGAAATCCTGCGACCCTTCGCCATGTACCGGATGATGTTCTTCGGCGTCGCCATGATCCTCATGATGATGTTCCGGCCCGGCGGTGTGTGGCCCCGGAAGAGACGGGAGGCGGCCCATGAATGACCGGGCCTCCGGCAGAGAAAACGGCACCGTTCTCGAAACCCGGGAACTCAGTAAGATCTTCGGGGGACTCACGGCGGTGAACCGGATGGACCTCGCGGTCCGGAAGGGGGAGATCCTGAGCCTCATCGGTCCGAACGGCGCGGGAAAAACGACGGTTTTCAACGTCGTTACCGGGATTTACAGGCCGGAAAGGGGAGACGTCTTTTTCCGGGGAGAGAAAGTCACGGGCTGGAAACCCCACCGGATCGTGGAGAAAGGGATGGCCCGGACCTTTCAGAATATCCGGCTTTTTCCAAACATGACCTGCCTGGAGAACGCCGCTGCGGGGCAGCACTGCCGTGGAAAGGCCGGTGTAATGTCCACCCTCTTCAGGACGGGGAAGCAGAAAGAGGAAGAATCCCGGTTTTTCGACCGGGCGGCGCGGTCCATAGATCGGGTCGGTCTTCACCGGTTCCGGAATGAACTGGCCAAAAACATTCCTTACGGCAGGCAGCGGATGCTCGAAATCGCCCGGGCCCTGGCCACCGAACCGGTCCTTCTTGTCCTCGACGAACCGAGCAGCGGGCTGAACCCGAGGGAGACGGAGGAACTCATGGATTTCCTGAAGGGACTGATCCGGGACGACGAACTGACGATCCTTCTCATCGAGCATGACATGAACGTGGTCATGGGTATTTCCGACCGGGTGGCCGTCATGGAAGGAGGCCGTAAGATCGCCGATGGAAAGCCGGAAGAGATCTACCATGATCCGAGGGTGATCGAGGCCTACCTCGGGAAAGAAGACAGCTGAACTATGGCCCCCATTCTGGTTGTTGAAGACCTTTCCGTCCGGTACGGTGCCGTCGAGGCCCTCAAGGGGGTCACCCTGTACCTCGACGAGGGGGAGATCGCCACCGTCCTCGGCGCCAACGGCGCCGGGAAGACCACCCTTCTCAATGCCCTGTGCGGCATCGTCCCCGTCTCGGAAGGGCGGATCCTCTACCGGGGCGAAATCCTGAACGGCGAACCGGCCCACCGGATCGTCGAGAAGGGGATCTCCCAGTCTCCCGAAGGGAGAAAGGTATTTTCCACTCTCACCGTGGAAGAGAACCTGAACCTGGGGGCGTTCATCTACCGCAGGAAGAAGAAGGAAGTGGAAGAGGGCAAGGAGCGGGTCTTTTCTCTTTTCCCCCTCCTCAGGGAGAGAAGAAAACAGCTTTCCGGGACCCTGTCCGGAGGGGAGCAGCAGATGCTCGCCATCGGAAGGGCCCTCATGAGCCATCCCCGGGTGCTTCTTCTCGATGAGCCGTCGCTGGGTCTGGCGCCCATCCTGGTCGGCCAGATTTTTCATATCATCGGTGAAATCAACCGCCAGGGGACGACGATTCTCCTGGTGGAGCAAAACGCCCACAAGGCCCTGGGGATCGCCCACAAGGGCTACGTCCTGGAAAGCGGGAACCTGGCCATGTCCGGTTCGGCGGAGGAACTCCGGTCGAACCCCAAAATCCAGGAAGCCTACCTGGGGGGCGCCGCCCTCCGCAGGAAGAGCAGGGAGCCGTAGTATTTCCAATGCCTTCGCGTTTTCCCCCGGCCCGGTCGTATCGCTGGAAGACCGAAAAGACCCGGCACGGCGGTATGCCCCGGATGTTTTTAACGCCGGCCCGGTGATGCCGTACCGTCCTGGTGACTCCCGTCGATGATGATGCGTGTCATACTCTCCGCCCTCCTCTGGATCAACCTGGCCGGTTTCGCACCGGCGGCGGCCCTCCAGACCCTGGAAACCCCGGACGTGGCCGTCCTCTATGATTCCGCCGCCGCTGACGCCCGGGAGATTCCGGGGCTCTATGGACAGGTTCACGAGGAACTGGGGCGAACCCTGGGACTGCGCCTTTCCTATCGGCCGGCCGTCCTGCTGGCGGAGGGCGAGGATCCGGACCGGTCTCCCGGAGGGGCGTTTCATTTTGTCGCCTATGCGCAGCCGGCGGAAGGCCTCATCGTCCTGCACCTTACCCGCATGAGGGCCTTCTCGCTCCCCCTTTCACCCGTTCTGAAGCACGAGCTCTGCCATCTCATCCTTCATGATGCCACCGGGGGCGGGAACCTTCCCCGGTGGCTCGACGAGGGCGTTGCCCAGTGGGTGAGCGGGGGGATCTCGGAGATGGTGGCCCCCCGCCGTCCTTATTTCCTGCCCGGGGCGGTCCTGATGGGCTGGGACGTCCCCCTGGAACGCCTGGATCCGCTTTTTCACGGGAACGAGCGGGACATCCTTTATGCTTATGAAAAAAGCCTGAGCGTTGCCGAGTTCCTGGTCAATAAAGGGGGAGCGGGGAGCCTGTCCCGCCTTTTACGGAGAATGTCCCGGGGGGAAACGGTGCAAGAGGCCCTCCGATCCGGTTACGGGATGTCCCTGGACGATATCGAGAGATCCTGGAGGCGTCACATCAGCGGGGTGACGGGCTGGCTTTTTTATCTCTCCAGGTATCTTTACGAAATCCTCTTCTTTCTGGGTGCTCTGGCGGCGGTTTTCGGCTTTCTCCGTTACCGGCGGAAGATCAAATCCTGGCGGGAGCAGGAAGACCCTGAAGAGGACGAAGAAGACGGGGACGGGCGGGCGATCCGGTAATCCGTTCCCCCCATGGCCCGCCCGCTGGGTCCGATACCGATGAGATTGTCCCCGTTCGTGGCGAAGGACGGCACGGCCAAGGCGAGCACAATGATCCATGGAACAATGAAACAAAAGGTTTTACGCATAATGCCCTCCTTTCCTTGAAATTTGATCCTTTATGCTTTTCCCCCTTTGAGATGACGAATGAGGGGTTCCGTGACCAGAGAAACCAGATCGTCGATCATGTGCGGCATCAGGTTGTCCATGACCCTGGGCATGAGCTCGGGCATCTGCTCTTCCATGTAATCGGGCATGGGGACCCGCGCGGCGACCCGTTCCAGCATGACCGGCATGACCTTGGGCATCATCATGGGCAGAAGCTTCGGGAAAAGGACGGGGAAGAGCGGTTTCATGGCCCACTGGGCACCGGGAATTTTTCCCACGAAACGCATCATGGGGCCCATCCCGTAGGGCATGGCCGCAACCAGCTCGGGGAACATGGTTGCCATGAGATCGGCGAACCCTTTGGGCGTCATGAGGGCGATCATGGCCTCGAAAACCGCCCACTGGCGCAGAACTTCCGGGTTGGGATCGGGAAAATCGTACCCCAGGGCGGAGGAAGCGTACCGGGCGAGGTCGATGATCTCGACGGGCATCTTCTTTTTGTCCTTGGCAACTCGGAACTGGAATTCGCAGCAGGGGCAGAGCGCCAGGACTTTGTCGGCTCCCGCCTCGAGGGCCTCGTTCAGCCGGGTTTCACCGATGTCCGCCGCCACGGGCGGCTCCTTGATGAGGGTCAGGACGCTTCCACAGCAATGTGCGGCGTCGTGGTGGTGGGTCATCTCCACGAAATTCACGTGGGGGATGGCCTTTATGAGTTCCCGGGGGGGCTCGTAAACGCCGGAAACCCGGCCGATGTGACAGGAATCGTGCCAGGTGACCGTCTCTTTCTCCCGTCCCTTGTCGGGGAAGGAAAATTTCCCGGCCCGGATTTTGTCCGCCAGGACCTCGCTGTAGTGACGGGCCTGAATTCCGTAGGGGATTTTCAATTTTTCCGCCCAGCGGGGGTAGATCTGGCGCCACATCATGTCACAGGCGGGACAGGAGGAAATCACCGTTGTCGCCCCTGCCTTCTTCACGGACTCGATGTTCTTTTTCATGATTTCCGTGAAGACATCCCAGAGGCCGGCGACCAGCATGGGCGTACCACAGCAGTTCTCCACATTGCCTAAAATGGCGAAATCCACTCCCGCTTCATCGAGGAGGCGGACACTGGCCATGGCGATGTCGTGCTCCACGTAGCTGGCGGTGCATCCGGCGAAGTACACCGTGTCGGAGGACCTTCCGGGGCCGTGTTTCTCCTTGAGATCGGCGGGCATCCAGTCGGTCCGGTTTTTCCGGTACCCCGCCCAGATGTCTCCTTCCTTGCGAAGGGCCGCCGCCATGATTTCAAAGGGCGGGAAGGTCATCTTCTTCTTTTCGTGGATCAGCAGTCCCCGGAGCTTCATCCAGGAAGGCTCGATGGGGAGGGCCGCGGAACAGCGGAGATTGCAGAGCTCGCAGGTCGTGCAGACGATGATCGTATCCACCATGAACTGGGTCCACTCTTCCCGGCCTTTCATGTATTGCCGGAGCCAGTACCACTTGCCCCGGGGACTCTGGCTTTCCCAGCCCCGGCCGTAGAACTGGTCGCATTCCTCAACACAGTAACCGCACTGGGAGCAGCTGTAGGCGTACCAGGCCACGTCGGCGGGGATTCCCCGGACGGGCTCCCGGGGGCGCTCTCCGATCCGGGTGATGATGTAATTGCCGAAAGGGCGGACCGCCGGTTCGAGGAAACTTCCGATGCTGATTGCCGTGCCCATAAGGCCGTCGGCGATGACTTTGCCGGGATTGAAGAGATTCTTGGGGTCTACATCCTTCTTGAAGGATTTCAACAGGTTCACCCTGTTTCTGCCGAGAACGTCGTTGGCTTTCTTGGCAAAGTAAAGTCCCGTGGCGTAAGCCCGTCCCCCGTGTGCCTCGGCAATCTTCATGATGGTCAGGGAAAGGCCGAAGACGAAGTTGTAACTGAATTTTCTCTCGTCGCTGGGAATGAACCCCAGGATGACCACCTCGGGTTGGCCGTTCCTGCCCTTTCGGATGATGACCCCTTCCTTGACCACGGGCTGATGTACGGTATGTTCGATGGCCTCGAGGACATCCCCCATCCGGGCCAGGGGAATGATGACCTCCGCGGGGACGAGGCTGGGACCGAGTCGCTTTACCACCATGAGCTTGAAACGGTGTTTCCATTCGTGCCTGGCGATCCGGTCATCCAGGATCTCCGCCTCGCAAAGTTTGACGATCCGGGAAAGACCTTCCGTGACTGCCGGCCTGTCTTTGGCTCGAAACGTAAGGGTGGTGATGTAAGCGGCGGGAAGGAGGATCCTTTCCTCCACGGGGTGGCCGAGGTGTTCCTGCAGGGGAGCCCGGTTTTTCAGTTCCGCCATCCGGGGGTTGATGAACATGAGGGACCAGATGGGCAGGTCTTCACCGATCATGGCCTCGAACATCCTCTGGAGTTCCCGGGCGTCGGGGCAGCCGATGGAGATGACGTCCATCTCCTCCAGGGGCTGTACCCGGATGGTGATTTCCGTGATGAGACCGGTGATGCCTTCGGCGTCGCTGACCATGTCCAGATCGGGCCCGGAAAACTCCCGGACCGTGCCATTGGGGAGAACGACACGGGCGCTGGCCACGTTATCCCGGAACCAGCCGGCCTCATAGGACCCGAGGCCCGCCCCGCCCTGGGCGAGCCAGCCGCCGACCGTCGATCCCGGGTAGCTTGTGGGATAAGTTCTCAAAGTCAATCCATGCTTGGCCAGTGCCCGGTCGATCTTTTCCCAGACGACCCCGGCCTGAACCGTCGCCGTTTGATTTCCCGGGTCGATTTTCAGGACCCGGTTCATACGGAAGAAGTCCACGGTCAGGCCTTTTTTCACCGGCAGAACGCCGCCGTAACCGGAGGTCGCCTTGCCCCGGGGGGTGAGAGGGACATCGCTTGCCATGGCCCATCGGACGAGCTTGACGATTTCCTCTTCCGAATCGGGCTGAACGACGGCATCGGGCGTCGTGTTGCCGATGAGGGGCCGGATGAGGCCCGGGACGGCGGCAATGTCATGTCCGTATAATTTCCGTTCCGTCCGGTCAAAATTGACCCGGCTTCCGAACAGGTCCTTCAGATAGGCTTTTTTCTGCTTGTCCAGTTTACCCATGAGAACCCCCTTTCCTGGAGTGAATCATTCAATGGGAATGAGAGGCAGGTTTATTCCCATGACTGACCGTTGTTATGGAAGACACCGGGGAAGCGGTTTTTAATCACAGACACAGGCTCACCTGCCGGGAAGCGAGCATCCATGAACCGGTTGGATGGAAAAAAGAAACTTGAAAAAATTGACTCATTGCTTATAAATCATAATTAATGTTCCTTTATTGCCATGTCAACGAATTATTTGATAAGCTTTGTCGCATAGGACATACCGAAACACCTGTGAAAAACCATAATCAGGGCCGCCGTGTGAAATGTCCCTCGGTTCCGTGAGAAACGATATGAACGGTAAAAAGAGGATTTATACAGCTTTCTTCGTCTTCTTGATCGTCTTCATCTTCGGGACCGCCGGATTTTCTTTTTTCGGGAGGGGTGAATGGACCCTCCTGGACAGTATCTATATGACCGTCATCACTCTCTCAACGGTGGGTTATGGGGAAGTCATCGACTTGAGTTCAAACCCCGCCGCAAGGATCTTCACCTGTTTTTACATCCTTCTGTGCCTGGGGACGATAGCCTTCGCCGTTTCGTCCATCACGGCTTTCATCGTCGAGGGAGAACTCAAGAATATTCTCGGGAGAAGGAGAATGGAAAAAGAAATCGCGAAACTCAGGGAGCACTTCATTATCTGCGGTTCCGACGAAACGGCAAGGACGATCATCCAGGAACTGACCCTGACGCGGAGACCTTTCATCGTCGTCGAACCCTTCCGGGAAAAGCTGGACAGGCTCTCCCTGGAATACGAGTCTTTTCTCAGCATTCTCGGCGATCCGTCGGAAGACCCCGTTCTCATGGCGGCAGGGATTGAAAGGGCCAAGGGCATTTTTCTTACCATGCCCACCGACGAGGCGAACCTGTTCATCGCCATTTCGGCAAGGAATCTCAACGAAAGAATCCGGATCGTGACAAAGGGGATCGACATCAAGTCGCAGAGCAAGTTTCTCAAGGCAGGGGCGGATTACGTGGTTTCCCCGACCTTCATTGGAGGCATGAGGATGGCCTCTCAGATGATCCGGCCCGCGGTCGTCAATTTTCTCGACCTCATGTTGCGGGAGCGGGAAAAGGTCCTTCGTTTCGAGGATGTTCCGGTTTTCCCGGGGTCGTCTCTCGCCGGGAAGACGGTGGAAGAGGCGAATATTGCCGATGGAACGGGAGCCCTTCTTGTCGCCGTTAAAAAAACCGGCAGCGAGGGCTATCTTTTCAATCCTTCACGAAATTATAGAATCGAAGAAGGGGATGTCCTTGTCGTGATCGCCGGTCCCGACATGATGGCGCAGATGGAAAAAATCAGCGGATAGAAGAGCATCGGGAAAAGGTAAATTTCTTGACATTGGATACAACCGGAGATACACTTCGCCACTGGCGTAAGCGGGTCCGGGTTTACAGGGGGAAATGGGGTTGTCTTTCTGGTCGTCTATTCCTTTCAAGCTTCATTTTTCTTCCTTCCGTTACCTCCGGAAGGGAGAACGGGAAGTTCTCCGTTACGGCAAGTTTCTCGTGGAAGAAGGGATCCTGCCGGAGGGAAGCCTGGATGGAATCATCGATAAGAAAACCCTTTACCATTCCGGAAAGGCCCCGACCGTCGTCCTGTCCCGGGAGATCCTGTCCCGGGGGCTTGCGACGGAGGGGGAACTCCTGTCCGCGTTGAACCGGTTTTACGGGATTCAGGCGGAAGCCCTGGATGAGCGGGCGTCCGACCTTGTTCACGCCAGACCGGTATCCCTTTTCGACAATATCAGAATCCTCCGTCTCCCCATCAAGTTCCAACTGACCCTTGCCGTTGTTCTTCTTATCGGCATCACCCTTCTCGTGGTCAGCCTGTTCGTCCTCCAGAGACAGCAGGAGAGCCTCTACCAGGCAACGGTCAAGACGGGCAAGGTGAGCCTGGCCTATTTTTCGAGCAATGCCAAGGTGCCGCTTTTAGACGACAACATTCTTGAACTGAACGCCATCGTCAAGGAAGCCGCCTCTGTGGAGGGGCTTGTCTATGCGTTTATCGTGGGCAATGACGGTAAGATAAAGGCCCATTCCGATGTTTACAGAATCGGCACGAATTTCGAGCCGTTTCCGGAATCGGAAGAAGAAACAAGGCGGGAAGGGGAGTTCACCTACTTCACCTATCGCACGAGCGCCGATATCCCTATCCTGAACCTCTCCAGGGAAATCACCTTCGGTGAAAAGAAATTAGGGCAGGCCCATGTGGGAATCTCCATCGATTTTATCCAGCAGCAGATCCGCAAGGAGCGGATGTTCATCTTTTTCCTGGGGCTCGTCATAACGATCGCGGGGATCCTCTTTGCCGTTCTCTTCGGAGTCACCTTTTCCCGGCCTATTGAAAAACTGGTCTCGGCGACCCGGCAGATCGCCCGGGGAAATTTCGGGTACCAGGTTTCCATGAAAAGAAAGGACGAGTTGGGCACTTTGGCGGACTCCTTTAATTACATGTCCGATGAACTGAAGATGAAATCCCTTCTCCAGGAGACCTTCGGCCGGTACGTGAGCCCGGAGATTCTGAAGCTCATCCTCGAGGACCCGGAACGGCAGTGGCTCAAGGGGATGAGAAGCGAGGCCACCATTCTCTTCACCGATATCCGGGGATTCACGGCATATTCCGAATCGACGGAACCGGAGAAAATCGTGGAGGACCTGAACGAGTATTTTTCCATCGCCACCCGCTGCATTCTCGAATACGGGGGATATGTGGACAAATTCATCGGGGATGCCGTCCTCGGTGTTTTCGGCGTTCCCGCAACCATTATGGATCACGGGGAACGGGCCGTACGGGCGTGCCTGGAGATGCAGCAGCGGTTCCGGGAGGCGTCGTCGGAGGACCGGGGGCTCGTCGGAAAAGTGGGCATCGGGATTAATTCGGGAGTCGTCGTGGCGGGAAACCTCGGATCCCAGGTAAAAATGGAGTATTCCATCATCGGAGACAGCGTCAACCTCGCCTCGAGGCTCAATCATCTGGCCGGCCCCGGGGATATCATCATCAGCCGTTCCGTTTATGATCAGGTGAAGGAAATTATTCTCGCGGAAGCCCTTCCGCCGCAGAAAGTGAAGGGGAAAACAAGGGAAGTAGAGGTTTACCGGGTCATGGGGATGAAAGAGAGAGAGGAAGAGAAAACATGAAGGACGACAACAGGATGAAAAAAAGTTTTTTGCTGCCCTGGATTATCCTGTCCCTTTTCCTTTTCGGGGGGTGTGCGGGCATTCCTACGAAAGCCAAGACCTATCCCGATTTTATCGCCGTCATTCCCGGAGACAGCGAGACCCTTTCCAACCTGGCGAAGAAATACCTGAACGACCCCTCGAAGGGGTGGATGATCGGCGATTTCAACGGTGTCGATGCCGTGAAACCCGGTGAGTATCTTATCGTTCCCCTTCAGCCCCCGCCGCCCGGCGGTGTCACGCCCCGGGGGTACCAGACCGTGCCGGTTCTCTGCTACCATAACTTTTCCCTTACGGAAACAACCAAGATGATCGTGAAGAAGGAAACCTTCGAGGCCCAGATGAGATTTCTCAAAGATCGGGGATACCATGTGATTTCCCTGAATCAGCTGCTTGACTTCATCCGGTATAAAGCCCCCATACCCCGGAAATCGGTGGTGATCACCATCGATGACGGGTGGAGTTCCACTTACGACATCGCTTTTCCCATCCTGAAATCCTACGGATATCCGGCCACCCTGTTCGTGTGTACGGACATCGTCAATAATCCGAAGAAAATCACACTGACCTGGGAGCAGGTCAAGGAGCTGAAAAAAGGTGGAATGGACATTCAGTTCCACACGGCGACCCATTGCAACCTGGCCCAAATGGAGAACAACGAAGCGACCTCGGCCTACTTTACCAAGCTCCGGCAGGAGCTTTCCTATTCGAAATCCTATGATCAATTCGGATTGAAGAAGGATATACGCTACCTGGCTTATCCTTACGGCGATACGGGACCCCTGGCGATCGCCTTTCTGGAAAAAATGGGATTCGACGGAGCCTTTACGGTAAAACGGGGGAGCAACCCGTTTTTTGTGGACCCGTACCGGATCAATCGTTCCACCATTTACGGGGATTATGATATGAAAAAGTTCGAGAAAAACCTGACCACCTTCAGTTCTCAGGCCATGAGGTGAAGATGATGAAAAAACGCGCCGCATCGATCGGATTCGGAATCCTGGTCCTTTTCCTCTGCGGATGTGCGGGGATGCAGGCAAAACCGGAAGGCGCGGATGCCTTTCTTCCTTTCCCCGACGCCGTCGCCGCAAAGGCGGCGGAACTCGAGAAAAAAGGGCAGCTGAGGGATGCCCTTCTCCGCTGGAAGGTCGTTTCGGCATTCCGGCCGGAGGATCAGACCGTGACAAAAAAAATAAAAGGCCTGGAACGGGAAACCCAGAGACAGGCCAGACTTCATTTTGCCAAAGGTGAGGAGTTCTTCAAAAAAGATTCCATGGACAGGGCCAGAAAAGAGTTTCTTCTTGTTCTTGCCTATGAACCCGCCCATGAAGAAGCGTTGCATTACCTGCGGGATAGAATCCAGGACCAGGTGTATGTCATTTACAAGACAAAACCCGGTGAGACCCTGGACAGCATTGCGGAAAAAACCTATAAGGACCGGGAAAGCGCATCGGTGATCGCCTACTTCAACGACATCCGGAAGGACGAAGCGCTGAAGCCGGGAACGGTCCTGAAACTGCCCATAAGGGAGGCGCCCGCGGCGGTTGCAAAGGAAACCGGGCCTGAAACGGTTCCCCGGGAAGTACCTGCCGGGGGAACCCGGCCGGAAGAGGCTTCGACCGCCGAGAGTTACGCGGAACCGGAACCGGAACCGGAGCAGATCAGCCGGGACGACGTCTATGACGATCTCCTGTATATGGCTTCCTGCCTCTATGAAGATGGAAAATACGGCGAGGCCAGAACGTGTGTGAAAAAAATTCTGACTGAAGATGTAGGAAACCGAGAAGCCAACGATTTTATTAATAAGATGCTTGATGAAGCGAACAGGCATTATCGAAACGGGATCAAGTTCTTCATCAACGAAAAAATGGATCAGGCAATCGAAGAATGGCAGGTGACCCTGGCTCTCAATCCCGAACACCCCGACGCCCGGAAGGACATGGAAAAGGCCCGGGATCTTCTGAAGAAATTAGGCGATATCAAATAATATCCCCCGACCCTGTCTTTCCCATCCTTGATTTATTATCAGATTCATATCATGGCTTCGGATTCGTGACGATCGGAAAGAGCCTGCCGAAGCTATCTCCGGATGCGATTGAAATCTTTCATTGGGGAAACGGTAGTCCCGTAAATCCGGAGAACCCGAATTCGAGCCGCTCGCATACGGGGCCGGCAGAGAAAAATGGTGTTCGTGGTTATAAAATTGTAAAATTTCAGCAAACACAACATATCCGACAGACCATCCAGGAGGCGACATGAGAAATTTTCTTGAAAAAACGGCAGCGATCCTTCCCTTTGGAACAACCCCGGTAAAATTCCTTCCGGGGACGGCCCGGTGCATCCTTCTATCGGCCCTTGTCCTGGGAATATTATCCTTTTCCCTCTCGGGGGCTTTTGCCAATGAATCCTCCTTCGCATTTGTGCAAAACGGCCAGGAAAAATTACTCAAGGGGGATCTTGACGGCGCTCTTGAAGAGTTCAAGAAGGCTATCGCCATCGATCCGGGCGATCCTCTGGTATACAACAACACAGCTTCGATATATCTGAGGAAAGGGGATTTCAAGACGGCACGGACCTATCTCGAAAAAGCGGTCGAACTGGCCCCCAAAGAATGCATTCCCCTCACCAACCTCGGTTATGCTTACGTGAAACTGGGAATGAAGAAAGAGGCCATCAAAGCCTTCGAGAAAAATCTCCTCCTCTGTCCGGGAGACCCTAAGGCCGCTTCCTGGCTGGAACATCTCAAAAAGTAACAGAGAAGCAGGTCACATCAAAACTCAACGATTGCATTTGCCGGGGACCCCCTGAATCCTGCAGGGCTGCAAGGCCGGAATCTTTTGATGAAACTGAGAGATGAGGTCTCATGTCCGGACGCTGCCCGACTTTCTCATATAACCTTTTCAAAAACGATTTGGACGGATATGACACATGATATGGGCCAGCAGGATAATGTGACATCCAACAGGCTTTTTGCATTGGATTTTATCAGGTCCCTGTCCATTGTTTTTATCATTCTTTTTCATTTTAATGACTGGATCGATAGAAAAATTTCGCCGGACTTGATTCTTTTCTCATCTTACTCACTGCTCGGAATTATCGGGGTCAGTCTGTTTATAGTATTATCAGGCGCTTCTTTATCCTTATCAAATCTGTCCCATTTCAGTGTCCCTCGTTTTTACCGGAAAAGATTTCTCGCCATCTTCCCTCTTTTTTATGTCAGCTATCTATTTGTTTTATTGCTGAATAATATTTTTCTGAAAAAAGTGATTTTCCCGGCAGGGGCACCTGTCTCCTTTCTATTGACATTGGTTGGAATGGATGGTTTTTTTCTATTCAAAGTAAAAACATACTACTTGATCGGGGAGTGGTTTTTAGGATTTATTATCATCCTGTATATTCTTTATCCGGTGATCAGGTCTATATTTTTGAAAAATATGCACTTGGCTTTATTTATTGCCGCGGGTATTTCTTTCGGCGCGTACTATTATTATGCTATTCCAATGTCAATATTCAGATTTCCACCCATTCGGCTGTTTGAATTTGTTCTGGGCATGTATCTTATGACGGCTTTTAAAATAATGCCGAGAAAGAAACTGATTGAATTTATCCTATTCTCAAGTTGTCTTATTGCGATCTTTCTCTATTCAAATTTATTTAAGTTGCTTTATGTGAGATTCATTCTATTAGGCAGTGTTACCTATGTTTTTTTATATTGTTCTGCGTCTTTTTTCGATGTGAGCCGGATGCGTCCTGTCATTAATTTCCTGAGTAAATACTCATATGGCGCATTTTTGGTTCACCATCAGTTCATTTATCTCATCCCTGCCAATTACTATAAAAGCTTTGTTACAGGCAAGTGTTCAAATATCATATTTTTTTTAATATTATTGACGTTGATATATTTCGTTTCCTTTATATTAACAAATATTACAATCTCATCGCTGTCCGGGATAATTTCAAATATCAGTATATCCGGTAAAGCCCACTGCCGATAAATTCCCATTCCTTCAAAAAATCAAGCCGGTCTTTTTCGCTTATCATATGATTGATGTCGGTTTTTGTTTTTAAGAGATAGTTACGGAAAAAACTTTTGAAAACATCACGGTCATTCATTTTATCAATAAATAATTCCTGAAAACTCTTTATGGCCACGGCATTATTTATTTTCGTTTCGTGCACGAGTTTTTTTTGAACAAAAATACTTCTTCTGGAATTTAATACAATCTCATTACTGCTGTCATTGCTCTCGTCACGAACTCCTGTCAACTGCGGCTCAAAATAAGAGATGGACAGGCTTTGTTTATCCAAGTCGATCAATTTCAGAAGTGAGTGATGGACAAAAAGTTCCCCTCTGTTTTTATTAAGAAACCATAAATAGTCAGGACATTTACTATGCTCAAACACGTTCATGAGTTTTTCTATATTTCCCGGAGTGTCCTGAATGGCCAGTCTTCTGATAAATCCTGATTCCGTCAAGCCTTCATATTTTTCTTTTATAAAAGACTGAAATCGCTCTCTATACCCTTTTTTCTGAAATCTGTTTTTATAAATCGTGGAACAATAATTGACAGCCAGATCTATATTATTATCCAGTAAGTATTTAATAATCCGCAGTGCCGTCATCTCGGATTCCAGAACAGGTATGCTGGGCTGGTGTAAAAAGGTGTACCGGCGATGCATAAATTGTTTATAACAATACTGGTTGGCCATTAATTGATGTAAATTCAAATGCTCGACACCTATCGCTTTGATCTGGGGCAAACATTTTTTCAAAATTCCATAATCTTCCGGAATGGCGGGAATTTCAATCGTAACCTTTTCAATGATACCTGCAGACATCTCGACAGCTTTCAAATTATATTTTCTTGCTGCTATATCGAATCGTATCTCATCAAGGCCGGCCTCTTTCAAGGCATTCAGCTTATCTTTATCGATCAGGTCACCGTTTGTATACATCCAGACATAGATTCCCTTGCCCAGTCTCTCTCTGATTTTTCTGATGTACGTCAGTATTTTTTTATACTTTAAGAGGGGTTCACCTCCGGAAAAACTCACTCCCTTGAATTTGAATCTCTCCAGATAATCAACATAGTCTTTAGAATTGTTAAAAAGAAGACCGGATTCGGTCGGCGGTTGGTCTTTCTTTTTTTTCCGATCTTGAGGACAGAAGAAACAATTTGCCGTGCATGCTGAACAAATGAAAAGGCATGACCAAGTCCCCTGACCGCAAGTCATGCATCCGGGAGACAACTGACCGGGGCCGATTTTGTTTTTCATGAAATAACTGTTGATTTTGCTGGAAATCGACTGCAGCAAGGCATCTCTTTTCAGAGTTGCTTTTTTTGCTTCTCCTTCCGAAAGCCACTTCATTTCGTAGTAGGCCCATCCGGTGCATTTCAGGGCATGCTGAATATCATGTCTCTTGTTCGTCATGTTTATATCCCGTTACAAATTAAGAACCGGAAACCTCAACAAGTAATTTCAGTTTCAGGAGTTCTTCCACGAACTCGACGACATCCTTTTCAATCACCGTTGCAGGGATGCCGAGCTCGGCAGCCAAATCCGCCGCTATATCCTTAAGATTCTTACTTCCATCCAACCCATTCCAGATGGATCGTCCCGTTCTGTTGAGGATAAACGGTTCATTTGCCGCATTGTCGATGCAGGTTTCAAACGGGATAATAATAAGTTCATTCTCTATTTCCCGTATCATTGTATCACTGGACGCTGCATAGAACTTGTCCAAAGTGACTTGTGATCTCATAAAATCTCCTTAAATAATTCATCCATTTTCAGCTTCTCCGTCCTATTAAGTGAGCATAACCCCGTCTGGTCTCTCCACCGGGAAAATTCTCAGTTGAATAAACTCAAACGTTGCCGGCTGATCCTGCGGCCCGAAAGTCACGGAAGGTATCTCGGAGCCTGGAATACGATATCTTTCCTCATCTTTTTTGTAAAGCTTTCTCATCAGTCAGGGGAAGCGGATTCCGTGTAACCGTGTGAGCAACCCGTCTTTTCCATCGTTCTTTTTTCGGCTATCCTTCCCGACATTGAAAAGTTTTCATTATCGGGAGGCAAGAGATGACCAGAGCGGAACGAAGGACCCATCGGCGAGCCGACATAGAGAACCAGGCGACAAGCGGTATGAGTGGCGGTTGTGGATGGAGGCTCATGACACATATCTTCCGGCGCCGCTCCGCCCTGGGCGTGAGTCATGGCGTCATTCGATCCCGTACGGCGCTTTCATGATAGGCTCTGGAGCGGTACTAATCGCTGTAAAATTTGATGACCTCCAGGGCATAACCTTCAGACTTCAGTGTAATTGTATCATTATGAATGAAAAGAGAATCGAGATATTCAATCTGACTGCGGTTGTCAACGTTCGGGTAAGCAATATAGTATACTTCTTTTGTTTTCATGGACTTCTTTTTGAATTCTTCCACGGTCTCGTAAATGGGCAGGATTATATTTTTTTTCGCGACCGTTCTCTGGTAATCGGCACGCCTTAACTTGCCCATCAGTGCAGACGGCCAGACTTCGCGGGATGATAATATGACCGTTTCCTGACTTGGCTTTATTTCGTTGAAAATCAGATTCTGCATATAATGGAACTGTGTAAACTGAAAATTATAAGCCAGCTGGTCACGGCCGTATCCGCAACAATCTCCGGCGATACTGGTCATTATGAGCATTTTGTGCTCACCGAAATTGAATGTGCCGAAAATTCTTCTGCTGACAGGATCCATGGTTTGATAAAGAGACAGTATAAAGAGGCTTGTCAATAAAGTACACAGTCCCATGCGCACATATTTCTTATTTACGCATATGACCATCAGTTGGATAAAAAGCAGAAGAAAAACGGGAAATAAGACGAGGAGATATCTGGAATTTGAATACGGATAGAAACGAGAAAGGAGGAAAAAAAGGACACAGAAAAGCACCCCGCAAAATCTGATGTCATTATCAGTATCTTTTGGGATCCTTTTTCTATGAAAAGCAAAAAATGCAAAAAGGGACATCAAAAGAATAACCGTCAAAACCCACTGGAAATTCATGACGAATAACTGTATGAGCTGAACTTCGAGATATCTCCAATCCTCGAGAATATTTATGAATTTCAAAAATAATTGATTGGCATCACCAAGACCCTGCCAGAAAAGCGGCTGGCCGGCAATTTGTGTTTTATAGAAGGCATAAACGCCGAAACAAAACATGGATGAAATGATCAGTTGGAATGTCCCCTTGATTGATTCTTCTTTTCGTTTATGAGGGTAACACAAAAAGGCCGTAATAATGGTTGCGGGAAGGAGAAGCAAAGCGGATTCTTTTGTAAATAGAAGAAAGATGGCAAAGATAGTTGCAGAAAAATAGCGCTCTTTTAAATACGATAGTAAAAACAGGAGGTAGAAAGTCAATAAGCCCTGATCGAGGTTTAGATTAATCGTGTTGGACAATACGGTAGGATGAAATGCAAAAACAGCCGTAAACATTACAATTTCTAAATTGGATACATGCTTTCCGACGAATATTTCAAGAAGTTTATAAAAAGCATAGATTGAACAGATTGTTAAAATAATCAAAAAACAATTAAAAAATTCAATTCTTTCCCCGGCCAACCTTGCCGGAATCGAAATCAACCACATGTATAGGAAAGAGATATGCCCATGGGTTTCTACTGTTGTGATGCCGATCTTTGAATATCTTGCGAACCAGTAAAAAACGGCGCCGTCCCATAGGGGGACGAATCCCATATAGGGAAGGCGGATCAGGGAATATGCTATCATCAATGTGATCAAAGGGATATGACCGAACATGACGGACTTGAGGCTGACGGGTCTTTTTTTCAGAAACATGCGGTTCTTTACTTCGAAAGCTCCGTGATAAGCAGGTGAGGAACGCCGATCACTTTTCTTGCTTCTCTTTTAAGCAATCTTCTGTTGAAATCCTCCGGGGACTCCGCCGTAATAAAATACAGCAGTCCCTCGGTGTCCGCGTTTATGGGAACGCTCTTGTCCCATTCGGAGGTCTTCTGGAATCTGAAAATGCGGGGATATTTGTCACTGTCTTTGTATGGACCGAATTCATAAAGGTAGCGGACGACAGGAATTTCATAACCCGCCACAAACACACTGTGTTTGGGAAGAGCTAAGGAATTCAAGTATTCAACAGCGGGCGCAAGGTTTACATAATACGTATGTCGATACGTTGCGGCATGAAATGCCAGCAGTCCGGCAAGGGCAAGCACACAAAAGACTGTCAATGCTTCCATCTGTTTTGCAAGGCGGAGGTCACGGCGTTCATAAAGGACCTCAAAAAAGCGGTAACACTCCGTCATAAGAAGAAGTGCTGCAATCATCGATATTGCAACAAGATGTAAGCCCCATTTTTTTGAAATATCCCATGGTGTGTATCCGGCCATGGAAAACAGAAAAAAGAGTATCTGTGTCATCAATATCAGCCAATAAAACGGGGCAGTGTCCGGACCGAAGTTCTTGTGAAATGTTTTTGCATAAGAATGGGGAAAATGTCGGCACATGAAAGGGTGTACAACAAAAAAGGCCAGAAGGGCTGCGGTTATGGGAAAGGCCGGCAAGGAGATAAAATTAAGCCTGAAAAGGTGTAGAAGTTCATGAATGCCTTTTCCTTCGGCCATCCATTCCGACATATATTCGAGGCTCATGCCATGGTTAAGGTGATACCCCAGGGATACGTAACAGATAAGCATTCCCGATACGATTACGGGGACTAAAAAGGCATAAGAAATCGACAAAAGTCTTTTACGTTCATTGTCCGGTTTCGCAAAAACGAAAAAGAGGTATGAACAGAAGGCTGCCAGAACAAAAACAATATACGTGTAACGTGATCCCATGAACAGACCACATGAAATTCCGAGTATCAATAAATTGGAAAAATTCGGTTGATTGAAAAAACGGGCCAAACAGAAACTGCCAAAAATAATTCCCGCTGTTTCCATGCTGTAAGCACGAATCTCGAACGCATAATAAAGAATGGGACCGAAGGCAAAGGGTATGAGCATTGAAAACAAGGGAAAAACAAAACCTCCCGTCCATTGCCATGCCAGCAATCCCATGCTGATGACCGTAAAAAGAAAAAATATGAAGGATAGCAGACGAAGCCAAAGGATATCCTGTCGAAATGTAGTCCAGAAGTGAAGAAGAACCGAGTGCCCGCCGGGATCGAGATTGGAAAAACGATTATTGCGTATTACTTGAAGAATACCCTTCCGGGGTTGATTGATATCCGAATAGTTGTGCAATCCCTGGGAAATCCAGAAAGACGCCGTTTCGTCATACCATAAGCCGGTGTAATTCAGATTATTCGAAGCGGAAAAAAGAAGCCCGCCTATGATCAGGAAAAGGATGATCACACTGCAGGCCCCCTTGAATATTAAACCGCTTTTTATCATTTAGAGGAGGTTAAAATGTATTTGTCGATCAGGACAATGCCCTTTATTCGAACAAAAGCAGGATGCTGGTTTAACCGCATGCCGTGTTTCAGATTTTCGTTTCCAGCAATTCTTTTAAAAGTGTTTGAGCGTTGTTGACAACGCCATCCATGTTTATGTAATCCCAATTGCCGTTTCTGCCGAGTAAAAACAGATTCTGTCTTTCCAGTATTCCCTTTATGTAATATTTTATATCATTTAGACCGACAGTGGGTATGGGATACGTATGTTGCATTGACTTAATATCTGTCTCAGCGATTGCATCCTCGGAATCGATGATACCTTTACGGATGAGATCGGATACAACAGCATCAATCCGTCCGGCATCGGACATGCCCGCGATATGATCTTTATGCGTAATCTCGGCAACCAGGGCGGGCGGAAAATCCATGCTGAAATTGTTCATGAGGGTAACCCGATAAAACGGTTCGTTTTCCTTGAAAAAAGCCCAATGGCAATCCGAAATTATTTTAAAATTATGACCTCTTTTTAAACCGACCATGACAAATGCGGTATCGTTCCACTTGAATATACTGTATTTTTTTTCAATCCCCTTCACGTTGATTATTTTTATCAATTCGACCAAGGGCATGGTGGATACGACAATATCGGCAACCTCTTTAAGCCCGCTTTCAGTGAGAACAGTCCATTGATTTCCGTCTCTGGTCAAGCCGACAACTCCGGCGCCGACTCTTATATGGTTTGTTAAATCTTTGGCTATACAGTTTATAATTTGATGTATGCCTTCTTTGGGATAAATGAAATCAGCCTGGTACTTCCTGCCGACTCGTCGCTTAAATAGAATATTGGACAAAAAATCCTTAACTGGTTCAGGCTCGATCTTCTGGTTTACTAAAGCTTCGGATATCTCAGCCAGGTCACAATTCCAAATTTTATGGTTATACGGAATCATGAAATGCCTGGCTATCCCGGTTCCCAGATAATTGTAGATCCACTTTTCAAAATTTACATAATCAACCTTGCGGTTCATATGGGCGGCAATATAACCATATATGCATTCGATCTTATCTTTTAAGGGCAAATTTCTGATCCCTATTTCAAATGGATATTCAAGAAGATAAGTTTTACCATTATTGCCGGTATGAAAGATATTGACATTACGCTTTAATGATTCGTAATGAACAGGCAGCGAGTGAAAGTATTTCATGACATTATCATTCCTGCTGTAAATTGCGTGAACGCCGAAATCCCAGCTGAAATGACCGGTCGTATTCGTTCTGCATAAACCTCCGATCTGTGTTTCCTTTTCAAGAACGACGACTTTTTTCCCCAGTTCGGACAATTGTTTAGCCAATTGCAGACCGGCGAGGCCCGCTCCGATGATAACCGTCTTCATCTTTCCGGATGCTTTCTGTACTTAAGTTTTATATGCAGAAGGTCTTTGATTGTTTTCGCGATGATGAAGGGTAACCTTCGAGGCTTGAATATGTTCGTGGATCCATGGCGGCGTGAAAAATGATCAACAGGTATTTCTTTTATCTTATAACCTGAAAGAAATGATTTTAAAATAAATTCCGACATGACGCAGTACTCCATGTCCTGAACTTCCGGCAGTACCTGATCGACGACGGTTTTCCTGATCAACTTGAAGCCCGAATTAATATCTTTCATTTTCAACCCGAATAAGAGGAAAAAGAAGGTATTGTATATTTTAGATATGAATTGTCTGTAAAAAGGATCACGTCTTGGAGATTTGCAGCCGCTGACAATATCGAATCCTCTCTGTTCACCCAGGATATGCAAAACATCGTATGGATTATGCTGGCCATCGGAATCACTGAAGAAAATGAGATCGGCACCGGCATTTTTCAAGGCATCCTTAAACGCCCTTGTGTATCCTTTTCTGTACTTTGTCGATATCAGCGTAAACGGTATCTTCCGCTTTAAGTTCTTTAAAATATCCTTTGTTCCGTCGTCGCTTCCATCTTCCATAATAATCAGCCTGGAGCCAGGCATCTGCTTAATGACGATGGAGTAAAAATCCGTTATCACTTTTTCAATAACACGGGCTTCATTGAATACAGGCATGACTATAGAAAAATTGTCCTGGCAGGCCTGTTTCTGTTTACCCACGAGACGTTCCGTGGAGACGTGACTTGGATGGCTCTGCCCCTGCTTGAAAACAAGATGGTTGAGTTGAGGCTTCATGATGCCCTGCCGACACACTTCGGGTTTCGTTTTGGTTTTCCAGGAGCACCTGAGTGCATGTTCCGCGGATTCCAGGAATCGTGACGATGGTTGATTCCTTTTTTAGATTACATCGGGGCATATTACAACAAAAATCACGGCCGTACGTGAATGGATCATCCAACGCCGAGGAAATTGACCGGAAGGATGGTCCTCGTGAAAATGGCTTGATAATCATTTTTTCATTTGAATAAATCAAAATATCGGGTAGTATGAGAAAAGTTATTTAGAAGCATTTTAAAATGGCTTAGGGCAGATCGGTAAAGTAATCAGGGAGTCAGGTAAAAGAAAAGGAATTTCAGACTGAAATTTCGAGTGGGTCGATGAAAAACGAAGATCAGAAAGAAACAAAAAAAGAAGAGTATGAGAAGCCGACGATTACGAAGTTTAAGAAGCTGACGGACGTTGTGGCGTCCAGTTCTCCGCCTCCGCCACCCCATGCTCCTTATTGATCAGCTGTCGGGTGCCAGGACTGACGTACTCTATAACCAAGACCTGTTCTGTGGTGCTTGAGGCCGTTTACCGGGAGATGGGAAAGCTTGGTGTATAGCCGCTGCCCTCAATCGCACCCTGTGTCGGAATGGCCTGACTTATGGGCGAACAGGAAAATGTGAAGCCAGGGGCACGGCCTGTTCCAAGGTGTCATTTCTTCCGCGTCCGGACAATCCTTCCTTGACGGCAACTGGACCATCCGGACGCGCGTGAGAATGCCGAATAGCATCCAGACTGGACATGGTGTCCCGAAAACTCTTCTGACACTCCGAAATCGGAAAAGGAGAAACCCCGGATCCGCGATTGCGAAAATGGACGCGTTCCGATCCAGTGCCCGTCTTCGCTTCCGGCCCCTTCCGGATGGTCCCTGTGATTGCAGAAAAAGGGACGCCATGACAGCCGGGACGGTTTTCTAATGGAACGCCCCGATACGGGAAATGTAACGAATGCGACGAGGCATTGGCACCTCCATCTTTATTAGCCGGTTAAAGATTCCATTGGACTGAATCGCGGCATCTTCGAATGCAAGATAGGGATCCGTTTCCCTCAATTCCTTGAAACTCATAAACTTGCCCTTCTGGCCTTCAATATTTCCAGAAAATCCGACTTTATGACTTTAAATCCAGCTTTCGGACTTTAAATCCAGAGCGGGGCGTCAGCGCATGCGAATGCAGGTTAAAGAAGGTTAAAGTCCGGTTAAAGGATGATTATCGGGGGATAGCGGAGTTTACAAATAAAATGGCGGAAGTGTATGGGAATCGAATGCATGCTCCGTTTTGTAACAAGAAGATATAATTGATGAATAAACGACGTAAAATGTGCTGGGGGAAATTTGGGGGAAATCAGGCATCCTCAACCGAAAAATTTCTGCCTATGCATTTTCTATTTATTTCCCTCAGGACGATTTTATCTCTCCTCACCTGATTTGAACTTTACAGATCGGGCACTGCAGATCATCTGAACTGATGGTGCAAACGGCATATCGTTCCATTAAATCTTCGTCCCTTCGGTGAGAATATTCAGATAATCGTTATACACAAAACGTTTGTCACGTTTTTTCCCCGTCGTTTCCCGGAGAATTCCCGCCTTTTCCAATTGTGCCACAATTGTAGAAGCCGCCTGATAAGATATGTCAAACTGGCCTGCAGTCTGTCCGATCGAAACGACAGGGGTATAGAACAATTGCTCCAGAATGCCGACGGCAATGGGGGATGATATTTTCTTTTGCCACAGCAAACGGCGGTGCCTGGACTGAAGCTCAAGGATCTGCCTTGCCGTATCCATGGCAGAACCCGCAATATTAACAACGCCTTTAAGGAAGAAATCAACCCACTGTTCATAGTTTCCTGTATTCCCGACCATGTTCAGCCGATCATAGTATTCCTGACGATTTTTTTTGAAGTAGTAACTGAGGTACAAAAGCGGCTTATGCATGACCCCCTTCCAGTATAGGAAAAAGGTAGTCAGCAGACGTCCCATGCGACCGTTGCCGTCGAGAAAGGGATGGATCGTTTCAAACTGGTAATGGATCAGGGCGCAATCAATGAGCACCGGCAATTTTGTTTTGTCGTGAAAGTAACGCTCCAAATCGCCCATGGCCGCCATGGATTCGTGAGGAGGTGGAGGAACAAAGGAGGCCTCATTGAGGGTGCAACCAGGGGGACCGATCCAGTTCTGCGATTGCTTGAATTCACCGGGGGACCGTTCACTGCCCCTTACGCTTTCAAGAAGTATGGCGTGGATCTCTTTGATCAGGCGCAGGCTCATCGGCAAGGTCTCAAGACGTCCGATGCCGTAATTCATCGCTTTCACATAATTGACAACCTCCGTTACGTCATTGAGGTTTTCGAGTTTATCACCGCTCTCATAGGCGAGAAGATCATCCAGCGAAGCCTGGGTACCCTCGATCTGAGAACTGAGGATGGCCTCTTTTTTCACGTACATGGCGATGAAAAGATCTACATTGGGCAATATTTCAGCCAGGCCGTCGAGCCGGGCCAGCGCCATGTCGGCGCGGGAGAGCAAATTCTGGAGGTCGCCTTCCACCCTGAGCGCCGGCTTCGGAGGTAAAGGCGCTGGAATAAATGCCCGATAACCGGTTGGCTGTTTTATATAGGCACCGCTTCTTTGCATGTTGCACATCTCTATTCAAGAATTGTTGAATAGCATACCAACCTTGACCGCGTTATTCAAGAATTATTGAATAACGCTCCAGCAACAGCGCTCTTGTTTCCAGATTCTTGAATACGACAGCATATGAGGGGCTTTCATGCCTAATGAATTATCCATCTTCTTTTATCGAAAATAATCCGATCTTTCCCTCAAGAATACAGATTCCCTGTCCATAGCGTCTATAAGCGCCCACCTTCTTTGATTTATCCAGAGCACAGCCTTTACCATCGTCCCCAAAATTTTGACCCCAGAATCAGAGGGCGAAAGGGGGCGCGATGGCGGACAAGGAAAAGATTCAGCGCAGCGGCAAAGCCAAATGGACGTTCCTGGTCTACATGACCGGGGACAACAACCTCGACGACGGCGCGGCCCTACGGGAAATCGCCGGGATGGCCAAGGCCGGATTCACGAGAAATGTCCACATCCTGGTGCAGCTGGACCGGATCGAGGATCAAAAGACGCGGCGCTTCCGGATCACTCAGGGCGGCGGGTTCAAGAAAGACTGCATCGAGGCATTCAGCGAGACCAATACCGGCGATCCCCAAATCCTCTACAACTTCGCGAAATGGGCGGTGGATAATTATCCTGCCGATCGCTACGCCCTCTGTCCTTTGGAACCACGGCAGCGGCTGGTGGGAGGATGCCAAAAGCCGGGCCGCCGGTCTTGCCGGCAGGAGACTGCACCGGTACCTGATCACAACGAGTCCTGCACGGGTGTCAAGCGTTACGCCCTCGACCGGATCAGGAATTCGCGTCTCTCGAACACACCGACGAAAAGTAAACGGTCCCTCGGATTGTCCTTCAAGGCTTTCGACATGGACTTGACGTCCTTTACCGACCTGATAGGGTCAACCTTCATCGTCGATCCCTTCTTTGGATGATTTGGATTCCTGATTTCTTTCATGCCAATCTCCTATAATGTTTGTTGGCTCGCCCCGATGGAACGATCGGTTTTATTTTGGTAATGAGTTTGGGCCACGGCGTTGGGGATCAGGTCTTCATGACAAGTGCGGCACGACCGCGAAAAGGAGCATGACCCCTCCTTTCGTTGAATTTTAACTTCGTGGCTGAGACCGTTCTGGAAATAAAATGGAAAATCAACGAAAGAATCGAGTTTGCTTCATGTTTCGTCTATACGCTTGAATTTACGTTATTATATGATTCCTGTTCAACTTTAATCTTTCCGTATAGATTAAAATTCCTGATCACCTTTTTTTTGATATTTCAAATTCAATCCCATATAAAGATTAATAAAATAGAAAATATATTGCATTCTTATTCATTATACATATAGAATATACAACTTTATATTATTAATCATCATAATGTATATAATCATGTAACATATTGTCATACGTTAATATTTTCAGAATTTAAAATACCATCTAACGTGAACATTTCTTCATTTATAGTCTCTTTTACTTATATGGCATCACTATATACAATAGGGAAGGGGATATTTTATCTATAAAAAAATAAGATTCAAATGAATATTAGAAATGTAAGGTACGAACGCTACGAGGCATCGGCACTTTCATCTTTATCTACCGATTAAAAAATTCCAGGAGCCTGAATAGTGCCTTTTTTGATAGAAGTATATGTTCGATTTTTCTTGACCACTTCATGGTAATATGTGAAAAATTGACAATAATCAGAACGATGCTGAGACTCGGATCCAATAAAAGGGGGGAGTCGTGAAGAAAGAAGAAAAGAAAGAAACGCAAAAGGCGAAGTACGAGAAACCCATACTCACGAAGTTCAAGAAGCTGACGGATGTGGTCGCAGGTGAATCACCACAGTAAGGGTCGCAGTTATGGGGCTGCACAAGCTCTTATTGAAAAATTGATCATCCGGCTCTAATATATGAGAGAGGGGTATGTCATGAAGAAGGAAAAAGAAGAGAAGAAGGCTTATGTAAAGCCGGTCCTTGTGAAGCACGAAAAGCTAACAGATGTTATCAGCGCTCTCGCCGCCACTGTCGTTTAAGAGGGGGGGGTATGTCATGAAGAAAGAAGAAAAGCAAAACACTGAGAAGGCGAAGTACGAGAAGCCCATCCTGACGAAGTTCAGGAAACTGACTGACATCGTGGCTGGTGGTAATGGATCCGTACCGATACTCGGCTGCACAAGATTTTGAGGAGGGATTCATGAAGAAAGAAGAAAAGAAAGACACGAAAAAGGAAAAGTACGAGAAGCCGACCGTTACGAAGTTTAAGAAGCTGATGGATGTCGTGGCAGGTGGTTCTCCTGGAAAGGAGCCAACATAGTCATAGCAATTAGCCGATTACCTCGCAACAGACCCGAGCTACTTTCTAAAAGTATTTAATTTGTTAAAGTCAGACACTCCCTGAACAATTGAGGGGAGAGCCTGACTTTAACATAATCTTCACTTTTTCACTTCTCCATCCGGTTTGACCAGACGACCTGCCTTGTATGATCGAAATCACGATTACTGGTTCCTTCGAAGCTCACAAACTTGCCCTTCTTGCCTTCAATATTTCCAGAAAATCCGACTTTATGACTTTAAATCCAGTGCGGGGCGTCAGCGCCGTCAGGTTAAAGAAGGTTAAAGTCCGGTTAAAGGATTTTTATCGGGGGATAGCGGAATTTACGCATAAAATGGCGGAAGTGCATGGGAATCGAACCCACCTGAGACGCTGTTAACGCCCCACACTGGATTTGAAGTCCAGGAGGCCCACCAGTGACCTTGGCACTTCCGCAAAGGAATAATCTTATACGGGATTTATCCCGCAAAGTCAACAACAGGAAGGTCCTTCGGTCACCCTTTCCCCGGGGGGCTGCAGGAAGGGTTGAAGAGAATCGTCGAGGACCTGAACAGTCACTGCCGTGCCTTTGGGAATCTTTGTCATCTCTTCGGGAAGGACAATGATGCCGTTTGCCATGACCATGGATTTGAGGATTCCCGAACCCTGCTCTCCCGTCGTCATCACCGTGTATTTCCCTTCCTCCTCCTGAATGATTCCACGGAGGAAGTACCGCAGCCCTGACTTCTTGTCGATTCTTTCCTTCAGGGCCGCCTGGATGGTTTTCCGGAACAGGCTTGCGTGCCCTGTCATTTTCCGGATGGCGGGACGGACAAACTGCTCGAAAGACACCATGGAAGACACGGGATTTCCGGGGAGCCCGAAAACCGGTTTTCCACCCATGGTTCCGAAGACGAGAGGCCTGCCCGGCCTCATGGCCACTCTCCAGAACTGGATGTCCGTTCCCAGGTCCTGGATCACATCCTTCACGAGATCGTAGTCCCCCACGGACACCCCGGCGGATGAAACGATGATGTCGGCACGCAGGGCGGACCCGTATTTTTCTTTCAGATCCTCCACCCGGTCCTTGGCGATCCCGATGTGCAGAGGGATCCCGCCTGCTTCGATGACCTGCGCGGCGAGGGAGTAACTGTTGCTGCTCACGATCACCGCCGGTGACACAAGGCCGTCCACCTCTACGAGTTCATCCCCCGTGGCGAGGATAGCCACGAGGGGCTTCTGGTGAACGGAAACGAAGGAACGGCCGAGGGCGGCGAGCATGCCGATTTCCGCGGGGCGGATCTGTTTGCCCCGGGGGAGGACGAGTTCGCCCAACCGGACATCCTCCCCGGAATAGCGGACGTTTTCTCCCTTTCCAACGGGATGGAGGATTTTGACCCGGTCGCCTTCCATCTCCGTGTCTTCCAGCCGGACCACCGCGTCCGCTCCCCGGGGGATGGCCGCTCCCGTCATGATCCGCGAGGCTTCGGCGAAACCGACTATTTTCCGTGGCATGTATCCTGCGGGTATATCTTCCTTGATCTCAAAAAGAAGAGGGTTCTCCGGGGAAGCACCGAGGGTGTCCTCGGCGTTCACGGCAAAGCCGTCCATGGCGGAATTGTCCTGGGGAGGGATATTCCGGGGGGCATAGACGTCCTCACCCAGAATCCGTCCGAGGGCTTCGAGGATATCCACTTTTTCCAATCCCAGGACGGGAATGGCTTCGAGGATTTCCCGGGTGGCTTTCTCGACCGTGATCATTGTATTCTCCATAAAGTCCGATTATGACGTGAATAATATCCGTCAGTTAAAAAAACGACCCTGAAGGGTCGGCCTGCATCGTATACCCGATACATCCTTATCGAAAAGGGACCCTTTCTGTCAATTAAATAACCCCGGCAAAGCTTTTTTACTTGAAGAAGTCCTCAGGATCCGATAAACTTCTTTGTTCGATGCGCCCCACCGGGCCGTGCGCGGAATGCAGACCCTTCCGGGTTACCTCCCCGGGGCCGGGGACGCGGATTTGTCAAGAGGCATTCAGTTCATGAAGATGACAAAGCGGCAGCAGGCGGTACAAAAGCTCCTTAAAGAACGGAAGGCTCTTCTCCTTGTCCACTACTACCAGAGGGGGGAAATACAGGACATAGCCCACATCCTCGGGGATTCCCTGGCGCTCAGCATGGAAGCCGCCAGGACGGATGCGAAGGTCATCGTCTTCGCGGGCGTCCATTTCATGGCCGAAAGCGCTTCCATCCTTTCCCCCGAAAAGACGGTCCTCCTTCCCAGGGTGGAAGCGGGATGTCCCCTGGCGGATACGATCACGGTGGAGGAACTGGAAGCGGTAAAAAGGAAATATCCCGGGGCCGCCGTGGTCACCTATGTGAATTCGTCGGCGGCCGTAAAGGCGAAAAGCGACATCTGCTGCACCTCGGCGAACGCCGTTCAGGTCGTCGAGTCCCTGAAAGAGGCCAAACAGGTCATCATGGCGCCCGACGGAAACCTGGCCCGATATACGGCCAGGTTCACGAAAAAGGAGATCATCCCCTGGCGGGGATACTGCCCGGTCCACCACCTTCTGACGGTCCGTGAGGTTCTTTCCATGAAGGAAAAACATCCCGGGGCTCCCTTCGCGGCCCATCCGGAATGCCGGGGGGAGGTCCTTGATGCGGCCGAATACATCGGAAGCACGAGCGGGATCCTCCGGTTTGCCCGGGAGACTCCGGCCGGGAAAGTCATTATCGGAACGGAAATGGGGATTCTTCATGAATTGAATAAGCAGAACCGGGGCAAAGAATTTATTCCCGTTTCGGAGAAAATGATCTGCCATACCATGAAGACCATCACCCTCGAAGATATCGAGCAGGCCCTTTTAGAAATGCGTTATGTCGTGGAAGTGCCCGATGAAATCCGGGTACCGGCAAATCGCGCCCTCAGCCGGATGCTCGAAGTCAGACCCTGAGGCGGGCCCCCATGGCGCCCTTCGATTCGTGAAAATCATTTCCGATCTGAAAAAATCGTCCAACGCTTCCCCATTCAATTCTCTCGCCGGAGAGATCGAAAGATCCCGGGAGACTATTGTTACGGGGCTCAAGGGATCTTCCCCCGCCTTCGTCTCCGCGTCCCTTTTCCGAATCCTGGGGAGAACGGTCCTCCATGTCCTGCCGACGGAGGAGTCGGCCCGGGAAACGCGGGAAGCCCTCTCGCTCTTCCTTCCCCCGGAGCAGGTGATCCATTTCCCCCCCTGGGACCGCTTCGCCACGTCCGTCCATGCCCCGGGAAGCGATGTTCCTTCAAGGCGGGTCGGCGTTCTGGTCCGTCTGCTCGCCGCGGCGCCCGTCGTCGTCGTCGCCTCCCTGGAGGCCCTCCTTTGCCGCATCCTGCCGAAGAAAGTCCTGGAGGGTTCCGTGGAGATCCTGTCCATCGGCGACCGGCGGGAACGGGACGACCTGGCAGCCAGGCTCCTGGAAGGGGGATACCGCCGGGTCTCCCTGGTGGAACGGGAAGGGGAGTTCAGCATCCGGGGGAATCTCATCGATTTTTTCGGGACCGGCGGGGAAAACCCTTTTCGCATCGAATTCATGGGTGACGAGATCGAGTCGATCCGGAAATTCGACCCGGGAACCCAGCGGTCCAGGGACGAAGTGGTGGAGATCTCCCTGTCGCCGGTTACCGAGTTCATCCGCAAAGGAGAGTCCCTCCGGCGGGCCTCCCGGAACCTCAGGATCCGGGCCAACGAAATGGGCCTCTCCAGGGAGGAGAGGGAAAGGCTTGCGGAAAGCCTGGAAGGGAACCGGGACGGTTTCCCGATCCCCTACCTCCTGCCTCTCTTTTTCACGCCTCTCGAGGACGGAAGCGAGGAGAACGAAGGACCCTCACCGGGTCTCGACACCCTCTTCGATTACCTTCCCGGGAGGTCGCCCGTCTTCGTGGATTCCTGGCCGCTCCTCCGTTCCGCCGGAGAGAAGCTGAAGAGCGATCTCGATCGGTTTCTTTTCCGGGCGCTGGAGGAAGGCCGCTACCGACCGGATGAAAGATCCTTCTGGATGGGCTTTGCCGAGTTCGAGGGATTTTTGAAGGACAGAACGATCGTCCGCCTTTCGGGAATGGATCGGGAAATCGATACGAAGGGCCGCGAGCCCGTGCATCTGCCCATGGAGACAACGGTGGGGCTGAAGGGGCCGGGAAGCCTCGTAACCGGTCCCGACGGGGGGCTCCTTTCGCCCCTTGTGGAGCGGATCCGGGCCTGGCTCCTGGAAGACTTCCAGGTTTTTTACATCTGCGGCGAAGAGGAAAGGGAACGGATGCTCCACCTCTTCTCCGGGTACGGTCTTTCCGCGGGAACCTCGGAAGGTCCCCTCCTTTTCGACCTCCGGGAACGGGGCCTTCCCGGGAGATTCCTGGTCAAGACGGGAAAGATCCGGGAGGGGTTCATTGATCCCGGGCTCCGGGTGGCCGTCGTTTCGGAAGGGGACGTTTTCGGGAGAAAGATCCGGCGCCGGAGCGGCCGGTCCCGCCGGGAGGGATTTTTTCTCAAATCTTTCGGGGAACTGTCCCTCGGCGATTTTCTCGTTCACAAGGATCATGGGATCGGAGTTTACAAAGGCCTGGAGAGGATTCGAATCGACCGCCGGGAGAACGATTTCCTCCTCATCGAGTACCAGGGGAACGATAAGCTCTTCATTCCCGTGGAGCGGCTGGACGAGATCCAGCGGTACATCGGGCCCGACGGCCACCGGCCGGGACTGGACCGCCTGGGGGGGCCGTCCTGGGATGCCGTCAAGAAACGGGTGAAAAAATCGGTTCAGGCCATGGCGGAGGAACTGGTACAGCTTTACGCGACCCGGGAAGCCCGGGACGGACACCGGTTTTCCCCGCCGGACCGGTACTACGAGGAATTCGAGTCCACATTCGAGTACGAGGAGACGCCGGACCAGGCCCGGGCCATCGAGGATGTGAACCAGGACATGGGCGACTCGAAGCCCATGGACCGGCTCATCTGCGGCGACGCCGGCTTCGGCAAGACGGAGGTGGCCATCCGGGCGTCCTTCCGGTCGGTCATGGATGGAAAGCAGGTCGCCGTTCTCGTTCCGACGACCATTCTGGCGGAGCAGCATTACCAGAACTTCTCCCGCCGGTTCGCCCGTTACCCCTTCCGCATCGAGGTGATGAACCGGTACAAGCCGGCGCAGGAGCAGAAAAAGATCGTCGAGGCCCTCGGGAAGGGCTTGGTGGACATCGTCATCGGGACCCACCGGCTCCTTCAGAAAGACGTGGTCTTCAAGGATCTGGGCCTTCTCGTCATTGACGAGGAGCAGCGGTTCGGTGTGGCGGACAAGGAAAAGATGAAGAGAATGCGCTCCCTCGTGGATGTTCTCACCCTGTCGGCCACCCCCATCCCGAGAACGCTTCAGCTCTCCCTGGCAGGGATCCGGGACCTGTCGGTCATCGACACCCCGCCCCTGGAGCGGCAGGCGGTGAAAATTTACGTGGCCGATTTTGACGAGGACCTGATCCGCGAGGCGATCGAAGGGGAATTCAAAAGAGGCGGACAGGTCTTCTTCGTTCACGACCGGGTGCGCTCGATCTATACCATGGCCGCTTTCGTGAAGAAGATTCTTCCGGAAGCCCGGGTGTCCGTGGCCCATGGCCAGATGAAGCCCAAGGAACTGGAAGAGGAGATGATCCGCTTCGTAAAGGGCCGGACGGACGTACTGGTTTCCACCACTATCATCGGTTCGGGGGTGGACATCCCGTCGGCCAACACGATCATCATCAACCGGGCGGACCGTTTCGGCCTCTCCCAGCTTTACCAGCTCCGGGGCCGGGTGGGCCGTTCCCGGGAGGAGGCCTCGGCTTACCTCCTCATCCCGAGGGGCGGGACCCTGAGCCGGGAGGCCTGGAAACGTCTCCAGGTCATCCAGGATTTTTCCGAGCCCGGTTCGGGATTCAAGGTGGCCCTCCAGGATCTTGAAATCCGGGGCGCCGGCAATCTCCTGGGTGTTTCCCAGTCCGGACATGTTTCCGCCGTGGGATACGAACTCTACATGGAACTCCTGGAAAAGGCGGTCCTGGAACTGAAGGGGGAGGCCGTTCCGGACGAAGCGATCCGGCCCGAGATCCATTTCGGCCTTTCCGCCTTCATCCCCGATGATTACATTGCCGATGAACAGAGGCGTCTTTTCATGTACAAGAAAATTTCCCTTGCCTCATCCGACGGGGATATTTCCGAGTTGAGGGAGGAGCTTGAGGACTGCTACGGGCCGCTGCCCGATCCGGCGGGAACCCTCCTGGAAACGATCCGCCTCAGGAACCGCCTCCGGGAAATGCGCATCCGGAAGATGGAGTACGATGGAAGGAACATGGTTCTTCTTTTCAATGGGGACAGCCCCGTGGAGCCCCGGAAGATCCTCGATCTGGAAAGGAAGCGGAAGAAAGGGGAGTTTCGTTTCACTCCCGACTTGAGGCTCTTTGTCGCCATGCCCGGTCTGCAGGACCGGGAGATCCTCGGTCACGCGGAGGGGTTGCTCCATGAGCTTTCCCGGTGAGAGGAGAAAGGGCGGGGGGACGGGAGGCCGTAAATTCAAAGGAGGTACGACAATGATGAAAAGGGTGTGTTTCCCGCTGGCGGGGCTTGGCCTGTTCCTGTTTCTCTTTGCCGCCGTTTCCGCGGCGGCCCCGGTGGACCGCATCGTCGCCGTGGTGAACAACGAAGTGATCACCCTGTCCGAGCTGGATCGACAGATGGATCCGTACGTGAAACGGATCGGCGAGGAAGGGGCCGACGCCGCGCAGAAGGAAGCGGTCATCGGTCAGATCCGGGAAAAGATCCTGTCCGACATGATCGAGGGGCTCCTCATCGACCAGGAGGCGAAGCGCCTCGGAATCGTGGTCACCGACGGAGAAGTGGAAGATATGGTCCGGGACGTGATGCAGAACAGGGGGCTCACGATGGCGCAGCTGGGAGAACGCATCGCCCGGGAAGGGCTCACCATGGAGGAATACCGCAAAGGACTCCGATCCTATCTCTATAAGATGAAAGTAATGGCCCGGGAGGTGAAACCGAAAGTCATCGTCACCGACGAGGAAATCGGAGAGTATTACCGGAAGAACCTGGACCTGTATGAGGGAAAGGAAGCCGTGCGGATCCGGCAGATTCTCATCATCGTTCCGCCGGCCTCCCCCGGGGAAAAGAAAGAGGCCCTGCGGAAGGAGGCGGAGGGCCTTCTTCTGAAGGTCCGGGCGGGAGCGCCTTTCCCGGAGCTGGCGATGAGGCACTCCCAGGGACCGGCGGCGTCGTCCGGCGGGGATCTTGGTTTTATGGAAAGGGGGGTCATGCTCCCCGAAGTGGACCGGGTGGCTTTCTCCATGGAAAGAGGGGAGACGAGCGGCGTCATCGAAACCCGGGTGGGGTTTCACATCATCCAGGTTTCGGATAAACGGGGCGCCGGCATCAAACCCGTGGAGGAGGTCCGGGGGGAGATCCGGGACAAGATCGGGGGCGGCAAGATGGAGAAAAAATTCCAGGAATGGATGGACCAGCGGAGGGAAAAAGCCCTCATCGATGTCCGCCTGTAGGCCGGGGTTTCAGCCCGCGGGAGCCGTGACGAAGAATAACAGGGCGCCATCCCTGGCCATTGAGGAACAATCATGTCGGTCATCAAGGTAAGAGGAGCCTGCCAGCACAACCTGAAGAACGTCCACATCGACATCCCGAGGGACAGGCTCGTCGTCATCACCGGGGTGAGCGGTTCCGGCAAGTCGTCCCTGGCTTTCGACACCATCTACGCCGAGGGTCAGCGCCGGTACGTCGAATCTCTTTCCACCTATGCCCGGCAGTTCATCGGCCAGATGGACAAGCCCGAAGTGGAGTCCATCGAGGGCCTCTCCCCGGCCATCGCCATCGAGCAGCGGAGCTTGAGCCAGAATCCCCGTTCCACCGTGGGAACCATCACGGAGATTTACGACTACCTGCGGCTCCTCTTCGCCCGGGTCGGGACGCCCCATTGCTGGCAGTGCGGCCGGGAGATCCGGTCCCAGACGGTGGATATGATCCTGGAAAGCGCCCTTTCCTTTCCGGAGGGGACGAGGATCCAGGTTCTTTCCCCCGTCATTCGGGGAAAGAAAGGTGAATTCCACAAGGAATTCAAGAAATTACAGAAGGACGGCTTTGTCCGGGTCCGGGTCGACGGGATCCTTCGGGAGCTTTCCGAGGAGATCCTCCTGGACAGGCAGAAGCGTCATGACGTGGATGTGGTGGTGGACCGCCTGGTCGTCCGGGAGGGAATCCGCCAGAGGTTCCGGGATTCCCTCGAAACGGCCCTGGGGCTTGCGGGCGGCCTCGTCAGAATCAACGTCGTCGACGGGGAGGAGATGCTTTTCAGCGAGATATACGCCTGCCCCGATTGCGGTGTCAGCATTCCCGACCTGGCGCCACGGATGTTTTCCTTCAACAGCCCCTACGGGGCCTGTCCCGAATGCAGCGGGCTCGGTACAAAGACCTTTTTCGACGAATCCCTCATCGTTCCCGATACGACCCTTTCCCTCCGGGAAGGGGCCGTGGCGCCCTGGGAAGGCAAGAAGTCCCTGACCTTCTTCCAGATGCTCGAGTCCCTGTCCCGTCACTACGGATTCGACCTGAACGCCCCCTTCGAGCGCCTGCCGGAAAAAGTGAGGAACGTCCTTCTTTCCGGCTCCGGGGAAGAGGAGATCCCCTTCACCTTCGACCGCGCGGGAAGGCGCTATTCCGAGCGCAGGACCTTCGAAGGCGTCGTGACCCACCTGGAGCGCAAGTACCGGGAGGCCGATTCCGTCGATATCAGAATGGATCTCAGCCGGTACATGAACACGACGGACTGTCCGGCCTGCGGCGGGGCGAGGCTCCGGAAGGAAAGCCTCGCCGTTACGGTGGGCGGCAGGAACATCCGGGAGATCTGCCTCTTTTCCCTCGGGCAGTGCATGGAGTTCTTCGAGACCCTCACCCTGTCCCCCCAGGAAAAGCTCATTTCCGAGAGAATCCTCAGGGAGATCCGGGAGCGGCTGCGCTTTCTTCTCGACGTGGGCATGGACTACCTCAACCTCGCCCGTTCCGCCGGGACCCTCTCCGGCGGGGAGGAGCAGAGGATCCGGTTGGCCACCCAGATCGGGTCCGGCCTCGTGGGCGTCCTCTACGTTCTCGACGAACCGACGGTGGGTCTCCATCCCCGGGACAACGTGCGCCTCATCGCCACGCTGAAACGCCTGAGGGACCTGGGGAACACCGTCCTCATCGTGGAGCACGACGAAGAGATGATGCATGCCTGCGACCACATTGTCGACATGGGGCCCGGCGCGGGGGTGGAAGGGGGAAAGGTCGTCTTCCAGGGGACCCCGGAGGAGATCCTTCTATCGGAGGAATCCCTGACGGGGCAGTACCTTTCGGGGCGGCGGAGGATCACCGGCCCTGAGAAGCGAAGGCCGCCGGGAGACCGCTTCATCCGCCTGGAAGGGGCGGGGGAAAACAACCTGAAGGATGTGGACATTCGCATCCCCGCGGGGATCTTCACCTGTGTCACCGGGGTGTCCGGCTCGGGGAAAAGCACCCTGGTGATCGAAACCCTCTACAAGGTGCTCCTCCGGCGGTTCAACCGGTACCGGGGAAAGGTGGGCAGGGTCCGGAACGTCCCCGATCTGGGCGGCATCGAACGGGTGATCGTCATGAACCAGCAGCCCATCGGCCGCACGCCCCGTTCCAATGCCGTCACCTACACGGGGGTCTTCCAGCACATCCGGGACCTCTTCAGCCGCCTTCCCGAGTCCCGGCTCAGGGGATACAAGCCGGGGCGATTCAGCTTCAATGTGAAGGGGGGGCGCTGCGAGTCCTGCCAGGGGGACGGGCTGAAGAAAATCGAGATGCACTTCCTGCCCGACGTCTACATTACCTGCGACGTCTGCGGGGGCCGCCGGTTCAACCGGGACACGCTGGACATCCACTACAAGGGAAAAAGCATCGCCGACGTCCTCGACATGACGGTGACCCAGGCCTTGTCATTTTTTGAAAACATTCCCCTGATCCGGTCCAGGCTCAGTCTCCTTCAGGACGTGGGACTCGGGTATCTCCGGCTGGGCCAGTCCGCGACGACCTTTTCCGGGGGAGAGGCGCAGCGGGTCAAACTCGCCCGGGAACTGGGAAAACGCCTGACGACGAACACCCTTTACATCCTCGACGAACCGACCATCGGCCTGCATTTCGACGATATCGGCAAACTTCTCGAAGTCCTGGGGAAACTCGTGGACATGGGGAACACCGTGGTGGTCATCGAGCACAATCTGGATGTCATCAAGTGCGCCGACCACATCATCGATATGGGTCCGGAAGGGGGCGACCGGGGGGGGAGGATCATCGCCGAGGGCACCCCGGAAGAAGTGGCCCGGATCGAGGGATCCCACACGGGGCGGTTTTTGAGAAAAATCCTGGAGGAGAGCCTCTGAAGGCCGGGTCTCCGGGATCGATGATCGGCGATCGATAATGAAAAATCGGGCCGCCGGGGCTTCGGCCCCGAAAAAAGAAATTGAACTTTCAATTCTAAAACGGTATTGAAAAAACAGGATTTTACAGGCGGACAAAGGACGCCGGGGAGACATGGCGAGGATAAAACGAAAAATCAAGGATTGGCTGAGCAGGCATTCCATCGAGAACAAGGGCCTTTATTATCGACTGATCGTCATTTTCGCTCTTTTCTTCCTGGTCCCCGTTTTCGGTTTCCTCTATTTCGCCGTCAAACATGACATTCTCTCCGATCCTTACGTTCCCGTCTATTTCGCCCTCTTCCTTCTCTTCTCCCTCGCCGGGCTCATCCTCCTGCGGCGGGTCTTCGAGGAAATTACGAGGGTTTCCAGGGGCGTCACCGCCACGGTGACGGAAACGCTGCAGCGCCAGGACGTTCAGGGGGTTCCCAACGAAATCCGGGGAATTGTGACCTCCTTCGAGATTCTCGAACAGAAGCTCCGGGAAAATTTATTCTGCCTCCGCAGAAAAATGGAGGAAATCACCACCCTGAAGGAACTTTCCGATCTCTGTTACATCACCTTCAACCGGGAGGACCTCCTTCACGTCACCCTGGAGAGGGCCCTCAAGCTGGTCGATGGCGACATCGGGTCGGTGATGACCCTGGAAGAAGGCGAAGAGAAGAGATTCGTTTTCCAGGCCAGCATCGGGCTCGGGGATTTCGGCAAAAAGGGGGACCGCATCCCCTTCGGGGAAAGTATCGCCAAGTACGCGGTGATCAACAAGTCCGCCCTCCTGGTGGAAGATATCGAGAATGACAGCCGTTTCGGGAGGGCTTCCCGGCCCCGGTACGGCACGAAATCCTTTATCTGCATGCCCCTGAAAACAATGAACGACGTGATCGGCGTCCTCACCGTGTCCCGGAGGAAGAGGGAGACGGCCTTTACCCAGGAAGACGTGGATGCCCTGACGCCCCTTCTGAGCAATGCCGCCTTCACCTACGACAACCTGAGGCTTCTCGGGGAAACGGAGGAGAAAACGGAGCGGATCCGCTTTCTCGAAAACGTCGCCTCCTCCCTGAATTCGAGCGTTCATGAAGGGGAGTCGATTCACCTGGTGTTTCAGGAACTGAGGAAGCTCATGCCCTTCGAAACCATGATCCTCCTCGATCTTGAGAAGGGCGGCAGGGATGAAATCAAGGTGGCTGAGCTGGTTTCCTCCGCACCGGTCGAGGATTTCAAGAACCGGTCGTTCCCCTGCGAGGGGTCCTGGTTCGGATCGGTTATCAAGCAGCAGCTTCCCATGATCATAGACAGGAAAAGAGAAGAACCGACCCATCTCCTGGACAGGGGGATCTTTTCTCTTGCCGGCGGGAATGCCTGTCTGGCCGTGCCCTGTAAAACGGAGGGAACGGTCACGGGTCTTCTGGTCCTCTCTTTTTCCAGGGAGTTCCCGGTCCCGCCCATGGATTCCGTGGTGGTTATCCTCGCGGACATCCTGTCCCTCGCCCGGTCAAGGCAGAAACTCCTTTTGTCGGTGGTCAAGAGAAACCAGGACCTGGAAACGCTGAGACAGATCGGAAGCGCTCTTTCATCCTCCACTTTCGAGATGGAAAAAGTGCTCCGGTACACCATGGACATGATCCGGGTGACCATGAATGTCGAAGCGGGCTCCCTTCTACTCATGGAAGACGGGGAACTGAAGTTTCGCGTCGCTTTCAATATGGATGTCAAACCGCTTCAGAATTTCAGCCTCAAGCTCGGCCAGGGGATCGCCGGATATGTCGCCGCCCGGGGCGAGCCCGTGATGATCCGGGATGCCCGGAGCTACCTCCATTTCTATCCCGACGTGGACCGGTACACGGGCTTTGTGACGCGCTCCGTCCTGTGCGTGCCCCTCATTTCCCAGAGCCGGGTCATCGGTGTCATCGAGGTATTGAACAAACTCGCCGGCGAGTTCGACGATGACGACAAGCATCTCCTCCAGGCGATTGCCACGTCCGTCAGCATCGCCATGGAGAATGCCCGGCTCTATGAGGAAACCCTGACCATGGCGGAGCAGGAGCGAAGCATCCGAAACGTCTTCCAGAAGTTCGTCCCCCGGGAAATCGTGGACAAGATCATTTCAGGCATCGACCAGGGAAAACCCCTGATGGAGGAATTCAGGACCCTGACCCTCATGAATGTCGATATCCGCGATTTTTCGAAGATCTCCCGGAAGATCGGGCCTCAGAAAACGGTGGCGCTCCTGAACGACTATTTTTCCATCATGGGGGAAATCGTTTTCAAAAGGGAGGGAATCCTGGATAAATATTTAGGGGATGGTTTCCTGGCCATTTTCGGAGCCCCCGGCTCCAGCCCCCGGGATGCCACCAACGCCGTCGAGGCCGCCCTGGACATGCAAAACGCCATGGAAGGCATGAACCTGTCTTTCCGGAAAAAATACAATATCGAGATCGTCATGGGGATCGGCATCCACACGGGCGAGGTGGTCATCGGAAACATCGGGTTCGAAAAAAGAATGGATTACACCGTCATCGGCGATGCGGTGAATGTGGTGTTCCGGCTCCAGGAACTCTGCAAGGCCTGGGAGAACGGCATCCTGATCAGTGAAAAAACCTGCCGGGCATTGCAGACGGTGATGAAGATAGAGAAAACGGGGACCTGCGCCATGGACGATCCTTACGGCGAGGTCAGCGTTTACAGGGTCCTCGGTAAATCCGAGGACGAATAAGTTCATCGAGCGAGGTTTTCTCTGTGATCGATCTGAATTACCTGGAGAAAATAGAGCTTTCTTCCCGGCCCAAGGGGCAGATCTTCCTGGCCCGGATGTTTCTCCTTCCCAACTACCGGCTTTTCGCCGACCTGGACATCGAACTCGTCGGAGGGGAACGTATACCGGCGGGCGAAACGGTCATTTTCGCCATGAATCACACCGACCGCTTCAACTACTGGCCTTTTCAGTTCAAGCTCTGGCGGAAAGGGCTTCCCTTCACCACCGTCTGGGTGAAGGGAAAATATTACAGGAACAGGATCCTCGGCAGGATCCTCGACGGGTGTAACCTCATTCCCGTGCCTTCCATGGGCTACCTGATCGAGGAATATTACCGGAAGCGGTTCAGGAAAAAAATGGACAGGAAGGAGTACCGGATCATCCGGGACGTCGTCGACGGCACCCGGGAGATGGGGGAGGCGATTCAGCAGCTGGCGAGGACCACCGCCGATTATTTCAGGGAGACCTGCATCGAATACCTGAGAGAATATCATGAAACCCTTATGGATCGTGTGGCGGAGCTGAGCCGGAAGGCCCTTTTCGAGCAGGGGCTCAATCTCATCATTTTCCCCGAAGGGACCCGTTCCCAGAAATTAGGCGAGGGCCGGACAGGCATCGCCCAGCTTGCCCTTCACACGGGAAAGAAAATCGTCCCCGTGGGCTGCAGCCATTCCGACAAGGTGTACACGGGGAGCCTCCCCTTCGCGAAAAGCGGCAGGATCGTCTATCGGGTGGGCGACCCCGTCACCGTGGAGGAGGATCTCAGGGAATACCGGATCGAAGGATCCTTCCGGCTTTTTTCCAGGGAATCTCAGAAGAAGTACCGCGAATGTTTCGAAGGGGTGACCCGTATCGTCATGAAGAGGATCAACGCCCTGGTGGATGACGAGTACCGGCGGTAGGAGTGTCGGAGGTTCCCGTCCCGCCGCCCGGACCCTTGAAATAGGGTCTCTTCCCTTGAAAAGGAGATAGAGGAAAGTCATGGAAGTCCCCCGAACCGGTTCCCTCCATTCCCGGCTGGCGGAGAATTACCGCGCCGGGCGTGTGACCATCACCCTGAACCGGGGAGCCGCGCTTTTCGCCTACCCCCGCGTCACGAGGAACCCCCTTGTAAAGATATTCCAGGGATTTGTATCCCTTGTGTCATCCCCGCTCTTCATCCTCTGTTCCTTCGTGACCTTCGTTTTTTTTGAGAGATACCTTTGGATTCCCGTCTATATTGTTCTCTTTTCCCTCCTCCTCCTGGCGGAAAGGGTCCTGGCCGGAAAAATCCTCATCGGCGCGGCGCTGAAAGACGAAAACACCTGCCGGCTTCTCCTGCAAAAAGGGGTGATTTCCATCCGGGACAGGGAGAACCCCGACGCGCCGCTTTGAGACCGGCCTGCCGCCCTTCAACGGAAACGCGATGGAGACCGGGCGGTCTCAGCGTTTTCAGCACGCGGGCTTGAGAGCGGCGTCACTCTCTGATATAATTCAATACATCGGCAATGCCCCATAAACCCGCCCTTCGGGCTTGGACGGAAGGAGGAGGAAGCCATGGCCGTAAAAGTGTTGATCAATCGGAAAGTGACCACGGAGAATGTCGCGGGTGTCCTCGGGCTTATCATCCGGCTCCGGGCCTCCGCGGCCAGGCAGCCCGGCTATATTTCGGGGGAAACCCTCATGAGCGTCAGCGATCCCGAACGGTATCTCGTCATCAGCACCTGGCAGACTATAGACGACTGGAAAGCCTGGCTCGACTCGAATGAGAGGCGGGAAATACAGAAGAAGATCGACGAGTTGCTGGGCGATGAGACGGAATACGAAGTCTTTCATTACCCGGAAATGAATGCGGCCACGCTGCGCTCCTTCAGGGGCTGGGAAGGGGGCTGATCCGTTATCAAGCCTCTATATTTGTTAAAAAAATATATTGACAAAAGGGATGCCTTTGTATAATGCTTATAAAGCTGGGGCGGGCAGCGGGGGGTTAAAGCTGCCTGATGACCGTGATATAATTAAAATATTCCATGCTTAAGAAGGCATGTGGAGGAGGGGGCTTCATAAATGTCTTCGGAGAAAGAAATCTCATCGACTGAAAAACTGCTTGGCGTAATCCGCGGGAAGGAAACTCCGGAGACTGCTGACGGGAGTGTGAAGCCGCCGCCGCAGGCGGAGCGGAAACCCTCCCGGGGCCCCCTGCGGGCCGTTCCCGTGAAAGGTCCCGCCTTCATCGGCGTGGACTGCGGAAAAGATACCTTCCGGTTTGTCAAAATCGGCCAGGCCGCGGACGGCGGCTTCCGGTTTGCGGAATGCGCCGAGTTTCCTCATCAGGCCAAAGGGACGGAAGATCCCGAATTCGCCAAATCCCTGAGAAATGCCCTGAAGTCCTTCTGCGGGGGGGTGAAAAATTTCTCCCTCTGGGCGATCCTGCCTTCCAATGACGTGGAAGTCAGCCTCCTGCGCATTCCCAAGGTCTCGAAAAAACAGATCGATCAGGCGGTCCTTTTCACGGCCAGGAAGGCCATGACCTTCGACGAGAAGCAGAGTATCTTCGACTACGATATCCGGGGAGAAGTGGCCGACAGCGGGATTACGAAACTCGCGGCGGTCGCCTACACCGCTCCCAGGGGCGAAGTGAACCGCCTGCGGAAACTCTTGGACGATGCGGGATTTGCCCCGGAAGGGCTGACGATCCTGCCCTTCGCCCTCCAGAACCTCTTTAAAAGCCGGTGGATTCCGGCGGATGACAGGAACGTGGCCGTCCTGACCATCGGAGATGAGGGGTCCCGGATTGAAATCTTTTCCAACGGCGAGATCGGAATGACCCGCTGGATCCGGGCCGGCCTGGAAAGCATGGTCCAGGAACTGATGGAGTCGGTGAACGAAAAGGTGGAGAAGGGAGGGCCGCCGTCCACGGGGCCGGAAGCGGAAGCCCCGGCGCCCCTGTCCCCCCAGCTCCCGGGAAATCACCTTCCCCCGGTCGATGCCAGGGCCCTCGTCATGGATCTCTTCTCCGGGACGGATCGCCTGACGGATCTTCAGGCCCGGTTCGGACTGGAGAAGGAAACAGTCTACGATCTGATAAAGCCGGCAGCGGAGAGGCTGATCCGGCAGGTGGAAAGAACCTTCGAACACTTCACCACCGTCCTTGGAAATGAAAGGATCCGCACCCTTTATATTTCCAGCACGACAAGGATCTATTCCCCCCTGGTCGATTACATCGGGGGGCAGCTCGCCCTGGACTGCACCGTCCTCGATCCCCTGGCCCCGGACAACCCCTTCGTCGCCGGGGCGACTTCCGGCATGGAGCCGGCGGAGCGGACCCTGTATGCGGCGGCCCTCGGCGCCGCCCTCTCGGCACCCATGAAATCCATGAACCTTCTTCACACCTACGAGGCGAAGAAGGCGAAGCAGACCGAGGCGCGGGCGAGCCGGATCATATTCACCGCAACGGGCGCCATCCTCGCCGTCTGCCTGATCGCCCTGGCCGTCCTGGGGTACTTCATCTACCAGAGAAGGGAAGTTCTCGCGGGTCTGGAGAAGCAACTCCTCCGGGATTCCCGCCTGAACGAGGAAACCATCGCCCCCCTCGTGGCCAAGGTGAAGGAGGACCGAAAGAATGTCCGGCTATACCGGGAGAAGTATTTAGACATGGCGGCGATCAACGAACTTTCCACCATCACGCCGTCCAACATCAAACTCCTCAATGTGAGGCTCGATATGGGAGGCCTCGAGACGGCGCCGGCGAAAGAGGGGGCTCCGGCACCCGGATTCGGCCCTCCCCAGGGGGTCATCATCGAGGGAATCGTCACGGGGGATCCGCCTCTTCTCGAATCGACTCTCGCCGGTTACATTCTGAAGCTCCAGACGTCCCCCCTGTTCTCCAAGACGGAAGTGACGAAAAGCACCCCGGAAACCTTCGAGAATCAGCAGGTGGTCCGGTTTATTCTCAACGCCAAGTTCGCGTGACGGGAGCGAGCGATGAAAAAAATGACCCTTCAGAATCTGCCGGCCCGGAGCGTCACCTATTTTCTCCTGTGCGCCCTTGTGGTGGCCGCCGTGGTTCTTCTGGCCGTTCTCCCGGCATACCGGTACATCGGGGAGCTGGACAAGAGGATTGACCGGACGGGGCAGAGGATCGAGGCGGAAAAGAGACTCCTTCCCCTCTACCAGGAGCTGGTGAAGCGCAGCCAGGTGGAAGTGAAGAGAAAACTCCCCCTTCCCGAAAGGACGTTCATCCCCCGAAGGGATGTGGACATGATGCCGTCCATTTTTGCCGGGATCGGGATCAAGTCGGGGATGGAAGTGATTTCAGCGAACCCCGACGTGATGACCCTGTCCACCGGGCAGACCCGCGTCCTGGTCAACGCGGCCGTCCGGGGTAATTTTTTCAGTTACCGGAACTTCCTCGTGGAGCTCGGGAGACTGCCCTATGTCGACCGGATCGAGGAGATCCAGATCCAGCAGAAGTCCCCTGAGAAGGAATACCGGATGAAAGTATGGCTGAACGTGAGCTGAAGCGGCCCTATCAAACCGTGAGAAGGTAGAATATGACAAAAAGAGAGGCTGTCATTGTCGCCGTCATGGTTCTCGTGGTGGCTTACGGGCTCTATGATTATTTCTACGCCGCCTCGGCGGGAAAGTCGAAGTCCGTGAAAACGATCGAAGTCAAGGTGGATGAACTCAACAGGCTCGCCGCCGACGTCGAGGAAATTCTGGTGTCTGGATCGGATGCCAGGGACGCCTATATCGTGACCCGGGCGGAGACGGACTGGCTCGTCGACCCCTTCTATCTCGCCCAGGCCATCGCGGAACAGGAATTAAAGTTTTTCTTCACCGGCTATATCGAAATGGGAAAGAGGAAGATCGCCATTATCAACGGCCTGGATTACGAAGTGGGGGATTACCTCATTGAGAGGCCGGGCTTTCAGGTCAGAAGCATCCGGCCGAACGAGGTCGTCATCACGGACCGCCGGGGCATCACCAATATTCCCATACCCTTTGTGGATTAGTCCTTGATATAGGGGGGGTCGTCTTGAAAGTGAGAACGTTTATGAAGTCATGGCTGGTTGTGGTTTTGGCGGGTAGCCTGTCAGTCGCCCTTATTTACGGCTGCGGTGCGAAAAAGGAGGTCGTCAAGGACCCGTTCTTTGAAAAATGGAACACCATGGCGGACACCTCCCACGGAACGTCTCCCGTGGCAAGGGACAAGACGCTCGACCTGCCGCCGGAGCTGAGGGAGGAGATGCTCGCCGAGGAGGTGAAGACGAAAGAGCCTGTCGTCGAGCCGGTGCGGCCCCTTCCCCGGAACAAGGTCACCCTGAAGATGCGGGATGCCGACATCGGGACGATTCTACGGTCCCTGGCCCGGGCGGCGGACCAGAACATGCTCATCAAATCGGAAGTGAAGGGCAAGATCAGCGTCGATTTCAACAAGGTCGCCTGGGACGAGGCCTTTCTGAGCATCATGAAGTCGAACATGCTGACCTATATCTGGGACGGCGACATCCTGCGCATCGCCACGGTGGGGGACCTGGAAAACGACCTCAAGCTGAACGAAATCCAGCAGAAGAAGATGGAGCAGCGGATCCTCAAGGACCGGCTCTCCCCGCTTGTCACCATGGTGGTTCCCATCGACTTCGCCGACCCGAAGAAACTCTCGGACAACATCCAGGGTTTCCTGACGAAAGACGAAAAGGGCAATCCTTACGGTTCCGTCAAGGTGAGCGAGCACACCAACTCGCTTATCATCCAGGCATCGAAGGAAGACCTCCGCCAGATCCTCCGCATGATCGGGAAGATCGACATGCCGACGCCGCAGATCCGGATCGAAGCGAACATCGTGGAGACGAACAAGGAGACGGCCCGGAGCCTGGGGGTCCAGTGGGGCGGCCAGTACGGGAACTCGGTGTCGAGCGGCAGCAAGTCGAGCGATTATTTCATCACCCCCGGCGGCTCGGGGGGGACGGCCGGACAGAACCCCTCGGGGGGCGGCTACACGCCCTTCTACGGGGATAAAGGGATCAGCGGCCAGGGGTACGCCGTCAATTTCCCCGTCAGTTCGGAACTCGCTTCCCAGGCGGGCGGCGCGGCGTCCCTCGGTCTCATGTTCGGCACCCTGGGGGGGAACATTCTTGAACTGCAGCTTTCCGCCCTGGAGCAGGACGGCAAGCTCAACATCCTGTCCAGCCCGTCCATCACCACGGTGGACAACCAGATGGCCTTTACGGAAAACGGGGAGCGGGTGCCCTATGTCTCGATCGACGAGAACGGGGACCGGGAAGTGAAGTTCGAGGACGCCGTCCTCCGCCTGGAGATCACCCCCCACGTCATCGACGGCGAGCAGCTGAAGATGAAGATCATCGTGAAGAAGGACGAGGTCGACCTGACCCGGACGGTGGACGGGAACCCCTTCATCATCAAGAAGCAGACGGACACGACCCTCATCGTGAAAAACGGGGACACTATCGTGATCTCCGGACTTTCCAAACAAAGAAGTTCCGACGGGGAACAGGGGGTGCCCTGGTTGAAGGACATCCCCGTCCTCGGCTGGCTCTTCAAGGGCCAGGACAAGGGGCGGAAGCTGGAGGAAGTCCTCATCTTCCTGACCCCCCGGATCCTTCAGACCCAGGCCGCGGCCGCGACAGAGACGGCGGTGAAATAAGCCGCCGCTTTCGTTGTTCCGGCGATTATCGGGATGGCGAAAGAAAGGCCTTTTTGACGAAGTCGTCCCTGATGATGCAATGGAATATTTCAAGATCCTGAATCTTACAAAGGAGCCCTTTTCCAACTCGCCGGACCCGGAATTCTTTTACGAGTCCCCGCAGCACATGGAGTGCCTGCAGCAGGTGGAAATGGCGCTGCGCCTTCGCCGGGGGCTGAACATCGTCACCGGGGACGTGGGAACGGGAAAGACCACCCTCTGCCGCCAGCTGATCCGCCAGCTCGCCTGGGACAAAAGTGTGAGCACCCACCTTGTCCTCGACCCGAACTTCGACAGTCCCCTCGGATTCCTTTCCAACATCGCCCTTCTTTTCGGGATCCCCGGGGCGGCCGTTCCGGAAAGATCGGAATGGCAGTTCAAGGAGGCGATCAAAAACTTCCTCTACCGCAGATCCCTGGAGGAGGGAAGGCTCACCGTCCTTATCATCGACGAAGGCCAGGCCATCCCCGCCTTCGGCCTGGAAATCCTCCGGGAATTTCTCAACTACGAGACCAACGAATTCAAGCTCCTCCAGATCGTCATTTTCGCCCAGAAGGAGTTCCGGAAGATCCTGCGGGGACACCGGGGACTGACGGACCGGATCAACCTCTTCTTTCACCTGAAACCCCTGTCCTTCAAGGACTGCCGCGCCATGATCCTCTTCCGGATGGACCGGGCCGCGGACAGCGGCGTGAGCACCGTCCGGTTCACCTGGCCGGCCTTCTGGGAAATCCGCCAGATCACCGGCGGCTATCCCCGGAAGATCGTCATGCTCTGCCACCAGATCATGCTCATGCTCATCATCCAGAGCCGCACTCAGGTCAACTGGTTCCTGGTCCGGGAGACCCATAGGCGGAACGCCCCCATCCATTCGAGGATCGGATACGCCGCCCGGGTCGGGGCCCTGTCGGCCCTTCTGCTCCTTCTTGTCCTGGTTCAGTTCGGCCCGGCGCCGGTCAGGGAGGGGATTCATTCCTCCCTGTCCCTTCTTCGGGGCGGAGGGCCTCCGGCGGGCCGGGAAGGGGCGGATGCGTCCCGGTATCCCGTCAAAACCGCGAATCCGGCGGGAGAGGCGGTTCCGAAGGGGGAGCACAGCGAAGCCGTCGCGGGGGAGACGAAACCCGAGGCGGTCCTCGCCGCTGCCGTTCCCATCGTTGCGACGGAACCGGCGAAGACGGCCGAAGCGGCGGAGGCGCCCACGCGCGGGGCGACAGCCCCCGTGCCGCTGGCCTTTCCCTATCCCGCCGTCCTGGGCCAGCTCACCGTCCGGCAGGGGGATGTCATCTGGAACCTCATGACGGATTTTTACGGCGGGTCCAGCACCCGGGCCATGAAACTCTTCAGGGAGGTCAACCCGCACCTGAAGAGCATCGACCGGATCGTCCAGGGCGACGTCCTGAATTTTCCGGCGATTCCGGCGGCGAACACCCCGCCCCCCTGGGTTTCCTGGGTGGCCCTGGCGGAAAGCGGCAGCCTCGAGGAGATTTTTCATCTCCTCCGTCAGTATCCCGGGGACCTTCCCCCGGCGCGGATCGTGTCGTGGTGGACCGGCGGCGGGGGGCTCCGCTTCGCCCTGGTTCTCCGGAAGAGCTTTACGGACGACAAGGCGGCCTGGCAGGCCATCGACACCCTCCCGGAGAGACTGTCGAAAAATGCCAGGATCGTTTCGAAATGGGATGAGGGAACGGTCTTTTTTTCCGCTTTCATGACGCCATGAATCATAACGGGTTATCCACGGGAGAGGTGACGGTTTGAGAGTCAGAAAGAAACTCGGGGAAATGCTCCTGGAAGACCGGCTGATCAGTCAGGACCAGCTGGACCGGGCGCTGGCCGATCAGAAAAAGGCGGGGCTCCGGCTGGGTCAGTACCTGATCCAGCAGAATATCGTCAAGGAAGAACAGATCATCGACATGCTGAGCCGCCAGCTCAGGATAGACCGCTATCGTCACGATAATTACCCGGCGGACCCGAGACTTGCCGGCGCGATCCCCCTCGATGTGGCCCAGCGCCTGAAAGTGGTGCCCCTGAGGAAAAAGCTGAATCTTCTCACCATCGCCATGGTCGACCCCCTGGACATCAGCGCCGTCGATACGGTGGAAATGATGACGAACATGGAGGTGGAGCCGGTCGTCTGCTCGGACCGGGAGCTGAACCAGCTTATCGGCCTTACCTTCGGGATGCAGTCCGGCCTCGTGCAGGCCCTGGAGAAGATCGACACCGTCAAGATGGACGTGGAGCGGGACGAGGAATTGAAGCCCGTTTCCGATGTCCAGCTCACTTCCCTCCAGGATATGGCCGAGGAGGCGCCCGTTATCCGCCTGGTGAATTCCATCATCGCCCAGGCCGTCCGGGAAGGGGCGAGCGACATCCACATCAGCCCGGAGGCCAAGACCGTCCAGCTCCGTTTCCGGATCGACGGGAAGCTCCACGAGGTGCCCGCCCCGCCCAGGTCCATGGTGCTTCCCATTATCTCCCGGCTCAAGATCCTCTCCAACATGGACATTTCGGTGACCCGGATCCCCCAGGACGGGCGTTTCACCGTCCGGATGGACAACCGGGAGATCAACATCCGCGCCTCGGTCATCCCCACCATTCACGGCGAGAACGCCGTCCTCCGGCTTCTCGACATGAGTTCCAAGGTCTACACCCTGGAGGAACTGGGCATGGCCGAAGCGGACCGGGCGAAGATCGAGTCGGTGGTCGACAAGCCCTACGGAATGATCCTCAGCACCGGGCCCACGGGAAGCGGCAAGACGACGAGCCTCTACGCCATCCTCCAGCGGATCAACCGGCCGGACATCAACATCATCACCCTGGAAGACCCGGTGGAGTACCGGGTCGAGAAGATCCGCCAGGCCCAGTTGAACCGGAAGGCGGGGATGACCTTCGCCAGCGGGCTGCGGTCCATCCTCCGCCAGGACCCGGACGTCATCATGGTGGGGGAGATCCGGGACGCGGAAACGGCGGGCATCGCCACCCAGGCGGCCCTCACGGGTCACCGGGTGCTCAGCACGGTCCACACCAACGACGCGGCGGGGGCGATCACCCGGCTCCTCGACATGGGGATCGAACCTTTCCTGGTTTCGTCCGTTCTCCTCGTTTCTTTCGCCCAGCGGCTTGTCCGGACGGTCTGTCCTTACTGCCGTGAGCGCTACCAGCCCCCTCCGGCGGCCCTCGCGGCCTGGGGCCTCGACAAGGTGGAAAACCCCAACTTCCAGAGGGGCACGGGATGCCCCCAGTGCCTGAACACGGGCTACCGGGGCCGGACGGGGATCTTCGAGATCCTCATCATGGACGACGAGATTCAGGAGATGGTCCTCCAGGCGCACTCGGCCCAGGAGATCACCCGGTACGCGAGAAACGCCGGTAAGCTCAAGACTCTTAAAGACAACGCCGCGGAGAAGGTCGTCCAGGGGATCACGACCCTGGAGGAAGCGGCCTCGACGGTCATGTACTAAGGGAATCTCATGCCGAACTTCAAATACAAGGCTATCAACGCCGCCGGCGCCACCGTCACGGGCGTCGTCACCGCCGATTCCGCCGACCTGGCGGAAAACATCCTCACGAATCAGGGCTACATCCCCACGGAGATCGCCGACGAATCGGCCTCCCTGAAAGGGGGATTCCTCCAGAGGATCCAGGTGTCCACGAGCTTCATCACGGTTCGGGACCTCATTATTTTCACGAAGCAGTTCCGAACCATGCTCGTCGCCGGGCTTCCCATCGTCCAGACAACCCAGATCCTGGAGCACCAGACGGAAAACCTGAAGCTCCGGGACGCCATCTCCCAGATCGGCCTGAGCGTAAAGGAGGGATCGACCCTCCACGGCGCCTTCGCCAGGCACCCGGACATCTTCTCCCCCCTCTACCTCAGCATGCTCCAGGCGGGGGAGACGAGCGGCAACCTCCCCGAGGTCCTGAACCGGCTCATCTACATCATGGAACACGAGCACAAGGTGAAAAGCGAGATCCGCTCGGCCATGTTCTACCCCGTCATTGTCGTGTTCGCCCTGTTCGCCGCCTTCATCTTTCTTCTCACGTTCGTCATCCCCGCGTTTGCCAAGATTTATTCCAAAGCCGGGGTGGAACTGCCGTTGCCCACCCGGCTGAGCCTCGCCATGTACCACTTCCTCGCGAACTACTGGATTTTCATCATTATCGGCATTATCGCCATCATTCTCGTGTTTATCCTCTACTTCCGAAAAACAGGCCAGGGAAAGTTTGTCTGGCACAGTCTCATGCTCCGGGTCCCCCTCCTGGGGCCCTTGTTCGTCAAGGTGGCCATGTCCCGGTTTTCCAGCATCTTCGCCATCCTCCAGTCGAGCGGCATCCCCGTTCTCACGTCCCTCCAGATCCTGAGCGGCGTCATCGGAAACGAGGCCATCGCCCGGGAGTTCGACAAGGTGAAGGACCGTGTGGAGGAGGGGCGGGGGATTTCCGCGCCCCTCCGGTCCGCGAAGTATTTCACGCCCATGGTGGTGGACATGGTGGCCGTGGGGGAGGAGTCCGGGCAGCTCGACGAGATGCTCCACCAGGTGTCCGTCCACTACGACGACGAGGTGGAATATGCCGTCCGCCGTCTCTCCGACGCCCTGGGGCCCCTTCTTATCGTCGGCCTGGCCGTCGTTGTCGGCTTTTTCGCCCTGGCCATCTTCCTGCCCATGTGGGATCTCATCAAGGTCCAGGCGAAATTCTGACGAGCACCCGTCACAATGGATTTCCGAAAAAGATACAAGATCAGCCTTTACATTCTTATTCCCTTTGTTATCGTGGGATTTGCCCTTCTGATCTTTTTTCTCTCCTTTTACCTCGGCCAGGGTTTCAGGAACCTGGAATCGCAAAAGGTCCTGACCTTTCTCTTCGTTACCCTCATTTTTGCCGGATTCTTCGGGTTTCTCATTGCCTGGATCGTCCTTAACCCCATCGAGAAATTTCTGAAGGAGGCAGGAAAATCGCCTTCGGGCAGCGAAAGCGCTCCGGCGATGAAAAAGGCCTTCCTGGAAAAGGACGAACTTGACCGGTTCGAGGAGGCGGTGTTCGATGTGACAAACACCCTCTCCGTTGAAGAAGCGAAAAAACTCTTCCCGGAGATTGCCGGGGAGAGCCGGGCGTTGCGCGCCGTCCTCAAGCAATGCGCCCTCGTGGCCCCCACGGACACGACGGTTCTCATCACGGGGGAAAGCGGCACCGGAAAGGAGCTTCTGGCCTCGGCCATTCACCGTCTGAGCGACAGGAAGGGAGGGCCTTTCATCAAGGTGAACTGTGTGGCCATTCCCGAGGGGCTCCTGGAAAGCGAACTCTTCGGCCACGAGAAAGGGGCCTTCACGGGGGCGACGGCGCAGAAGAAAGGGAAATTCGAGATCGCTCAAGGGGGCACGATCTTCCTCGACGAGATCGGCGACATGCCCCTTAATACGCAGGCGAAGATTCTCCGGGTTATCCAGGAAAGGGAGTTCGAGCGTGTCGGGGGGAACGAACCCCTGCGGGTGAACGTCCGCATCGTCGCCGCGACGAACCACGATCTTTCGAGGAAAGTCAGGGAGAAAACCTTCCGGGAGGATCTTTTCCACCGGGTCAATGTTTTCGGTATCGAAATGCCGCCGTTGCGCAAAAGGGGTGAAGACATTCCCTCTCTGATGCTTCATTTCGCAGGGAGGAAGGAGCCGGCAGGAGGGTGCGTGACGCCGGGTGCGGAAAGCGCCCTCATGGCCTACGATTGGCCGGGGAACGTCCGGGAGCTGAGAAACGCCCTGGAGCGGGCGGCGGTTCTGGCGGAGGGCATGCCTATCCGCAGGGAACATCTGCCCGCGGAAATCCTCCATTCGCATTACGACCCATCGAATGACGCCGATAAACCGGGTAACCTGAATGAGAAAATGAATGACATGGAAAGAGGACTGATTCTCGATGCCCTGAGAAAATCAGACGGTGTTCAGGTGCGGGCGGCTGAATGCCTGGGAATAAGCCAGCGGAGCCTCTGGCACCGGATCAAAAAATTGAATATCGACGTGCGGCCCCTCAGGAGATCAGGGGATTGAAAATGGAGGAAACCGGGAAAACCTACAAAAAATGTAGATCAATCAACCTTCATTGTAGGGAATGCCCCCGGTTGCCATGAAACACGACATCAAAGGATGCGCTGTGCGATATCCCGTTTCGGTTCAAAGGATCAACTATTTGGGCTTCTTCAGGATCAGAAAGTCAGATAAGCCTCTTTATTTCGGAAGTGAAGGTACGGTATATGCATTATGAAGAGAAAACGCTCAACCCTGGTTTGCGAAAGGGGGGATGAATCGAACGGCCGGAAGTTGTGATTTTATGATCAAGTGAAAAAATTCAGAAGGAGGACAAGCATGAAAAGGTATTTCAAGAAGAATCAGAAAGGTTTTACCCTCATCGAGATCATCGCGGTCTTGATCATCCTGGGGATTCTCGCCGCCGTGGCCGCGACGAAGTTCATGAATCTTACGCAGGATGCCCAGCTAAAAGCCCTGCAGGGGGCGGTTGCGGAAGGTCTGTCGACCTGTAATCTGTGTTTTGGAAAAAAAGCTCTTGAGTTAGGGACGACCCCGTCAACATCGGACGTTCTTTCGTGTGCAGTAGCGAACCCTCCGGCAAGTGACGATTTTTCGTATACATTCGCTACGGGCAGCGACATATTGGTTACCGTCGGGCACAAAGGGACCAGTTGGGGTACAGCGACGGGACAGTGGGTAAATCCGGACTAGCTGATATTGAAATGGCATGAAGGCAATATGCCATCGATCAAGACGGAAAGCCCCCTCAAGCAGGGGGCTTTTCTTATTGACTTCCGGCCGTTAACGGCAGTGCGTATTATCGGGATACTCCTTGATGATTGCCGTGATCGCGTCCCGATCCGGCGTATAAGCCGCGGTATCCCCTCTTTCCGTGAGCCTTTCAATAAAATCGGCCCAGCTTGTTGATCCTTTGAGGACCATCAATTTCCCGATGGTCTTTGAGAGTTCGCCTTTTTTCTTCTGCCTCGCATACAATTCAAGGAGCGCGACATTGCCTTCAGGCACGTCCGGATATTTCTCCACATATCTTTCCCAGCAGAGGGTGGCCGGCCCGTAATGGCCCTTCTTTCTGTAAGCTTCTCCCAGCACGGTCAGGGTCTCGATATTGTTCGGATCGAGGGACAGGGCGTGCCGGGCCTCTTCGAGGGCACGGTCATAATCCCCCGCCTTGAGAAGAATCAAGCCATAAGTCTGATGCAGCCGGGCGCTTTGCGGCCAGCGGGAAAGCGCCGCCGTGAGAAGATTGCCCGCTTCGACCGTGTCGCCTTTTCGAAGGGAACACAGGGCGGCATCGTCATAGAGGGGCAGGTGCCCCGGGTAGGTTTTTATGCCCGCCTGAAAATACTCCAGGGCCCTGTCGTATTCACGGGTCACATAGAGGTGATACATGCCGAGGTTGTGCAGATTCACGGCCCTGCTCCTGTTGTTGACATGCCGGTCGAGAGACTCTGCCTTGGAAAACAGTTCATAGGCCTTGTCGTAGTACCCCAGGTTCCAGTATTCCGTGCCCAGGTTGTTGTAAGTGCGGCTCAACGTGGGTGTTTTCTTCACATTATCCGTCCAAAGCAGGAGAGGATGGGCGAAAAGGGCGTTACGCTCGTAAACGGCATGCCCCTGGGCGAAGAGAAGAAAGGTGAAGAGGGCAACGGCCGTGAACTGGACCGCCTTTTTGTAGGAGAAGTAATCGATGACGTACACCATGGCGGTGGCCGCGGGGACGAAGAAAAGCATGGAGGGAACGTAATTCCGGTGCTCGTAGACCAGCTCCAGGGGGATGAAGGAGCTTTCGACAACATGGTTGAGAAAATAAAAAAAGACACAAAAAGAGATAAGCGGCCGCTTGCGGGCCAGGTATCCCGCAAGGACCAGAAGGGCGGCGATCAGGGCGAGGGCCGGGAGCGTCGTCCAGGGTGAGGTCAACGACGTTGATAACTCGGTGTCATGAATCAGCGTAAGCCAGGAACTGTTGGGATAAATCAGGAGCATAATATAAAAAACGATGATCCTCGGCTGGGTCAAAAGCCGTTCGGCGAGGGTAAAGGGCCTGTTTTCATAAGCCGCCCCCGAAAGGATGCCCCCGATGTCCGCATACCAGAGCCCCGCCGCGCCGATGATCAGAGCCGTCGGTACAAAAATCTTCAGGTTCCGGATGACGTTTTCCCGGGTTGCCCCCTGGATCAGGAGGAGGTCATAGAGCCAGAGGCAGAAAGGGATCAGCACGGCATTTTCTTTCGTGCCCAGAGACAGGGCCGCCGAAAAAAGACAAAGCCCCCAGAGCAGCGCCTGCTTCCATGGCTTGTCCGCCATCCTTCCCTTGAGATAGAAGTACATGGCCATGATGTAGAAGAGTCCGGCCATGCTGGCCATGCGCTGGACAATGTAGGTCACGGCCGTCACCTGCAGGGGGCTCGTGGCCCAGAAGACCGCCGCCAGGAGAGCGATGCTGTAAGAGGACGGCCCGTAACGTTCCCGGACAATCGGGAGCTTGAGAGTATTGTAAATAAAGAGGAACAGAAAAACGGCCGAAAGATAATGGATAATGAAGTTTACAAGATGATAGCCGAAAACGTCGAGACCGCCGAAATAATGATTCAGGGCGAAGCTGAAATAGGCAAGCGGTCTTCTTATTTTAAGGCCCTCGACGCCGTAGAAGGTATTCCTGATATCCGGCCAGTCCAGTGATTGTAAAACAATATTACTGTTCTGAACAATATTCGGCTTGTCGTCGAATACCCACGCCCCCCGAAAGCTGTTCGAGTAAATGACAATCAGAAACGTAAAGAGGGCTATGAAGGCGAAGGCGAACTCCCGGCCGCCGGGAAAACGCCACCGGACATTCAAATCGAATCCGTTTTCCTTGCTGGTCATGACCACCTCGACCGGATGGAAGGCAAGATAGCAGAAACTATCGGTAATGTAAAAACAAAATACCTGCTGTTTTCAATTGACCTCCATGGTTGCGCCGTGTATTCTCGCAACTGCCCGGGATGATCATCGGGTATTAAATCCACCGCCCCTGTCATCGACGGTTCGACGGGAAGGGCCGTATCATTTCAATGTGACGGGTATAGGCACGAAGACCTATGAATTGTAGTTCCATCCGGACCCCGCGCGTCCTCGTTATGAGTTCCACTTTCCCCCGCTGGGAAAACGATCCCGAACCGGCCTTTGTCTTCGAACTCAGCCGGCGCCTGGCAGCCGCCTTTGACATCACGGTGCTCGCCCCGCGATCGCCGGGGGGCAAGGCACGGGAGACCATGGACGGCCTGCATGTGGTCCGATTTCCCTATTTTTTCAAGCCCTGGGAGAATCTGGCCACGCACAGCGGCGGCATCCTGAACAGGCTGAGGACCAACCCCTTCAACTACCTGCTGGTGCCTTTCTTCCTGATCGGACAACTGATCGCACTGATACGCCTGCTGCGCCGTAAGCGGTTCGACCTGATTCATGCCCACTGGCTGATCCCGCAGGGCCTGACAGCCATTCTGGGGCTGAACCTGACGGGTCAGCGGATTCCTCTGTTATGCACCTCCCATGGCGGGGATCTCTTCGCCCTGCGCGGGACGATTTTTAAACGCCTGAAGCGCCTGGTCATGAACCGAAGCCGGGCTGTCACTGTGGTCAGCCGAGCTATGAAGGACTATGTTGTCCATATGGGCACTATCCCTGACAAGGTTCAGGTGATATCCATGGGTGTTGATCTGAAACATCGCTTCAGCCCCGACCCGGCGGTTGCGCGAAGTAAAAACGAACTGCTCTTTGTGGGTCGCCTGGTGGAAAAAAAAGGTGTGCGGATATTGCTTGAAGCCCTGCCCAAAGTGCTCGACAGGCATCCGGCCATACGCTTGACCGTGGCGGGTGCGGGACCTCTGGAGGGGGCACTGCGTAAGCGGGCACGGCAGTTGGGTGTATCGGGCCATGTGGACTTTTTGGGGATGGTGACTCAGTCGAAACTGCCTTTGCTTTATCAACGGGCATCGATTGCCGTTTTCCCCTTCCTGGTGGAAAAAGGCGGTGATCAGGAAGGATTCGGGCTTGTTCAGGTGGAAGCCATGGGATGCGGCTGCCCCGTCATTGCCGGCGACCTTCCGGCGATTCATGATACGATCACCCATGAGAAAAGCGGGTTCCTTGTGCCACCAGGTGACCCGGACGCCCTCGCTGATACGATCCTGAGGGTACTGAGTGATCCGGATTCATGTTCCAGGACGGTTCGGAAGGCAAGGAAGATAGGGAGGGAAAAGTTTGATTGGGAGGTGGTTGTCGCCAAGTATGCGAGAGTTTATTATGAACTGACTTGTCCAGGGTGAGTTGTTGGCCGGTAAAGACAGACGAAACACCCGTTCAAATTTATGATCATTCCTGGCCTGCCGTTTCCTTTTTACAGCTGCAGAAAAAATCATCGAGCCGTTTCCCAAGGGCTGCCCATGTGGGCACTCTCAAGGCCGGAACAGAAGGGTTTTCTATTTGTTTACATAATACAGCCACCAGATCTTGAACGTTCTCCGGTTCATACAAATGTTCGGGTTTATCTTCCAACAATTCCTGCATTGCCCCGGTCTCTGCGGCAACGACAGGAACGCCGGCCGCCACGCTTTCATAAAACTTTTGGGGAAAACAGTATTTACCGAAAGAAGATTTGCGGTTGCAGATCACTGAAATATCGAGGGTGGACAGAAAAAAAGGAATTTTTCGTGAGGGTAAAATTCCCAGATAATGGATACGAGCACCCTTGGGGATGGTAAGCCCTCTGTCACAGGTGCCGGCCAGCACCAGATGGACGTCGGATCGCTCTCGTTCAAGTATTTCAAATGCCCGAAAAAGGGTTTCAATGCCCCGGGATTTCGAGATGGCGCCTGCTGTACCGATCAGAAGGGCATCCGCCGGCAACCTTAATTCCCGCCTGCATTCTGCCTTGTCCAGCGGATGAAATAGACCATCGGGTACCCCATTTTCAATCACTTCAATCGGACATTCGCACAAGCTGGTCTCGCGAGTATACCGTGCCAGAGGACTGCTTACGCACGTGATGCCGGCGGCATAACGCAGGGACCGGCGAAATGCGGTTGTTACCCCTGGGAGGCGAGTAGCCGGGAAGCTTTCAAAATTATCGTATAAATCAATTATCATGGGCGCACCAAGCCTTTTGGAGACATGTTCACCCAGGAAGGCATGCCATGCATCCGAGCAGGCCCAGACCACATCGGGACGAAAGTCTCGACCAAGAGAGTCGATTGTTTTCCAATAATTTGTGGCACTTTGGGGGAACAGCCGCTTCAGGTTCAATGTATGCCAGACCACCCGGACGTCGTTCTCAACGTCATCCCGCCTGCCTTCGTCACGGGGCCTGTAACTCAGGCAAATTCCCGCAACCTCGTTTCCTGCCGATGCCAGTGCCAGGGGCAATTCTCGGAGCCGGCCGAACCGGTCATCTATCAGATCCCTGTTTGTGTATTGGCGTTTGCTGAGAACGAGGATACGCATTATCTTGCTGTTTTTGTTGATTTTACAATTTTTTGCGCATTCTTCAATACTTTGGCCAAAAAAATAATTATCTGAAAGTATTTATGTCTTTCCGTCTCTAATTGACCACGAAAATAGTCGCAGATCGCCCCTGTCCTGTCCTCTCTGGATATGCCGGCAAAACCGAAAATACCTGCCACAAAGTCAGCTTGCATCACTTTTGTTTCAGGACTCGAACAAGCCTTTTTCAAAAACAGGAGATCGGCACCTATCGAGTACTTTTTTGAATACAAGCCGAATTTTTCATGCAAGCCTTTCCGGATAAGAGTGCCTACAGAATGTTCCGAAACGTAAGCGTGGTGCGCGTATAACCATGGCCAGCGTGGTTTGTATCCTTCGATTTTCCCATTGCGAACAATTTTAGCCGTAACGATATCCGCACCGGAACTGCGGGCATGGCATCGAAACTGTTCAACCGCACCCCGATTCAGTCGATCATCAGCTCCGACGACAAGATAATACTCTCCGGTCGATATTTGAAGGGCCTTGTTGATTCCATCGTAAATTCCGAAGTCCGGTTCAGAGATCCAGTTGGTCACCAGATCGCTGGCGGACTTTATTAATTGAACGGTATTGTCCGTCGAAGCGGCATCCACCACGATCCATTCGAAATCACGATCCGTCTGTGCCTGCAAACTGCGAATCAGGCCGGGAAGATGCTTGGCTGCATTGAGCGTAACGGTAATTACAGAAATGGAAGGTTTCATACCTTATATCCATTCATGAGAAAGCATCAGCGTTGATATTGAAAATGTCAGGTCCCTGAAATTCCCCTTTTTTCTTTTATTACATCAATGTATATTTCTTCCAGCTTATCGGCCAAAATACGCCAGGAATATTTTCCAGCGACCAGTCGTTTTGCTTCGTCCTCCATTTTTTTTCGACAGCCCTGATTTTGAAGCAATGTCAGGACCGATTCGGCAAAACTATCGGCGTCGTCGGCAATAACAATGTTTTTGCCGTCGGTGTATTCTATTCCCTCTGCCCCTATTGATGTCGACACGATAGCTTTGCCCATGGCCATGGCTTCAAGGATTTTGAGACGAGTGCCGCTGCCGCCCAGGAGAGGAACGATGAATAACTGAGCCCTGTTAAAATAGGGTCTGCTGTCCGGAACAAATCCCGTGACACGAATATTCCGCTGTCTTCCCCATCCCTCGATAAGCAAAGAGGGTTTTCTCCCGACGATGGTCAGTGTGGCCTCGGGTAATATCTTGAGCACCTTAGGGAAAACATCCCGGCAGAAAAAAATCATGGCCTCTTCGTTTGGCGGATGATCCATGGTACCGGCGAACAAAAGGGAGTAATTTTCTTCCTTTTTCTCGGGATCAGGGGAAAAATAATCGAGATCCACGCCGTTCGGAACCACTTCAATACGCTTCGCATCCGGGCAGACAGACCGCAGATATCGACGGTCCGTTTCGGACATGGCAATCAGGCAATCATAGTATTTCAAGTAAGTGTTTTCGTATTTTTCAAATTTCCTGTATTCCTGCAAAAGGTGCCTTTTATTATCTTCGGGTCCGTTCTCATAGTATCTCTTCCACATGATGGTTTTCACGTTATGTGCAACCAGTACCGTGGGTATTGACAATTTCAGAGCGGTTAACCAATGAGCGATATTTGTATGTTCGATATTGAGAAGGTCATAGCTGCCCTGTTCAACTTCCTTCCTTACAAAAGGCATCATTGAATAATTCATGCCTTCGAAAAATCTTACGAATTGTGGATAGGATAAGTGACGATGTTTTAACAGCAAGTATATAATTTTTACAAAAAATGTTTTTGGGGGCGGCATATTGATACGGGAAAACACCTCCTCTCGCAACGTGCCTTGCTCGTTCGGGCTCCTGCAGGGAAAGATGCTGTGTATCTCATGGTTTCTTGATAAATGCTTGAGCAACCCGTACTGCCTTGTCTGACCCCCCGTACCGCCGGGGAAAGCCGGGGGTTCATATGTTATGTGTAGGATTTTCATTTGATATTGACCAATTAAATAAATTAGTTAAAAATATTTTCTAAGTATAGGACTTTTCGCTCTTCCACCTTCCACGAGTTTGATCCACAAATCCCATGGCCAATTTTGACTGGTCGAATTTGGGGCAAGGCAATTGTTCTTCGCGGCACTTGTCAATTTATTGAGTGACTCAATTTTCTCATGAGATATTTTTCAAGTACTCTTGCGCATTCTTAAAAGTTGTTTCACCGCATCAGCAACGACAATAGGCTTCACCTTTTTTATACATGCAAAATCACTTTGAGTACAATGCCAATTACAGTGGAAACAACTTGTTGTATTGGTAATGAAAAGGGCCTTATCAGGAGCGCCCCAGGGAACAAAACGACCAAAGTGTCCACCTCCAACAATTCCTACGGCCGGGACACCTGATGCAATAGCTATGTGTAATCCTGATGTTTCAGTGCTTATTAAAAGATCACAGTACGTAATTGTTTTTGCCAACTCTCTTAGCGTCGTCTGACCGGTCAGATTCAGAATTTCCGCATTCCTGCAGTGTTCTTTGATCGAAAGAGCGATCCGATCTGATAGGTTTTTGTCTGCTGGACTGCCGAAAATGGCGTACGTTATCTTACCCCCCACCATTGCTGCCAGTTCTCCGTAATTGCTCTCCGTCCAACGTCTTCCCACAGAAGAAGCACTCGGGAAAAGGCCAATGATCTCAAGATTTTTCACTCTTATATTTTCAAGATAATTCTTTTCTGAATCGGACAACCAGAATTGTGGTTTGATATTGTCCAAAGAAGCTTCCCGGCATCCCAGATGGCGAAGAAAATCCAAAGTCACGTGAAACTCATGTTTCCATGGATCGTAAGAGGAAATATCAAGATAATCTGTAAAAATATTTTCCGGTTTTAATTCAATAGGATAGCCTTTCAATGGTGCATTGAGAAGACACCCTGTAATTCCGATCGCTTGTGTCCTACCAATAAAGTATATCATCTTTAAATGCTGCACCTGTGGAGACTTGACAGGGTAGATAATGATATCAAAAAATTGATTGTTTGGTCCCGACACATTGCTTATACTTCTTATAATTTTCTTTATCCTGTATTTGAAAGGAAATTCTAAGTATTTAATTATGCCTGTCCGATCCAACTTGTCGACAGGAATACAGATATCTATATAAGGACATAATTCGACAAGATTAACTATGTGTGACTGTACCGAAAGAGTGATATGTGCATCAGGATACAGATTTCTGATATGCTTAAGTGCTCCCGTGAAAAGCAGTACATCTCCAATGTTGTCAGGCCTGAAGATGAGGATCTTTTTGTTAACGATATTGGTCAAGAAATCTCCTTAGTTCAAATTTTTCGAAATGCATATTCTATGACCCCGATAAGTAGAATCTGACATCTTGAATTTTTAAATACCTTTTAAAAAAACATTTACTAATATCTGTTATCGTGTTTCATATATTTTAAAGCTGTCTTTTTGAACTGTATCTACAAATAATCTCCAGGATATTATAAACATTACTATACCTTAAGTGACCATACGTTTTGTCGCTTCCAGAAAAGCAAGGCCGAACCGCTGATCTGGTTCGAGGTGGTTGCCTTCGGCCCATTCGTTCCATGACTTAATAAAAACAAGTCGATGGTCTTTAGATCGATGAGCCACCTGTTGTATCGCTGCGTTAAGATACTGGGCATACAACTCCGGTGTTGTCTTGCGTAAAACGAATCCTTGCAGACCGCTTCGCGGTGTATTGTCCCAATTGGGTATTACGCAGGGGTGCTGCTCGAATTCGGCGCTAAGTTCAGGCAGGGCGTGTTTTATAAAATCGCTGTAATCATATATTGTTGGCCGGTTGCGCCACAACCTGTATAGGTTTTTAAATGAACGACCGGTCAACAGGCGCCAGCATCTATTCGGCCATCCTGGTCTAAAGTTGCTCAACGTCTTAAAATAACATCCTAAATTATCTATAATTGTAGCGTCAAACCCATGTTTTAATGGATTCCAATCCTTGTCTGCCATAGCAGCCAAGTATAACCCTTTCAGTCCCTCCTTAATGGCAAGACGTTTCCAGCAATCCGAAAAAGAACGCGGATCTGGCAAGCATGCCGGTTTATAGATCACAAAAAGAGGCTTTCCATCTACATTAATATAGCGTTTATCGGCAAATGCTTTCAATAATGCGTAAAAGTGCGCCTCATAATCTGCCTCTCCCGGGTACTTCTGCTCGATCAGAACTCTTCCGGGCGTTCCATGCCATATGCCGGACCATGTCTGATTCGCCCAGGCTAGACAAAATGGGAAATCAGGTTTACCTGATTCCAAGACTTCAAAAAATGGTCTTTCAAGTAGCTGTTTGCCTCCGCCAAACCAATAGTGCCAATAGCAGAAAGCCTCAATACCATTGGATTGTGCCATTTCAGCCTGTGCAACTCTGGTTTCAGGCACCCGCAAATCATAGAAGCCAAGATCCGCAGGAATATGCGGCTGATAATGTCCACGGAAAAGAGGTTTGGCCTTGGCTACGTTTGTCCATTCCGTGAATCCTTTTCCCCACCATTCATCGTTTTCGGGTATTGGGTGGTACTGGGGAAGGTAAAAAGCTATCAATCGAACTTTTTCTACCATATTCATTTTTATCTTTCTTCTATTTTAATGATGTTGTTGTATGTACCTTTAATCAAGAAAAATGGGCGTATTTTAACTCAATGTAGAATATATAGGACATTAATCCTTTGTTATCAAGGCTTAGGAATTACATTTCTGATCATAATATTAGCTTTATCATATGGATTGAAGACGACGATCTATCGCCTCAACGATTTGTGCCAATGGTATTTCAGCAATAGGGCCATTATGATATAGCAACTCACAATGGCTCCCGTTTGCATAACCTCCAGAATAAGGTAGATACCGTTGAAAATTACGGTAGTGGCCCAGTGCAATAATACCATAAGTACCGCATGCATTAGCCAAATGTGCAGGCCCACTATCCGTTCCCAAGTAGAGTATACATCGACGAATAACCTCGGCGGATTGTAAGATGGACAATTGTCCGCAGAGAGAGCGATTCATATCTTCATTTAGATGAAGCACCAACGGTTTAAGGCCAATTTCAATCACAGGTAATCTCCAAACGTTGTTAATATGGAAGACGATTTGTTCCCATATCATAATAGGTAATGCTCTTTCCTTCTCGTTGCTATCGGCATGGAAGGCTACAAAACGTTCAGGAAGGTCAAGGTCATTTACAACAGATATGTCGTTCTTGCTCGGATAGATTCTTGGACTGTCATTCGGTGCGGGGAGACCGGCTGACATGCAGTAAGCGTCAATCAAATTATTAGTATTGTAATAATTTTCTGCGGTGACGCCTCGACTGCCGCTTGGTTTATGCCACGGCACACGACAAATTTCACATGTACGGCCATCAATGTTCAGATCAATGATTTCATCAAATAGATTTAATCCTGCAAATCGAGCCCATTCCGTCACGCACGTCAAAGGTAGCACATGATTGACCTCTGGATGCGTTTCCATAAGTTCCCGATAATTTTTATGAAGTGCAAACACTATGAATGATTCAGGATATTTCTTTCGAATTGATCTCACGACTGGTTCACAGGCAACAATATCCCCAAAATGAACAATTTGGCTAATGACGATCACTTGTCGTTTACCTGTGTGCACATTTGCCTGTTTTAATCGCCGCCTCAGTGTTGTGAGGTTAACCCGAAACGACCATTCGAGAGCTAACCAATGCTTGGATACGTTCCAAATGCTTATGGGTGTTTTTCGAAGCAGAAGCCAATATGCAGCGCGCAGTTTACGGATCAGGGTACGTTCTTTATGCTTATTCCAAGACTGACCGGTCATAAGATGCATATTATTATTCTTTTGTTGTAACTTGTTCCGCCAACAATA